>WNGQ01008588.1_pt1 | contig 13525 bp, 13 predicted proteins | sample 5407661 | NCBI WGS metagenome assembly WNGQ01 (sample SAMN13153382, study PRJNA577476) | soil metagenome | isolation source: 60 cm soil or saprolite under Garry oak tree replicate 2 | place: USA:California | collected 2016-06-15
CAGGCGTTTGGGGGGGAGGCGTGGTTGGCGCAGCGTCCTGCGCGTGGAGAAGGGAAGGCAGTAGACATAAGAGGAAAACAGGCAGAGCGCGGCGCATTCAAGCCTCCTCAAGAGCAGATTCAACTGGAGCTAGTATTTTATTCGTTTGGATTCACGGTTGAGGTTTCGTGTTGCTTGAATACACGCTTCAGGCACCCTTCCGTTCCTGCAGAGTGTTGCCGCCATCCACCACAAGAACCTGGCCGGTGATGTAGGAGGCTTCGGGGGAAGCCAAGAAGCAGACCGCGGCGGCAACTTCATCCGGCGTGCCCGGGCGGCCAAGCGGCGTATGCAGAGCGGCAATTTTCTCGGGTTCGGTGGAGGAAGCAGTGGCGATCCATCCTGGGGCAACGCCGTTAATGGTGATACCCTCGTGTCCCGTTTCAATGGCCACCGCGCGCATCATGCCGTCCATGGCGGCTTTTGCGGCTCCGTAGGCAGCCGAACCCGGATTGCTGACCAGCGGTCCCGTCACCGAAGTGACATTTACAATGCGACCATATTTTTGCTGGAGCATGCCAGGCAAGACGGCGCGCGTCATTCGAAACGCGGTGTGCAAGGTGATGGCAATCTGATTTTGCCATTCGGCGAAGGAGGTCTCGATGAGCGGCTTGCTTTCCGTTGGCCGACCGGTTTGTGCCATCCCCGCGTTATTCACAAGGATGTCGATCCGGCCGACTCGAGAAAGCACGGAATCCACCAGCCGCTGCACTTCTGTTTCTACAGTGAGATCGGCAATGAAGGACAAGACACCATCTCCGCCCGCATCCAGTTCTCGTGCGCGGGTGTGAATGCGATCCGTCGTCGAGGCAATCACCACGCGCACTCCAGCAGCGCGCAGGCGGCGAGCTACCGCAAAACCGATTCCCTGGGCGCTTCCCGCGCCGGTGATGACCGCCGTTTGGTTGTTCAGTAGCAGAGTCATGGAAAGCTCCGAAGGCATCATACAAGGAAACGATTTTTAAGAAGCGCCCGTCCTTATCCGATAGACAGGTGGCGTATTCGTGTCCGGGCGGCTGCGGATTACTTGCCCAGTGTGTTCTAGGGGGCTAGCGTTGCTTGTAGACCGCAATTTCTCTGATAGCAAGCATCGCCGTGGGGGCGATGATTTTGCGGGAGGGCATCATGGCGCCTTACATTCCTCCACTGAAAGAACCGGGATTTGCCCACGTCCAAACAGAGCGCACCAGCGCGTGGAAACTGATTTTCCGGCTTGTGCGCTGGAGCACGTACGCCGTTGTTGTCATTACGCTCATCCTGGCGCTGCACAAAACACCTCCGCCTCCCGTTGAGACGAATCCGCAGGCGGCCGCCCGCGCCGAGCAGAAGTTTGAAGAAGCGGAGCGCGCCGTTGCCAACGGTCAGTCTGCGACGGTGCGTGTGGATGAAACTGAGCTGAACTCTTACCTGTCCTCGCGCCTGGAATTATCTGGCAAGGAGGCGGCAAAACCTGCGGTCCCGGCTGATCAACCGCGTGATTCCGACGGCGCAGCGCCTACGGCGCAGGATGTAGAGCAGATGCGCTCGAACGTCCGCGATTTCAAAATTCAATTGGAAGACAATCGCGTCAAGGCTTATGTGCTATTCGACGTGCATGGGAAAGACATGACGTTGCAACTCGAAGGCCGGCTTGGCGCGCAAAACGGCTATCTGAACTTTGAGCCGGTGAGCGGCCAGATCGGCTCGCTTCCGATTCCGCAATCTACTCTGGAATCAGCGGTGCGGCGGCTGATGGAATCACCGGAAAACCGCGAGAAGCTCAAGCTCCCTTCGCAAATTGCGGATCTACACATCGAGAATGGTGAGGTCGTTGCTACCTACAGGTGACGCATCGCTGAGAGCCTGCGCTATACGGAATTTATCCCGCGGATAGTGCACAATCTCCGAGCGCTTGACTCGCGCAAGTTGGATATAATCGCTCCGGCCTGTCCGGCTCGAGTTTTTCTGAGATTCGCCGCAAACGGCTAAGGATCATCATGTCCCCAGGTCTTTGGACTCGAGTTGTATTTGTGCTTGTAGCAGGGACCGTAGCATTTTTGACTGCATCCCCCTTGCTGGCGCACGCGGTTCTTTTGGAATCCAGCCCGGCATTGAAAAGCTCTGTCTCTGGTCCGGATGTTCCCTTAAAGCTACGCTTCAACGTTCGCATCGATTCCGCTCGTTCGCGTCTGACTCTGGTTGATCCTGATGGAACGTTGCAGACGCTCGAAATCCATGGTCAAGACGGGCCCAATACACTTTCTGCTCAAGCGAAGGGATTACGCCCTGGAGATTACCGCCTTCGCTGGCAAGTGCTCGCTTCGGACGGGCACATCACACGCGGCGAAATTTCTTTCACTGTCGTCAAGCCGTGATCGTTCGCTGTGGCCCGCCTCCTACAAATCTTCGGGTTCCTCTCCGTGCTCCTCCGCGGGGCCAGCCTGACGTTTCAGTCGCTAACCGTCGGCGGCGTCATCTTTTTGTGCTTCGTCCTTCGCAAACTCAGCAACGATTCCGTGGAGATCAAAACTTCCTGCCTGAGCTGGCTTCGCCGCTTCGCGCTGGCCTTGATAGCCATCCAAATCTCTTATCTTGTAACCAACTCCCTGATCCTGATGGAGTCCGCGCAAATCAGCTTCATCGAAGTCAGCGGCGCGAATTTCGTTCTTGCGGGAGCCCTGGGTATTGCCGCTTCGCTGGCGATCCTTGCTCTGTCCGCGCGCAGTCGCGCCGGTTCTAGCCTCGAAATGTTGCTTCCGGCCGCAGCGATCCTTGCTTCGTCGGTTTTGACCAGCCACGCAATGGCCCGGCTGGAATACCGGTTGCCTTTGGTTCTTGTCACGGCGCTACATCAGCTGGCCACCGCGGCTTGGCTGGGTGGTCTGCCTTATTTGCTGATTGGCATTCGCGAGGCATCGTCCCCGGAATTGGCGCGCAAGTTGAGCGCGCGATTCTCGTGGCTCGCAGTGGTCAGTGTTGCGGTTCTGGCCTCCGCTGGCGTGATCTTGAGTTTCTCCTACGTCGGTTCGCTCAAGGCTATCTATGGCACTTCTTACGGCGCGATGGTGGCCACCAAAGCAATTCTTTTCGCGCTGCTCTTGTTTCTTGGCGCGCTGAATTATCAGCTCGTCCGTCAGGGAGAGGCGAGTTCCATCCTTGCCAGCCTCAAACGTTTTGGCGAAGCCGAAATCGGCGTCGGCATTACGGTGATTCTGGTGGCCGCTTCTCTGACGTCGCTTCCCCCGGCCGTGGATCTCCTACGGGACCGTGTTCCCGCTTCAGAGGTTTTTGCGCGGATGACTCCTCGGCCGCCGCGCTTTTCGAGTCCCGCCATGAAGGATTTGCCGGAAGATATCTACGCCGCTCAAAAAATGGCTTTTGAGGTGGGTTCACTCTCGACCGAGTCTTTTGTGCCTGGCCAATCGGGAACTCGCCCGAACACTCCAGCAGAGAAAGCCTGGTCGGAATATAACCATCACTGGGCGGGAATTATCGTCCTATCGGTCGGTTTGCTGGCCCTGCTGGCGCAAGCAGGGAAAGTCTCCTGGGCGCGCAATTGGCCGCTGCTTTTCCTTGCCCTTTCCGTTTTCCTTTTTTTGAGGAGCGATCCGGAAGTCTGGCCGCTCGGTCCCAACGGTTTTTGGGTCACATTTGCCGATCCCGAAGTTTTGCTGCATCGGATCTTTGCGGGGCTCGTGATCGCGCTCGCGGTATTCGAATGGCGCGTGCAAACCGGCCGCGTAGCATCGTCCAAGGTCCGCCTAGTATTTCCGATGCTCGTCGCGGTTTCCGGCGCGCTGCTCCTCACCCACTCTCACAGCCTAGGAAATATCAAGGAAGAAGTGCTGGCCGAGCTAAGTCACATTCCGCTGGCAATTCTCGCGGTGGTCGCGGGCTGGTCGCGCTGGCTCGAACTCCGTCTTCCCACAGAGAATCACACGCGCGCTTGGGTGGCGCGTCTGTGGCCTGTTTGCATTACTTTGATTGGTGTTCTCTTGCTGAATTACCGCGAAATGTGATTCTGAGGGTGCCTGTGGCGTTTTGAGGGTAAGGGAGCTCGGCAAAAAACAATTTGGTTCCGGGACGTGGACTCGAACCACGATACTCAGCTCCAAAGGCTGATGTCCTACCGATTAGACGATCCCGGAACCGCTTCTAGCAGTTTAACAGAGGCATGCAATTCCGCCCAAGCAGCGGCTTCTGTTCATGCGCGCATTCCCGGTTTCTGCTAAATTGGTACAGTTGCTTCCATCGCGGGAGAGGTGGCCGAGCGGTTTAAGGCGCACGCTTGGAAAGCGTGTGTAGGCTAACCCCTACCGTGGGTTCGAATCCCACCCTCTCCGCCATGTCTGCCTATCTTCCAGCAATTCAAATCCTAGCTTTCTCAAAGGGCGCCCCTTTGTTCAGTGCCTGGCCCTTCTGGAAGCTTCCGGACTTGTCAATTTCGGAAGACCAGAGTGTAAAATATGACGCGTTGCCGCTATTGAGGTGGACCGGCTTGCCAAGACCGGCAGCGTGATTTGATAAGAGGTCCTATGCGTCTGCGAAGAATCATTGCAATCATTTCCTTTGCCGGATTCATCGGCCTGTTGCTCGAAGCAGCAAACCAGGCTCCGTCGCTTCAAAAAGAAGTCACCTATACCAGGGACGTTGCGCCAATTCTGAACAAGAATTGTGTTGTGTGCCATCGTCCGAACGATGTCGCGCCCATGTCGCTCATGAGCTATGAAGAAGTTTTGCCTTTTGCGCGCATGATTCGGCAAGACGTCGAGCAGCGCAAGATGCCACCTTGGCACGCGGACCCAAAGGTTGGCGAGTTCATGAACGATGCCCGCTTGAGCGACTCTGACATCGCCACCATCGAAGCGTGGGTAAAAGGTGGAATGAAAGAGGGCGGCCCCAAAGACCTGCCGCCGATGCCTGCATTTGAGAAGGGCTGGCACATCAAGCCCGACGTGGTGTTTACCATCCCTGAGTTTCTCGTGTCCAAGACGGCTCAGGACGATTATGAATACATCTATGTCCCCACGAATTTCACCGAGGACAAGTGGATCCAGGCTGGCGAAGTCCTTCCCGGTGACCGCCGCGTCGTGCATCACGCTACGGTTTCCGTCATCGATCAGGCTGAATATTCCAAACACCTGGCAGAACATGCCAAAGAGAATGAAGGCGTAGACGAATTTCATTTTCGCACCGGCAAAGTCTTGCATCTCCGGCCGGACGCGCCGGTCATTGACGACGGTTGCTCGGCTCCCGATGGCGGTGGGATCCCAGGTCACGCCTCCGGCTACCTGAATATTGTCCCTGGGATTTATCTGCCGGGTCACATGCCAGAGATTCGGCCGCCAGGATACGCGCTTCGAATTCCCGCCGGTGCCTATTTGCAATTCCAGGTTCACTACAGCAACCATCACGGCCTGGACGTGAAAGATCGCACCAGCGTCGGGCTCGTTTTTGCCAAGGAAACGGTAAAGCATGAGGTAGCGCAGTATGAAATCTGGAACAACATGTTTCGGATTCCTGCCAACGACTCCAATCACCGCGTCACGTCCTGCTTCACTCTCCCGAAGGACGTCACCGCCGTGGCCTATACGGCGCACATGCACTTCCGCGGGAAAAGCATGACCACCAAAGCGATTTATCCCGATGGACACGAAGAAGTGCTTCTGGACGTGCCGCACTACGACTTCCGCTGGCAGGAGACATATTTTTTGAAGAATCAATTTCTGTTGCCAAAAGGCACCAAGCTAATGACCGTCGCCTATTTTGACAACTCGAAGAACAACCCCTTGAACCCCGACCCATCCAACGCGGTTCGTTGGGGCGAGCCTAGCGACGAAGAAATGATGGGCTTCTGGTTGCAATTTGCCGATCCGCAGCTCGTCACGGAGAAACCTGTAACAGCTCAAAAATAAGTGGGGACTTTGCGCTCATTCTTTTATCTGGAGGAGTTCAGAATCCATGAGAGTCAGCCGATGCAACTTTCTTGCTACCGCCGGTGCAGCCGGAGTGGCACCGCTCTTTCTCAGGGCAACAAACAAATCCGGCAGTCGTGCGCCGATTCTTGGCGAGGGCGAACACCAATATGAAGCGCTCCATGACTGGGGCAGGCTTCCCTCCAATATACGATATGGGAACACGCACGGCGTCTGTGAAGACTCGCAAGGCCATATCTATATCCATCATACGGTTCACTCGACCAGTGAATCTGCGGACACGATTGTGGTTTTTGACCAGGAAGAAAAGTTTGTGCGTTCCTGGGGTGGCCAGTTCAAAGGCGGAGCGCATGGCTTGTCAATCCGCAAAGAAGGCAGGGAGGAGTTTCTCTATCTCTGCGATTTTCAGCACGGCATAGTTACAAAACGCACGCTGAAAGGTGAAGAGGTTTTCACTCTTGGCTATCCTGCGGAATCACCCGCTTACCAAGGCAAGAGCGGAATGGCCCCGAGCTACAGGCCGACCAATGTGGCTATTGCGCCCAATGGCGACATCTACGTTGGCGACGGTTACGGCAGCAGCTACATTAATCAGTACGACCAAAAAGCTCAGTTCATTCGCACGTTTGGCGGCTTGGGCAAGGAAGCCGGGCAACTCGATTGCCCCCACGGTCTTTGGGTAGACACGCGTACAGAGCCTTCCGTGCTCGTCGTGGCCGATCGTTCGAACGAGCGATTACAGCGATTTACATTGGACGGTAAGCACATCGATTTCGTTCTTGGCACGACAAAGATGCCCTGCCATTTCGACGAGCGTAAGGGCGACGTGGTCATCCCTGACCTTTGGAGCAAAGTCGTGATTCTTGATAGCCGCAACAAAGTGGCGGCTAGTCTGGGCAATGGAGATTATTCGACTCAGCAGGACTGGCGCAGAGCTCGCGAACAGGCGCGTGATACTTTTATAGCGGGGCGTTTCCTATGTCCTCATGGCGCTTGCTTCGATCACCTGGGCAACATCTTTGTCGTCGAATGGGTTGAGGTGGGGAGAGTTACCAAGCTGCGCAAAGTCGCTTAATCAGGGCCGTCCGAACCAGGAACCTGCCCTATACGCTCAGAAGTGGCAGGAAGCGGCGCCGCGCTTTTGCAGATATTTTTGGTGGTACTCTTCGGCGCGGTAGAACTTGACTGCGGGCGTGATCTCTGTTGCAATGGGGCGTCGAAACTTCCCGCCCGCTTCCAGCGCCGCGCGCGACTTCTTAGCGATAGCCTCCTGCTCCGGTGAATGAAAGAAAATCGCGGTGCGATACTGCGCCCCGAAGTCCGGTCCCTGGCGGTTCACCTGCGTCGGATCGTGCGCTTGCCAAAACACGTTCAGTAACTGCTCGTAACTCACTTTGGCCGGATCAAACGTCACTTGCACGACCTCGGCGTGCCCTGTCTCATCGGTGCAGACATCTTGGTAGGACGGATTCTCCGTGTGTCCGCCGCTGTACCCCACGGCAGTGTCAATCACTCCAGGCACGCGCTGAAACGCCGCCTCCACTCCCCAGAAGCATCCGGCTCCAAACGTTGCGATTTCAGGCATCTAAATCTCCTTCTTCCCCGCATCAATTACTCGCTTCGCAGTCTTTAGATGCGCGGCGGCTCTCCGTCGGTTCCACAGGGCAAGCTATGAAGCTTTTCGCCTGGGCGGCACCGCGAGCCCTTTCAGCTTGTCCTGCGCCAGCCCTTTGTAAGGGCTATTCACGGACGCTGCTTGCGTGAACGCTTCCTTTGCTTCCGCGGTCTTCTTCAGATTCAGAAGCGCGAATCCCAAACGATATTGATTTCGCGCGTAGCTCCCGTCATCCGGTTTCACCAACGGTGCCGCGGCTTTCAGATTCTCGACCGCTTGCGCGTTGTCCTTCTTTTCGATATTGACCTGTCCGAGCGAGCTGAGCGCCAGGCCTTTTTGCAGTCCTTTTTGTTGCGCCCATTGGTCATCGGTTACGCCCTCCGGCTTTGGCGCACCTTCCAGTGCCGCGATGACCTTCTTTGCGTAACCCTCGGCCTTATCCAGTTGTTCGCCTTTCTCGCCGTAATAATCCGAAAGAAGCAGGAGCATGCCCACATTGTTTGCATCTTTGGCCAGCAGCCCGTTTGCCACTTCGAGCATCTTCGCCGTGTTCTGCGCCTGCTGGTACGCCGTTGCCGCCACGCCGAGCGCCTGGTTCCCAAGCGGCGAATCCGGGAAAGCTTGTGCGAACTTGACCAGAAGCGCTGCTCGCTTCGCCGGCTCTTTTACTTGATACATGCCAGTGAACACCAGTTGTTGAACATAAACAAAGCTGTCCTTATTGGCTTCCAACGTACGCGTCTTCTGTTCATCCCAACCTGCAGCTGGTGTACCTTCCGGGGCGGGTGCAGCTTTGAAACGTTGAATAATCCCACCGGCTTTTTCTCCATACGAAGAGAGCTTATCTACGTCTCCCTTTTCCGCCGCGGCGCGCACCATGTTAATGGCGTTTTGAAAGCTGTCGGGGTCCAGGGCAAAAAGTTTGTCGCCATATTCAAAAGCTTTGTCGTAATTCTTCTGGCTGAGGTAGTAATCCACGAAAAGCCCGTTGGCCACCAGCGGATAACTGCCCTCTTTTCCCGGCCCTTCGGCGAACTTATCAATCAGCGCCAGCTTTTGCGCCGGATCGGTGGTCGCGTTGATTTCGTTTAATGCGTGATCTACGTCCGAGCCCGCCTGGATCGGCACATATTTTCCAATCTGCTGCGAAGCGGCGATGTTCCAAGCACCCAACAGAACGATGGCTGGTGTCAACCACTTGATGCGTTGCATACGATGCCTCCCGTGACTCCACGAGGCAGGAGTCAGCTTCCCAGCAATTAATGGATTTGCCCTGCATCTTAGTGCCACGCCGCACGCCTGGCAAACAAAATTCTTCGGCCCGCCGGCCGTTGACGCTTTCCCGTATTTTGCGAGAGGATGGCAGGTTTGAACTGGGAGGTGGAATGGATCTGGGGCTCTGTGGCCGCGTGGCTATAGTCGCAGCAGCCAGCAAAGGCTTGGGCCGAGCTGTCGCTGAAGAACTGGCTTGCGAAGGCGCTCATGTCGCCATTTGCGCCCGCACGGCCGGCACCCTTGCCGAGACTGCGGCGCAAATCCAAAAATCGACGGGTCGCGAAGTGTTTCATCAGCCCCTCGATGTTACTGATTCTGCAGCAGTTGCTGCTTTGTGGCTGCCGTCGAATCCGGTTTCGGACGCCTCGATATTTGTGTTACCAATTCTGGTGGTCCTCCGTCCAACTCTTTTAAGAACACCAAACCGGAAGATTGGCGTTCCGCCGTCGAACAGCTTCTAATGAGCACCATTTTTTTCGCCAGGGAAACGTTGCCGCGTATGCAGAAAAACAAATGGGGGCGTCTGATTACCATCACTTCATCGGCCGTAAAGCAGCCTGTTGATGGGCTGCTGCTTTCCAATTCCGTGCGCGCGGCGGTCACGGGACTCGCTCGCACGCTCGCCAATGAATACGCCGCCGACGGCATTACGGTGAACAACGTCTGCCCAGGCTTCACGCGCACCGCTCGCCTCGACAGCCTGGCTTCGACGATCTCCGCGCGCACCGGTGCCAAACCCGAAGAAGTGTTTGCCGGCTGGGAACGCGAAATCCCCACGCGACGCATCGGCACGCCACAAGAATTCGCTGCCGTGGTCGCGTTTCTCGCTTCGGAGCGTGCCAGCTATGTTACCGGCGTCTCGATCGCTGTGGATCCCAACTCGCGGCCACTGCCCCGATTCCAGAATGGGCGACGCGAGGCGCGTTCTTTTCCGTCACTCGCACCAGGGACGAACTCTCTGTTGTGTGCGAACACTCTCACGTCCCGGCAGGCGTACGATCGCAACCCGGTTGGAGTATCTTAAAAATCCACGGGCCTTTTGCCTTGACGGAAGTCGGGGTGCTCTCCGCGCTGGCTTCGCCGCTCGCGGAAGCGAAGCTCAGTCTGTTTACGATTTCCGTTTGACACGGATTACCTGCTCGTTGCTTCAGAGACTCTTTCTGCCGTCATCAGCGCGCTTGAACGGACGGGACATAAGATTCACAGGAGCTAGAGAGAATGAAGAATCCAACGCAAAGAGGTGCCAACTGCCGTCGTTCCAAGGGTTTCTCGATGGTGGCACTGCTGATTGTTTGTATCAGTGCATTGCAACTTCGCGCCGATGAACCGTACGCGCGCGCGCGCGACTACGACTTGCAGCATTCCCGCATCGCCATGCGCTTCGACCTCGAACAGAAAAAAGTTCTTGGCGACGTAACTCACAACCTTTCCATTCTCCGCGATGGCACTTCCAAAATCGCCTTCGACTCCGTTGGTCTCACTATTCAGAACGTCACCGTCAACAAATCTTCGGTGAAATTCGAAACCACTGCTGACAAACTCGTCGTTCCGCTCCTGGCTGCGGCCAAATCCGGCGACAAACTCGACGTCGCCATTCGCTACGAGGGAAAACCCACCAAGGGCATGTACTTTATTCTTCCCGACAAGGACTATCCCGACCGCCCCAAGCAAATTTGGACGCAGGGCGAATCCGAAGACACGCGCTACTACCTTCCCACCTACGACTATCCCAACGATCGCCTGACGACCGAAACCATCCTCACGGTTCCTGCATCTTGGATCACTGTTTCCAATGGCAAGCTCATCAGCGTTTCCGAGGCAGGCAAAGGCTTAAAGACCTGGACCTGGCGCGAATCCGTTCCCAGCTCTACCTACCTCATTACCGTTGTTGCTGGCGAGTTCGACGAAACGAGAGACTCCTGGCGTGGCATGCCGGTCACTTATTACGCCCCAAAGGGCCGTGGCGACCGCCTTCCCATCAACTACGGCCGCACTCCCGCCATGATCGATCTCTTCAGCAAAAAGCTCGGCGTAGATTATCCCTGGGAAAAATACGCGCAGGTTATGGTGGACGATTTCGTGGCCGGCGGAATGGAAAATTCAAGCGCAACGACAAACACGAGTAGTTCTCTGAATCACCCGAAAATTGCAGCCGAACTTTACACCGATGAAGATGGCCTCATCTCCACCGAGCTTGGGCACCAGTGGTTTGGGGACCTCGTCACTTGCAAAGACTGGGGCGATATATGGCTCAACGAGGGATTCGCCACATTTATGGAGAGCGTGTGGACGGAGGCGCATTACGGCAAGGATCAGGCCGATCTTGAACGCTGGGAAGGCATGCGCGAATGGATGGGGCAGGCTAACCTTTTCAACAAACCCATCGTCCGCCACGATTTCGACGATTCCAGCGAATTTGATGGCAATGCATACACGAAAGGGGGGTTGGTGTTACAGATGCTTCGCTGGCAGCTAGGCGAAGGCGCCTTCTATCGCGGTCTCAAACACTATCTCGAAGTGAACCGCGGAAAAAACGCCGTCACCGCGGATCTCTCCAAAGCCATCGAGGAATCTTCCCACACCAACGTGGACCAATTTTTTAGCCAGTGGCTTTATGGAGCCGGCGCGCCGAGATTCGACCTGAGCTATTCCTACGACAACGACAAGCATCAGGTTGCTTTGACAGTCAAGCAAACCCAAAAAGTTGAAGGCCGCGTCGGCATCTTCCGCGTTCCGGTCGACCTCGAAATCACTACCTCCTCAGGCCCGAAGCTTTACGAGATTACCGTCTCGAAAGCCGAGCAGATTTTTACTTTTCCCTCTGACTCCCCGCCGCTGATGGTGCTTTTTGACAAAGGCGGGCACTTTCTCAAGTCCGCCGAATTTCATAAGGAGAAGAAAGAGTGGCTCTATCAGCTGAAAAATGCGGCCGAATTTGCCGACCGCGCAGATGCGGCAGTGGCTCTTGAAAAAATCAAGAACGATGAAGAAGTGGTCACCGCGCTTGGCGCCGCCCTCCACAGCGATAAGTTCTGGGGCCTCCGCGCCACGGCCGCTGACGCTCTCGGCCGAATTGGCGGAGCCGCAGCTTCGAAGCAACTCCTCGATGCTCTGAATTCAGCGAACGAACCGTGGGTGCGCTACCGCATCGTGTACGCCCTCGGCAATTTCAAAGATGACGCTGCCATTGCCACAAAGCTCGCAGCTATCGCCAAAGACGATAGCTCCTATCGCGCCCGCGCCGCCGCGCTACAAGCCCTCGGCCGGCTGAAGTCTCCTGGCGCTCTCGCTACACTAGAGGCTGCTGTTTCCAGCGACTCTCCCGATGGCTATCTTCGCAACGCTGCGCTTCGTGCTTTTGGCCCGCTCGGCGATGACAAAGCGGTTCCACTGCTGCGGCAATGGTCCGCTCCCGGCAAGCCTATTGATTCGCGCACCGCCGCGATTCGCAGCTTGGCGGGCCTTGAGAAGAGCAATCAGGACATTACAAAGCAAATCGCCGGTTATCTGAGTGAGCCGCATTTCCCCGTTCGCATGGCCGCGATTTTTTCTCTCGGTGGCCGTGGCGATGCCACCGCCGTCCCCGCGCTAGAAGCGCTGCTCAAGAGCAGCGACCTCAGTATCGAAATGGTTCCCATGATTAAGGAACAAATCGCGCGGCTGCAGAAACCAGGCGCCAAGCCTGCCTCTGCGGGTGCCGAAGGAGGGCCATCGGCGAGTGGAAACGGCTCAGAAAAAGCCGCCGACTCCGCAGCCGTCCTTCAGCGGCTGGAAAAGCTCGAACACCTCGTTCAAGAAATGAACGAGCGCCTCAAATCATTTGAAACGCGCCTGCCCCTACCCAAGCCCTGAGAAGTGGTTTGCCCAGGATACGGGGACGAGAGAATCACCACGGCATAAACATCGTTATAGCAGGCAGTCTCAAGGGAAGTCTGCCTTCTCATTCTCTGTGCTCTCCGTGTCTAACCTCCGTGTCCTCTGTGTTGATCTTTTTTCTTATCTTTCTGCCAACAGTATCCGCAAATCTCGCAAGTTATTTCCCGTCGGCCCCGTCAAAACGGCGTCCCCCAGCTTTGAAAAAAAAGTGAACGCGTCGCTCCGCCGGAAAAAATCCTGCGGATCGAGCCCCGCTTCTCGCGCTCGTCTCATTGTTTCTCCGTCTGCCAGAGCTCCCGCCGCCGAACTATTGCCATCGACGCCATCGGTTCCCCCGCTTAGAACCGCCACCTTCGTTCCTGAGACTTTTTCCACGCAGGCCAGAACAAACGCCGAATTTCTACCCCCAATGCCGTCCCCAGTCACCGGTGAACTCACTTCTCCGTCTGCGATCAACGCGACGCGATGCCCGCGATGAATGGCGCGCAACTCCTCAAGCTGTCCCAGTAGCGCCGCCGCTGCTTTCTCAACAGGCCAATCGTCCGTCGAATTGTCGCAGCAGGTCACAAATCCAAGAGACTCCGCAGCGTGGTGAGCCGGATGAAGCAGATCATCCATTCCCAGCGTCAGTGAAAAGTACGACTTCCGAAATGCCTCATTGTCGAACTTTGGCGTCTCCGGCATTTTTCCATCGTCAATCCATCGTCGCAGGCCCGGCGGGAGTTTCTCCCTCAGCGAATAGGCCTTGATAACGCGCTCAACGTCTTCAATCGTCGTTGGATCAGGCAGCGTCGGTCCGGACGCC
>WNGQ01013128.1_pt1 | contig 13525 bp, 14 predicted proteins | sample 5407661 | NCBI WGS metagenome assembly WNGQ01 (sample SAMN13153382, study PRJNA577476) | soil metagenome | isolation source: 60 cm soil or saprolite under Garry oak tree replicate 2 | place: USA:California | collected 2016-06-15
GACCCCGGTGACACCGGCCGACCCGTGGAACCGGCCGCCCCCCCCGGCGCGACAGTCCGGCGCCCTGCACTGCCCACCACTCTCCGTGAAACCCCAGCGGGATCACGATGATCACAAACTCACATGCCGACGCTTGCCGACCACGCTGAACTAAACGGCATTGAGGACCATGCTGTTCGCCGGTACGGCGGTCATCTTGGCCGGCGGATCTGCGGCGGCAGGGGCCCGCTTCAGCGAGGTGCGGACCGAGTGGGAGATGGACCGTGCGCTGCTGGAAGCGGAACAGGCGAGCATTGAGGCGGATCCCGCAGGCGAATTCGAGGAACTCGTCGGACTATACGAGGCCAAGGGCCTGAACCCGGGACTCGCGCGCCAAGTCGCCGAAACCCTTCGAACTGGATCCGGTGGCTGCCCACGCGGACGCAGAACTGCGTCTTGAGGCTCTAGGGCCCACGAGCGGAGCCGTCCCCGCCGCCTTGACCGCGGGCCTCTGCTACGGTACCGGCGCCGCCATTCCGCTCGCAGGCGATGACATGGCTGCCTCGGGGAGAGCTGCTGGCATTGACTTTCGTCGCCATCCTCTTCGCCCTCGGGCTGACGGGCTGGTTCGCGGCATGGCTGACAGCCTGCGTTCCGCATAATTCGGCGCGTCTAGAGGTGCCGATTACGGCTCTGATCCGGGGAAATGGCAGTCTGGCGGGCTGCGGGGCGTGTCTCTAGGCCCGGGCGGCTGGAGGGTGCGGGTCCGGGGTCAGGTACCCGTGGCGCGGCGCGTCGAGGCCGAGCCCGGCCAGCAGGTCCCGGGCGGCCTCGGGCAGTTCGGTGCGCTGTCGGAAGGTCCCGGCGGGCCCGGTGAAGGTGCCCAGGTGGATCCGGCCGAGTTCGCGGCGCATCACCGGCCAGGTCTGGCCTGTCGTGTTCTCGGCGACGCGGACGAGCAGCAGCGCGAGCCAGCACAGCAGGACGTGGGCGCGGATCCGTTCTTCGAGCCGGTGGTAGACGGGCCGCAGGTCGAGGACGGATTTCATGTCCCGCCAGCCGCGTTCGACTTCGAGGAGCTGCTTGTATCCGACGGCGATGTCCTCGGCGGACAGTTGCGGGTCGGCGCAGCGCAGCAGGTACTTGCCGTCCAGGTTCTCCTCGGCTTTGGCCTTGGTCTTGTCGGTGCGGAGCAGTCCGCCGGGGGTGACGCGCAGGAACCGGTTCAGGCCCGGCATGGTCGAGATCTTCCCGCGCAGCTCGGCCCGTTTCGTGGCGGTTAGCTTGTCGGTGCCGGCGATCATCTCTTCGAGCTTGGCGATGAGCTCGGCGCGGATCGCGGCGTCGCGTCCGGCGCCGTCGGGGTTGTAGCAGATGACGAGCCGGTCGGTGGTGTCGGGCAGGCGGACTTCCTTGACCTGCATGTTCCCGGCGACCTGCTGGTAGCGGCCCTGCCGCGACAGCGCCGCTTTGACCAGCGGGGACTCGGTGCGCAGTTTCTCCCCGATGATGTACCCGCCGGCGCCCTGCTGCAGGAACCTGCGGTTGCGCGCGGAGGAGAACCCGCGGTCGGCGACCCAGATGACCTTGCCGAGCACCCAGTCCCGCATGTCGGTCTTGACCTGCCGGATCAGCGCCGAGTCGGACGTGTTGCCGGGCCAGGACCAGACCCGGACGGGGATGCCGTCGCTGGACTTGCCGTGCGTCCGGAACCCGGCTGTCTTACCGAGGTCGGCGTCGTCCTCGTCGCTGGTCTTCTCGCCGCGCCAGTCCCGCACGGCGTCGGCGTCGGCGTCCTCCACCTCGAAGTACGTCGATGTGGTATCCCTCTTAACCGGCTAATCTCCGGTGTCCCGAATCTGCGACACGCCGATGACCTGAGGATATTTGCCAACTCATGGGTCAAATGCGTTACATGTTCCGCATGACCGACAGTGATCTCCGGGTGGACGGATCGGATGCCGGGTGGGTGCTCAGCGGCCTGGCGGCACCGCGGTTCGCGCTGGTGAACGAGTTCCTGGGCTATCTGGCCGACCGGCGGTACTCGCCGAAGACCGTGCGGGCGTACGCGTTCGACCTGCTGGCGTTCTGCCGCTGGCTGCTGGCGGAGGACGCGCAGCTCGCAGACGTGACGGCCGAGACGCTGCTGCGGTACCTGTCCCACTGCCGCACCGCGACGTTCCGCGGCCGGCCGGGCGGGAACGTGTACTCGATCCGTGACGGCCGCAGCACCGGGTATGCGGCGGCGACCGTCAACCGGCGGATGGCCGCGATCTCGGGAATGTTCGAGTTCCGGGCGATGCGGGATCCTGACACGCCCAGCCCGGTGCCCAAGGGAGCGGCCCGCCGGCAGGCGGGCCGCGCTGAGCGCGCCGGGCTGCTGGGGCACCTGGCCGCGCCCCGCCCGGCGTCGAGGCTGCGGGTCAGGCAGCCCCGCCGGCTGCCGAAGGGACTGGACGCTGACCAGGCCACGGCCCTGCTGGGCAGCTTCCGCAGCTGGCGGGATAAGGCGATCGCCGGGCTGATGCTGCTGTCCGGGCTGCGGTCCGCCGAAGTCCTCGCGCTGAAAGTCGGCGATGCCGACATCCCCCGCGGCTGGGTCCTGGTGACCGGCAAGGGCGACAAGGAACGCCGGGTCCCCGTCGATGCCGAGGTCGCAGGGCTCATCCAGACGTACCTGCTTATCGAGCGTCCCGATGCCGGCGCGGACGGGACGGTCACCAGCCGGCTGTTCGTCGTCGCCAAGGGGCCGAACCGAGGACGCCCGCTGACTCCCGAGGGGCTGCGGGCGGTGTTCCGGTATCACCGGGAACGGTCAGGCGTGACCGGCGGCCACCCGCATGCGCTGCGGCATTCGTTCGGGACCGCGCTGGCCCAGGCCGGCACCGACCTGGCGGTGATCCAGGCCCTGATGGGCCACGACCATGTCGATTCCTCGGCCCGCTATATCCACCTGGCCCCGGCGCACGTCCGCGCCGCCTTCGACGATGCCCGCGCCCGCCAGCGCCGCCAGGGCTGAGCCCGCCCGGCCGCCGGTCCCGGAGGCGCTGCTGCGCCAGTACGCCGGCTGGCTGACCGCCCGCGGCCGGGGGAACCGGTGCTTCGCCGACGGTGCGGCCGGGTTCCTGCGACGCTGGCCGGACCCGCAGTCCTTCGCGGCCGAGCCGCTGGAGGCGATGCTCGCCCAGGACCAGCAGACCCGCCCGTTCATCACCTTCCTGCTGCTGCGCGACCTGCTCCGTCCCGGCTATGACTACCTGGCCGAACGCAAGTTCGCCAGCCTCCTCGACCTCGCCCGCGGCACCCGGCTGGAACCGGACCTTGACGGATACCAGCGAGCTGCTGCCGAGCTCGGCTTCTCCCAGCATGTCTGCTCCCGGTCGGCCGAGCGGGTGATCATCCGGCTGCTGATCCAGGCCGGCCGCCATCTGCACGACCTCACCGCCGGGGACCTGCGCGACGCCGAAGCGGCGTTCCGGGCCAGGGGCGAGCGCCGCGGCGGGGACTGGTCCAACGACCGCGGCTTCCTGCACGCCGCCTGGACCGTGCTGTTCCACCTCGGGATCATCGACGTGACGCCGCCGAACCGGCGCCGCCGTGAGCATGCCGGCCATGCGCACCACTTCGGCGGCGTCCCGGCCTGGCTCGCCGCCCGGCTCGAGGACTACACCTCGGCGATCTCCGGCACCCACGAGCCCACGACGATGGACGGCATCGCGATCCGGCTGGCGCACTTCGGCCGCCACCTCGCCGCCGCCGACCCGGACCTGGACTCGCTCGCCGGGCTGGACCGCCAGCATCATATCGAGACCTACCTGGCCGCGACCGCCGTCGCCACGGCGCTCCGCGGCGGGCAGCCCATCGGCGCCGGGGAACAGCGGAACCGGATCATCACCCTGGGCCGGTTCCTCGCCGACATCGCCGAATGGCAATGGCCCGACGCGCCCGCCCGGCGGCTCGTGTTCACCCGCGACATCCCGAAACTCCCGCGGCCGCTGCCCCGCTACCTGCCCGCCGACGCCGACCGCCTCATCGGCGAGGCCCTGGAAGCCTCCCCGAACCGGCTGCTCGCCGGCGCGCTGCTGCTCGCCCGCGCCACCGGGCTGCGCATCGGCGAGCTCCGCGACCTCGAACTCGACTGCGTCCACGAGGTCCCCGGCACCGGCACCTGGCTGAAAGTCCCCCTCGGCAAGCTCGGCAGCGAGCGCATGGTCCCGCTCGACGACGACACCACCAGCCTGATCGACCGCATCGCCGGCACCCGCTCGCCCGGCCGGCCGGTGAAACACCCGAAAACCGGGCGGCCGGCCGAGTTCCTCCTCACCCACTTCGGCAAGCGCGTGTCAGCCCAGGCACTGCGCGACGAGCTGGCCCGCGCCTGCCAGGCCGCCGGGCTGCCCCCGGCAACGCCCCATCAGCTGCGTCACACCTGGGCTACCGCGCTGATCAACGCCGGCTGCTCACTGCAGGCGCTGATGGCCATGCTCGGCCACACGTCCGCGGCGATGAGCCTGCGCTACGCGCGGCTGTTCGACGCCACCGTCCGCGCCGACTACGAACGCGCTCTCGCCCAGGCCAAGACGATCCTCACGGTTCCCTCCCCAGGAGGGCAGGCCATGCTCCCTGTCACTGATATCACCGGCGGGAACACAGACTGGAAAGACACGCCGCTGATCAAGTCCCGGCTCGCCGGCGGCTACTGCCTGCGCACCGCCGCCCAGGGCAGCTGCGCCTACGCCAACATCTGCGAGCACTGCCCCAGCTTCCGCACCGGTGCCGCGTTCCTGCCCGTCCTCGCCGCCCAGCGCGCCGACACCGAGAAGCTCCTCGCCGACGCCCAAGCCCGCGGCTGGGGAGAAGAAGCCGCCCGCCACCGGCGGCTCCTCGAACGGCTCGACCAGCGCATGGCCCAGACTGAAGCCCCATGAGCACCCAGCCCGCCAGCCCGTCTCCCGCCGCTGTCCGCGACGCCTGCGCCCAGATCGCCGGCACCGGCAAAGCAGTCACGTTCACCGCCGTCGCCGAGAAGACCGGGATCAGCCGCACCACCCTCTACCGGCGCCACGACCTCCGCCAGCTCATCGAACAGCACCGCGAGACCCGCCGGGACGACCTGTCTCCCGCCCAGCTGGCAACCCAGGTCAGCCAGCTCCAGCAGGCACTCGAAGCCGTCGCCGCCACCGTCCGACGCCACGAAGAACAACTACGGGCGCTCAACCGGACCCGGCGCGCCGGCTGAACCCGCCGGGCTACGCCGCCAGCGCCAGGTCCCGGACCTGATTAGCCGGATAATCGAAGAACAGCAGGTCAACTTCGAGGTTCAGCAGATCCGCGACCTGGAAGTAGACCTGCCTCTCAAGGTCGCCGCGGACGGCGTGCAGCCAGTCCATCGCCCGGTAGCACGCGTCGTCGGTCACGGTGCCGAGCCCGCCGATGTGCACGTCCTGGCTCATCCACTCCGCCGCCGCCAGCTTGGAGGACGGGGCGAGCGCCCGGTTGGCGACCAGGCCGAACAGCACCCGCTCGGCTGCGGCGGCGTCCCGCGGCCGACCCCGTCCGGTCGACGCGAGGCTGGTCAGGATCTTCCCGATCCCGAGCCGGGTCCACAGCTGGTCCAGGACGTAGCTGCCGCCGTAGGGCCGGGACTCGGTAAACACCAGGTCGCCGTCGGCGGTGGCGGCCAGCGCATCGGCGGGGCTGAGCAGCCGGGATAGCGCGGTGACGAGCCGCCGGATCGCGTCGGTGTCGAGCTGGTCCTCGCGGCCGAAGCTGTAGAGGACCTTCGGGACCGACCGGCGGGCGGCGGCGTCCCACTCGTTGTGCGCGAGCTGCAGGTACCGGACTTCGCTGTTCTTGGTCTTCCGGACGGTCGTTTTTATGTACATCGCTCTAGAGCGTACCGCAGATTTCCCTGTATACAGCCTGTTACCGCATGAACCGTGTCTCTAGGCGAATTTCGGCGTTCCACCAGGACCGGGCCCACCGACCTGCGAACTTACGCGCGGCGGACCTCTAGAGCCTCGGAATTATGCGGAACGCAGGCTTGGGGAGGAACTTGAAACCGGAGAAGATCGAGGAGAGCAGTCCCGATCCTTCCAGACGGTCGATCAGCATGGCGCTGTACACATGGTGGACCATGAACCCCCAGATCAACCACATGATTAGGTGGTGGACGAACCGGATCACCGGCAGCGGGACCAGCGTCAGCGACCACCCGGTGAGGGTCGCCGCCCAGCTCTCGCCCTGGACGCCCCACAGCACGACGCGGTGAAGACTTCCACGCCGAACATGGTGTACAGCACGCAATAGGTCATCCCGGCGAGCGGGTTGTGGCCGACCACCGGCGGCGGCTCGCGGTCAAGGAACAGGTAGAAGCGCAGCGAGGGGATGATCTGCCTCCGCCGGGCCCGGCTGAGCGGCACCCACTCGGTCCACCTCGACCGGGGGCTGGGTGAGGTGAACAGCCACATCACGCGGGCGACGATCAGTGCGATGAAGACGTAGGCGGTGAACTCGTGAATCGTCTTCACCCAGGTGACCCAGTCCGTGGCGCGCGACGGCCGCAGCGCCGGGTCGCCGATGAGGAATCCGGTGACGCTGAGCACCACGAGCGCCAGGACCAGCAGCCAGTGGATCACCCGCACCGGAAGGTCCCAGACTCGCGCCCGCATGAACTCCTCCGGCGCCGCACGCGGTGCCGACGCCTGCCTCGTGCTCTGCCCGGGAACGCTCACTGGACCCGGACCTCCACGATGTCTCGGCCATCGGCGTCATAGACGTGCGCGGCGCAGGCCATGCAAGGGTCAAAGGAGTGCAGCGTCCTGAGGATCTCCAGGGGGCGCTGCGGATCGGCGACCGGCGTGCCGACCAGCGCGGCCTCATAGGCACCCGGGTTTCCCTTCTCGTCCCGCGAGCTGGCGTTCCAGGTCGACGGCACCACGGCCTGGTAGTTGCGGATCTGCTGGTTCTCGATGACGACCCAGTGCGACAGCGAGCCCCGCGGGGCCTCGTGAAACCCGACCCCGCGGGCCTGCCCGGCCGGCCATGAGGCCGGAGCCCATTTTGTGTTGTCGGCGATGGCCAGGTCGCCGCCTGCCACGTTGTCCCGGAGCAGGTTCAGCAGCTGGAGGGAGTACTGCGCCATCAGTTCGGTTTCCAGCCCCCGGGCCAGCACCCGGCCAAGGGTCGACATCAGGGCGGTGGGCGGGAGCTTGAGCCGGGTGAGCGCGCCCGCGACCAGCGGGTGGATCCGGGCGTCGCCGCGTGCGTACCCGACGAGCATCCGAGCCAGCGGGCCGACCTCCACCGCCATGCCCTCATAACGCGGCGCCTTGAGCCAGGAGTACTTCCCGGCCACGTCGAGCTGGGTGAACGGGGGCTCCGGGCCGGTGTAGTCCGGGGTGGTCTCCCCCCGCCACGGCGGCAGCGCGGCCTGCCCACCGTCGTAGCGGTACCAGGAATGGGCGACCGATTCCGCCACGCCGACCGGGTCGAACGGCTGGACCTGCAGGCTCCCGGCCCGGATAACCCCGCCGGGGAACAGGCCGTCAGCAGGTGGCTGGCCCTTCACGGGCGGTGACGGGGTATAGTCCCCGAACACCATGTAGGAGCCCAACCCGCCGCCATACCGTGTCCACTCCGGGTAGCTGGCCGCGATCGCGTACAGATCGGGCAGAAACACCTGCTGAACGAAGTCCAGCCCTTTTTGCAGCAGCAGCGCTAGTTCGGTGAGGGTGTTGTCGTTGATGGCGTCCTGGCTGTTCAGATCGACCGGGGAGGCCATGCCGCCGACCAGGTAGGTCTGGGGGTGCGGGTTCTTCCCGCCGAGCAGCGCGTGAACCCGGATGTAATCACGCTGGAAGTCCAGAGCGTCGAGATAATGGCTGAACGCCAGCAGGTTCAGCTCGGGGCTCAGCTGGTACGCGGGATGCCCCCAGTACCCGTTTGTGAACGGACCGATATTCCCGCCGGCCAGGAACGCCTGGAGCCGGGACTGGACGGAGGCGAACAGGCCCGCCGTCGACTGCGCGTAGCTGGAAACGGACTGCGCGAGCGAGGCGGCCCGGCGGGGGCTGGCCTTCAGCGCTGCGGTCGGGTCGACCCAGTCCAGCGCCTGCAGGTGGTAGAAGTGCACCACATGGTCGTGGACGTACTGTGCAGCGGCGATGAGCTGGCGCAGCAGCCGGGCGTTCAGCGGCGGAACCGCGCCGATGGCGTCCTCCACCGCCCGCACCGAGGCGAGTGCGTGGACCGTCGTGCACACGCCGCAGATCCGCTGCGCGAAGAGCCAGGCGTCGCGCGGGTCGCGGCCCGCCAGGATGGTCTCAATGCCGCGCCACATGGTCGACGACGAATACGCCTCGGTGACCTGGCCGCCTGCGACCTGGACCTCCACCCGCAGATGCCCCTCGATACGGGTCACCGGATCGATAACGAGTCGTGCCATCGCCCTTACCTGCCGTCCGATTCGCCGGCGGAGCCGCCGTAGTCGCTGCCGTCTGAGAAATCCTCACCGTCGACGCTGGCATGTCCCCCATAGCCGGGGATGCCGGGGTGGCCGCTAGGGGCGCCCGCTTCCTGCCCGGCCGCCCGCGCCGCGCGGGCGTCTCTGGCGGCGCCGACGCGGTGCTGAACGGCCTTACCGACCCCGTGCAGCGCGAACCCTGCCGCGGTGGCCGCGACGATGGTGAGGCCGAGCCGGTCCGCGGTGAACTCGAATCCCTCCGTGTCGACGTGCGGCAGCCGGTCATAGAACGGTGACATCGTGTCCCAGAAATGCGGCTCGGAACATCCCACGCAGCCATGCCCGGCCGCGACCGGCCACGACGTCGCCTCGTTGTACCGGACGCTGGGGCAGTTGTGGGAGGTTTCCGGCCCTTTGCAGCCGAGCCTGTACAGGCACCAGCCGTTCCGGTGCCCCTCATCCCCCCACTCGACGGCAAACTGCCCGGCGTCGAAGTGCCCGCGCCGCGGGCAGGTGTTGTGGATAAGCTCGCCGTAGGCGAACAGCGGACGGCCGAACTCATCCGTGGCGGGGAACGCGCCGAAGGTCAGATAGTGGACGATCGTGGCGGTCAGGTTGTCCGCGTTGACCGGGCAGCCCGACAGGTTGACGACCGGGACGCCGCTGACCACGTCTTCGACCTTCACCGCGCCCGTCGGGTTGGGATGCGCGTTGGGGATCCCGCCGAACGCCGAGCACGTGCCGACGTTGATGATCCCCGCCGCCCCGCGGGCAGCTGTGGATCGTGCACGATCCGGGGATGCCGGTGGGGACCGAGCCTTCGACGATGAGCACATGCCCGCCCTTGGCCACCGCGGCGTCGCGGGCCTGCTCGGCCGCCACCCCGGCTGGGGCCATCAGCGTCTCGTGATAGTCGAGTGAGATCAGTCCCAGGATCAGGTCCGCCGCCCCCGGGTCGCGCGACCGCACGAATGCCTCGGTGTCACCCGCACAGTCCTGGAACTCCAGCCACACCACAACCGGCCGGGTCACCTTCGCCAGCGCGGACGCCACACGCGGCGCGAACTGAGGCGGCAGCGCCAGCACCGCGGTTACCCCGGCGCAGAATTTCAGGAACGCCCGCCGGTCCACCCCGGCGTCGGCAAGCCGAGCCGGAAGCGGACGGTCGTCCCGCCCGTCAGCGGAGGAGCCCGCCGCGGCCGCGGACGGCCGGGTGACCGCGTGCTGGTCGTTTCCCATCGCCGCACCGCCTTGCACTGCGCAGTCCCGGCGCCAGCGACGGGACGGAGACCGTGGAGGAAACTGTACGTTCGCCGGCCTGAAGCCATCAGGGACCAAAGGCCCGGAATTCAATTACCTGTGCCCTTGTCTTCGTGCCAGGGCAGCCTCAGGATGTGCCCATGAATCCGCTCGATGACGTGGCCGTCGGGGTGCGCCAGGCGTTCGAGCGGGTGCACCGCGAGCAGTTCCTCGGCGACCGGGCGGCGAACCCGCGGCTGACCGTTGACGTCATCGACGCCGCGACCGTGGACGACACGCCCGCTGTCGTGCTCATCACCCCCTGGACGGTCAACGGACTTGCCTTCCCTCCCGATGACGAATTTCCCGAAGTGCTGGAAATCGCCGCCCGCCGCCGCCCGGTGTTTCGCGTCGAACTGCCAGAGCTCGGGGCATTCCGCTCCGTCAACCTGCCGATGGAGGCGGCCAGCCTGCGCGACATGGACCAGGCACGCACCCTCGCCCGCTCCTGGGCGGTGCATTTCCACGACGCGGTACGAACCGCCCGGCAGGCCAGGGCGCCAGCCACCTGAGGAGTAGACAGCCATATGCATTGGCCTGCCCGGCCGCATCACCGCCACAACCGACGTGGCTGGCTTTCTCATGGGCACCGCCGACTTCGAGGGCGTCTCCCGTCAGGTCTGCCTGGCCTATCTGCCGGACGCGCAGGCCGGTGACTACGTCCTGATCAACGGCGGTTTCGCAGTCAGGATCCTCGATGAAGCCGAGGCCCGGGAAACGCTGGCGCTGCTGCGCCCGGCGCTGCAGGACGCTAGTCCGGCTGTGACTCGCTGACCAGGATCGGAGCGACCATCTCGGCCAGTGCGTGCACCTCATAGCTCGCGATGTTGTACACCGGGGCCTGAGCGAGCAGGCGGTCGAGTTCCTCGTTGGACTCCACGTTGTAGATCCACGCGCCGCCGTGGCCGCCCACCAGATGGTAGCGCGCCTCCAGCTTGCCTTCCGCGAGCAGCCGAGCCCCGTAGTCCTGCTGCCGCAGCACAGCGCTGATCACCCCGGTAGTCGCCCGGCCCAGCTCCAGCTTCCACAGGACCAGGAATTTGCCAGCCATCATCTCCTCCTCAAGGAAACCCGGCGGTCGCAATCAAGGGACCGTCGGCAGTAACAACCTGGCGGAAGAGTAGCCCCATGCTGCCGCCGGAGTGTCAGCGCGTCGATGGTGGGCGGCGAGACGCCGACGCTGGGCACCAACGCGGTGGCCGACATCCCTGCAAGCTCAGCGCGGCCCAAACCGGGTTGGGCTTGCAGAGTGGGCAATGGGTTAATCAGAAGTGGGGCCACCGACAGAACTCGCTGACCAGTGGTTTTAGCAGGGTTCGGGTGTGCTGATCCCGCGTTAAGCGGGCTGATCTCCCGGCTGGGTGGGTGGCTGGGCGTGCGGGGGCCCGGGCTGGCCGGCGAGTGCGATGGAGATGGCTTCGAGTTCGGTGATGAGCTGGCGCAGGTGGCGGCGGGCGTCGAAGTAGGGGCGGAGCCGTTCGGCGTCTTGGGTGGTGAGGGTCCTGGTGATGGTCCGGCCGCTGATCTTGCGGGTCCAGGTCGGGTAGGGGCCGTGCAGTTGCGGGGGGTCGGCGTGGCAGTGGCATCCGGCGCGCTGGCAGCGGGTGGTGCGGTCGGTGAGCGAGCCGGGCAGGATCAGGCCGATCTGGCTGAGCTCGGCCTGGATCTGCTGGTGGCGGCGGGCCGGGTCGTCCATGGTGACAGGATTCCTTATCCGCCGTGCCGGCGGCATCCCCCGCTTCGGTGATTGAAGTAACTATATTTCAAGCATGGCCGGGACTCGCGGGTCAGATGTGGCAGGCGCGGGCTTGCGCGTGCGGCCGGCGGGCAGCGTGACCGCGCCCGCGCTGCGCGGGCTGTCCCGGTTCGCTGATTCGCGCGGGATCCCGGGCAGCCGGGAGTTCCTGCTGGATTATGACGTGATCGAGGCGTTCTGCGTGGCAGGCCTGGCGGGCCGGGCCCCGGCGACCCGGGGCACTTACCGGTCGGCGCTGTACCGGCTCGCCGAAGCGGAGCACGGGCCGCCGGGGCAGCGGCCGACGCCGTTCCCGGGCGCGAGGGCGCCGGCGCCGTACTCGCGGGGTGAGCGGGCGGAGCTGGCAGCCCTCGCCGCCGCGCAGCGCGACCCGGCGAAACGCTCCTCGGCGCTGGCTTTGGTGGTGTTCGGCATCGGCGCGGGGCTGCGGCCCGGCGAGCTGGTGGCGCTGCGCGGCGGTGACGTCACCCGGCACGGCCGCCAGGTGGCCGTTCATGTCAGCGGGCCGGCCGCGCGGGTGGTGCCGGTCACCGCGGATTACGCCGGCCGCGCCGGGGAGCTGGCCCGCCGTGCGGGCAGCGGGCACGTGTTCCGCCCCGGCACGGCCGATCGCGGCTATAAGAACTTCGTCACCAATTTCGCCCGGGGCCTGGCGGCTGACCCGGCGGCGCCGCGGCTGTCGCTGCGCCGGGCCCGGTCTGCCTTCATCTGCGGGCACCTGGCCGCGGGCACCCCGGTAGGGGTGCTGCTGGCCATCACCGGGATCGCCGAGGCCGGATCGCTGGCCCGCTACGCCCGCCACGTGGCGGGCCTCAGCTCCTCCAAGGGCGCCCTGCGCGCCCGCTGCCGCGCGGAGCGCACGTGATGAGCGGCGCCGGCCTGACCCTGCCCGCCGCCGCAGGCGGCAGGGTCAGCGACGAGACGGTGGCCTTCGCCGCCGAGCTGACTGACCGTTCCGGCAAGGCCCCGGTCATCGAGGCCGCGCTGGCCAGGCGGACCGGGCGGCCCCGCCCGCTGCCGGTGCGCGCGGTGCTCGCCGCGCTTGCGTGCCTGGCCCTGGATGACCGGCCGCTGTTCCTCACCGAGGCCACCCGGCTGCTGTTCCAGCACATGTCTCCCGCCTCCCGCCGGCTGCCCGGCGTCCCCGGCACCGCCACCACCGAGCGGGCCTTCCTGGCTGCCTACCGCCGGGTCCGCTACTGCTTCGCCGCCATCTGCTCGGCCATGGACCCCTCGGCGCTGCCGAAAAACCGGCGGCTGGGCGAGCAGGACCTCGCCGCCCGCACCAGGAAGATGACCCCCGCTCAGATCCAGGCTGCCCGCGGCCGGCTGGAAGCGTTCATCAACTCCCTGATCGAAGCCAGCGTCAGCGTCCTGACAGACGAAGAACGCGCGGCGTTTGACGGCTGTACCGGCCTGGATGCCACCCCGGTCCCGCTGTTCTCCCGCGGCCCGTCCAAGCGCACCGGGCTGTGCGCCAGCGACCCCGACGGCGGCTGGTACGTCCGCGAAGGCGACCACCGCGAGCGCGAGGACGACAAAGGCAAGCCGCTGCGGAAGATCGCCTGGGCGCTGGAAGCCACGATCGCCGCCACCGCCCGCCCTCCCGGCGCCCCGCCCGGCTGCCCGAACCTGGCCATCGGCCTGGCCATCACCCGGCCCGGCGAGGATCCCGGCGGCACCGGCGCCCGGGTCCTGGCCTCCATCGCCGCCCGCGGCCGCAAACCCGGGTGGCTCGGCTACGACCGCGCCTGCACCCAGGCCCTGCCCGGGCGGTTCCACCTCCCGGCCCGTGCCCTGGGCTACAAGCCGGTCATGGACTACCGCGCCGGCCAGCTCGGCATCCAGGCAAACACCGGCGGAGCGCTGCTGGCCGAGGGCAGCTGGTTGGGTTTCCCCTCTCAGCGTGGAGAGATCCTCTTAAGGGAGAGGAGTTCTCCGGTGGAAGAGACGCGCAGGAAGTTCGATGCGGACTTCAAGGAGGGCGCGGTGCGGCTGGTGCGGGAGACCGGTAAGCCGATCGCGCA
>WNGQ01005115.1_pt1 | contig 13524 bp, 16 predicted proteins | sample 5407661 | NCBI WGS metagenome assembly WNGQ01 (sample SAMN13153382, study PRJNA577476) | soil metagenome | isolation source: 60 cm soil or saprolite under Garry oak tree replicate 2 | place: USA:California | collected 2016-06-15
GGGACCAGGATCTTGTCGTCGATGGCCTGTCGTTGCTGGAATTGGCCGCGACCGGACCGGACCTGAGCGGATTTCACATCGAGGCAGCGATCGCCGCGATCCACACCAACGCCGCGCACGTTGAAGCCACTGACTGGGCGGCGATCGTCTCTCTCTACGACATGCTGATGCAATTGCAGCCCTCGCCGATCGTGGCGCTCAACCGCGCTATTGCCGTCGCCCAGCGCAGCGGTCCGGCGCGCGGGCTGGCGGAAATCCGCGCCATGGGGGCCCCCGATCGCCTGTCCGCTTATCCTTTCTATTTCGCAGCGCTTGGCGAGTTTGAGCGTCTTTCCGGCAATGCGGAGGTGGCGAAGACCCATTTCCGACAGGCCCTCAGCCAAGCCCGCAATCCGATGGAGAGACGATTCTACAAGCGTCGGCTGGAGGTCTGCGAGGAGGAGGCCACATCCCAGGGCCTCGAAGCCATGTGGGATCGCGCCTTCGAGGCGTACTGCGCGTTCGTGGAGAGCGATCTAGGGGGAACTAACCCGGGCGCGCGCGGCTGTCGATGACAACACCCTTGAGTCGAAGCGCGGCGACCGCGCCCATCGACGTCGACCAGATCCATCACCAGCGGTCTCACACTTCGGCGCCGCCACGGGGGCGAGCGCACCCCTGCCTGGGCGGTCCGGTGTGGTCGGGCGATGGGGTTTGTCGGCTCGCGGCCGTTCGCGCGTCTTCAGTTCGACATTGCAGGCGTGCGATCCGATCTGCCGATGGCCAAATCCTCAAGCCGAGGTCGCGGGTTACCCGTGCAGGCTGTCACGATCGAAGCGCCAAAAAGGAGGAAATTTTGATGTCCGAAGACAAATCAAATAATAGACGACCCTTAGGTTTTCTGACCTCAACCGTCGGATTGATCCGTGTCTGTTCCGTAATTATGCTTGCCTTCCTAATGGTAGGACATTTGTCTGCCTATCCTTGGAGCTCTACCCATAACCCCCAAGAGACACGCCTCGTCGACTCGATGAAATCCATCGACTTTGTATTCTTGGGCGAGCATTCAACTTACTGGAATCTCTATTTCGGTTGGGGCTTCTTGGTCGCTGTTCTTCTGTTCGCATTGGCCGCTATACTCTGGATTGTATCGGACCTTGCCAGCCTTGCTCCACGGCGGCTGGGCGTCATTACGGGAATCATCTCCGCGGTCAGTGGGGTCGGCGCGTATATCTCGTTTCGCTATTTCTATGTGCCGCCGGCTTTATCCTACTTGGCAATCTGCGTGATTTCGCTGGCCGTCTCCGGACGACTCCTGAGAGCGCCAACCCCAACGACGCGCCCCCTTTCCACATGAAGGAGAAACGAATATGTTGCTGAAAAACAAGGTTGCGGTCATTTACGGAGCCGGAGGCGCAATTGGCGGCGCTGTCGCGCGCGCTTTTGCACTCGAGGGGGCAAAGCTTTTTCTTACCGGGCGGCAGCGTGCTCCCCTGGGAGTGGTCGCCAAGGAAATCTTATCGGCTGGCGGATCGGCCGAGGTGGCGGAGGTAGACGCTCTTGATGAGAAAGCGGTGGATAATCATCTGCAGTCTGTGATGGACAAGGCGGGCCGCGTCGATATCTCGTTCAACGCGATCGACGTCCCGATTAAAACAATCGTCACGGACGCCCCGCTGACCGAGATGGATGCCGAGAAGTTCTTCCTGCCCATTGCAAATTATACAAGATCCTACTTTCTGACTGCGCGCCTGGCTGCAAGGCGCATGGCTCAAAATAAATCAGGGGTTATCATGACGGTCACCGCGCTTACCTCGCGCAAGGGTCATCCGGGGAACGGGGGGTATGGTTCGTCGCAGGCTGCCAAGGAAGCATACCAGCCCTTCTGGGCGAGCCCGCAACACCCGCACACCGTTTTTTTGAGCGCCGATCAAGGCGCAGGATCCGTACATCCGGAGCGCCGAAAACCCCGCGCACGGTCGCGCGCGCCTGAAAACCTGCGAACGAATACCCATCCGACAGACGCCGCTGTCGCTTCCCCGGTTTGGCCATGCCTCAGCATGCCAAAATCAAGCCCGCCTCAAAGCTCAAGAAAGCCCCTATCCACAAGCACTTCCGCCGCTATGATCCCCCAAAATCACCCACTCGATTCCCTGAAGACCCGATTTTCTGACGGATCGGAGAGACGGTTCTTGGTCGTGTGGAGAAAAAATTTTCGCTTAAATTCAGAATGTTACGGTCGCTCAGAACAATCGAGTGGGAGTGACGGAGAGTACTGTGGAGTAGAATAGAGTAGCATAGCGTATCAGCGGGGATCGCTCGTAAACGAATGCAGTCGATAGTAGTTGATCGATTCAGATAACCACTGTTTTGCGCTTGGCTTCCGGCACATATCAGGAGCTGCCTGCAGCATCGAGCTTACGCGACCTCCGCGCTCCTCTGTCGGGCGGCGCATCGGGAGTCCGGTATTTGACGTGTTCGATGAATGCACGCAGTTTGGGCAAAACTTGACGTTTCCCCGGATAGTACAGAAAAACCCCTGGCGCGGTGACGGCAAAGGGCGTCAGTAGCGCTTGTAACCGGCCTTCAGCAATCGGTGCTTTGGCGAGCGGACCAGGCGCCTGCGCCAGTCCGACACGTTGGCCCATGGAGTCACCGCGAGTTCCGCGGCCGCTTTACGGAAATTGCGGTGCTGGGCAACGCTAAGGAACGCCTCTACGCCGTCGAGTGCGCCTTGCCTGACTGTGAAGTTCTGCTTCATAGCCCATCGATATTATCGCGAATAGTCGTCCGCGGGAAGCGGCCGTATATCCGACTCGCGATGATCCTGAAAGGAGCTTTCGTCATGAGCGACCAATCTCACGCCCAAACTCAAACTTCCGCCCCAACGGCCACCGGTGTCTTTGCGCTGCTGAAAGCAAAGCCTGGCGTAACTCGCGAGCGAGTTATGGCCATCATGCCCGCCGAGATACGCGCGACGGTCCAACTCTATCTCGATGGGAAGATCCGCGAATGGTACTCGCGAGAAGACGGCAGGGGAGGGGTTTTCCTTCTGAACACTCGAGACGTCGCGGAGGCGAAATCGATCATGGAGACTTTGCCGCTCGCTAAAGAGGACATGCTGGATCACGAGTACATTCCTGTCGGTCCGCTGATGCCGTTGCGTCTGCTGATGGGAAACCAATCAGCCAAGTCGTAACTCGGCAGCCCCCGAAACACAGCGCTGGCATGGCAAGACGACATTGAAGCCGCCAAGAGCTTTGCGGAGCCGCGCGCATCGGGCCACCGCCTTCGCCAAATCTCGGCGTGGCAATGGGACCGGACTTCGCGCAGCTTTTTGCAGATTTGGCACGACGTCTGATGGAGGGCTGGCGCGGCAGCCTAACCAAGGTGTTTGAGGCCGTGTCAACAAATACGCGATAAGGAGATCATTCCATGTTGCCCGAAACCCTCTTCCGAATACATCTCGTTTTCGGGTACGTCGCCTGGCTGCTGTGTTTCGGTGCGTACATCTGGCCAAGGCTCAAGTCGATGGACTGGGTCGAAGCGCACCGTGCGATCGCCACCCTGCACAGCTTTCGCTTCTTCGGGCTAGTCTTCATGCTGCCGGGCGTCGTCGGCAATCTGCCTGCCGGTTTCGCCACATTCGCCGCCTACGGCGACTTCGCGACTGGCCTGCTAGCCATTCTGGCGCTTCTCACCGTCAGGATACGTCCGCTCTTTTGGCTCTTCGTCGTCGCCTTCAATCTCATGGGCGTGGTCGACCTGATCGTCGACTATTACCACGCCATCCAGCTCGACCTTCCCGCGATTGCGGGGCAGTTGGGTGCCACCTATGCAATCCCGATCATCTACGTGCCCTTGCTGATGATCACGCACGTCGTCGCATTCTATTTGCTGCTGCGTCCTCAGGGTCGGCAAGCGACGGCGTAGGGCGTAGGACCATGCTGCAAATACATCTGAATCAGGAGACCTGATATGTCCAATCTCGTAGTTGCCGCAGTTGCCGATACGACGGTCGATACGCGCCCGATCCCGTCTGCCGACGCATGGTTCGCTGGTGGTGAGCGCGTCGGCTACGACCCCGGAGCCCGCGCCACCATTGCTGCGCAAGACGCGCCGCTTAAGGTTTTCGTGAGGCGTGACGGGGATATTGCTCATGCCGTTACCTTCCTGCCAGGATTTCCTGATGGCTCGTTCGGGTGGGCGAAGGTTCGGCCACATTTGCCGCACGCGGCCGAGATGCCGAAGCTCTTCTTCGACTATGTCGGCATGGCCGATAGCGACAAGCCCAAGGGCTATGCCTATTCCACCGCCGAACGCATCGATCTCGTCGAAGCGATCTGGCGCGATCTTTCCGTCCAGTCCACGACGCTCGTCGCCTTCGACTTCTCCTCGCTTGTCGTTCTGGAGCACTTGCAACGCCGGCTTGAGCGCGCTGAGCGGGGCGAACCCGCGGGCGGGCCGGACATACGCGGCGTTTTCATCTTCAAATGGTGGGGCTCTTCACGGACGGGCATTCCCACCCGTGGTACACCACGCCGCTGTTGCGCCGCCTCCCCGAGCAGGCCCGCCGGCGCGTGGGTCGCCCCTTCGCGCTGTTCAAGAGGATGCCAGGAGTAAGGAAGATGTGGTCCAAAGGCTATCATGTAACGGACGCCGAGCTTCGCGAGCTTCACAATGCCATGGACCGCCACGATGGCCTGTTCTACCTCGCCGCAGCAGCAGGCTTCGTGGCTGATCACAAGGCGCAAGGCGATCGGCTCGACTTCGGCCGCCTCTTCAAGGCTTACGGCGGCGAGTTCCCGTTCCTGGTGGGCGGCAGCGACGAAGATCCCTTTGAGCACCGACAGGTCGACCTTGCGCAGGAACGACTAGGCAAGCTTGGCCTTCAGATCGAGCGGTTGCCCGGCGGTCACCTCACCACGAATGAGCAGCCTGAAGCCCTGGCGGCGTTGATCGCGAAGTTCGAGCGAGGACTTGCAAAAAATGCAGCCAGCCTGCGGGAGCGCCTGACAGCACAGTGAAGCTGACCATCAGCCATACGATCGAGCGTGCCGATTCGAAGTTCGTCGAGGCCGTGTTCGATGGTTGGGCCGGATCGAGCAAGGCTGATTGCCGAATTGGTGGCGCGCCGCGGATGAACTTCGCCTGCCGCCGAGCTCGGTGACTCTTTTCCGTAGTCTGGAACGTCCTTGGTTCAGCAGACGCGAGGGCGGGAGCAGGTCGGAGAACCTCACCGGCCCTCTCGATCAAGCGCGAAACCCAAGGAGGGACGGCGATGATACTTCTCACAGGCGCGACCGGTCTGGCAGGATCCTTCATAGCGAACGAATTCGTGCGCGCGCGCGAACCCGTGCGGATTCTGGTGAGAGATAGGGCCAAGGCCGCAGCGCTCGGCAAGGCTCCGACGGTTGAAATCACCGAGGCAGACATGTCTGGCCGGGACAGCTTGACCGCTGCCCTCGACGGCGTCGAGCGCGTGCTCATGATCTCGGGTTCCCGCATGGACATGGTCGAAACGCAATGCACGTTCATAGACGCGTGCAGGGCAGCGGGCGTTCGCCATGTGATCAAGTTTTCCGGTCTGGACGCTCGGTGGGACACGACGTTCCCGTTTGGTCTTATGCACAAGCAGATCGAGCAACATCTCGAAAAATCCGGCATCGCATGGACGCATCTGCGTCCGACCGGCTTCATGCAGGAATATCTGCGCGAAGCGCCGAGCATCATTCGCGAGAATGCACTCTACTTGGCGCTCGGCGACGTGAGGCTCAATCCGGTCGACTTGCTCGATGTGGGCAAGGTCGGCTTTCTACTCCTGCGCGACGGTGGACACGAGGGTGCGCGGCTGCCGTTGACCGGGCCGGAAGCGCTGACCGTGGCGGAGGTCGCAGACCGCATTTCGCGCGCAATCGGAAAGTCGGTGCGGTACGTCGCCGTATCTCCGATCCAGCGCCGGCAGGCGCTAATCGCGCACGGTATCCCGCCGGAGATGGCCGATGCGTTGGACAGGCAAGTTGAGGAACGCCTGAAGGGCGGGCTCGAGTCGCAGGTCGATCTTTCAACCCACCAGTTGTTCAACATCAAGCCGACAACATTTCTCGAGTTCGCGCAGAGGAATGCGGAGGCGTTCGTGAAAGCCGGGACTTGAGACATGGAAGATCGTCGCTCGCGCGTAGCGACATGGTAGACACGTGACTCTTTTCGGCCGGCTCGAACGTCTTTGGTTCAGTGGACACGAACACGGGAGCTGACCGATGAGCCTCAAGGACAAAACCATCGTGGTAACAGGCGGCAGCCGAGGCTTGGGCCTTGGGCTCGTCGAGGCCCTGGTCGAGCAGGGCGCCAAGGTAACAGTCGTGGCGCGCGACCAGGCCGTGCTCGCAGCCGTGAAGCAGAGGCTCGGCGTTGCCGTGATCTCGGCCGACGTCAGCGAAGAGGGGGCCGCCCAGCGCATCCTCGCAGACGTCCGTCCCGAAATCCTGGTGCTGAATGCTGGCGCCACGCCGCACATGGAACCCCTCGATCAGGTGATCTGGGCGGACTTCACCGCCACCTGGGAGACCGACGTCAAGGCCGGGCTCTATTGGTTGCAAGCGGCGCTCAACCTGCCGCTCAAGCCGGGAAGCCGCGTTCTAGTGGGATCTAGCGGCGCGGCCGTTAACGGCTCGCCGCTCTCGGGCGGCTACGCCGGCGCCAAGCACATGCTACGGTTCATGGCGAGGTACGCGAACGGGATCGCCAAGCACAAAGGGCTGGGTATCCGTTTCCAGTCAATCTTACCCATGCAAATCATCGGCGGGACCGGTGTCGGCGACGAGGCCGCCGGCGCCTATGCGCGGTCGATGGGCCTGGAGCGCGAGGCGTACTTGGCCCGGTTCGGTGCGCCGTTGCCGCCCCGCCAATTCGGTGACTATGTCGTCGTGGTGTTGGATGATCCCCAGTACGCCACCAGCGTCGCCTTCGGTCTGAAGGGCGATACGGGAATCACGGTCCTGGAGGGAGAGGCAGCTTGAGCGAACCCCCATCCTCGTTGCCCACGGCACGCCAGGCGCAGCTCCTGGCGCTCGCCGATGAGCTAAGGCCCGAGCTTCACCGGTATTGTGCACGCCTGATGGGCTCAGTGATCGATGGCGAGGATGTAGTGCAGGACACTTTCACCCGAGCCTATGTCGCCGTGGACGAGCTCAAGGATGGCCCGCCGTTGCGCGCCTGGCTATTCCGAATCGCCCACAACCGCGCGCTGGACCTTCAGCGCAGCCGCGCGATTCGCGCGGCTGAACCTATCGAGGTGGCGCACGAGGTTGCCGACCCGGAGAGTCCAGATCCTGTGGAGGTAATGATGAGACGGGAGGCAGTCGAGACCGCAGTGTCGCGGTTCGCGGAGCTTCCGACGATGCAGCGCAGCGTCGTGATCCTCAAGGATGTGCTCGACCAGTCCCTAGAGGAGATTGCCGCCATGCTCGATCTCACGGTCAACGCGGTGAAGGCCCACCTCGCGCGGGGACGGGCCCGGCTCAAGGCCATCAACGCCCAAGCGCCGGCTCAATCCGCGCCGCGCCCGCCATCGCCTGCAGTAGCCCGCTACGTCGCCCTGTTCAATCAGCACGACTGGGATGGATTGCGCGCGATGCTGGCCGACGACGTAAGGCTGGTCCAGTCCACGTACCCACTGCGCGCGGGCGCCGCCAACGTGGGTATGTTCTTCGGCATCTATTCGGGCAGTGCTCCGTTGCGGCTCGCTGCCGCGTGGCTCGACGGCCGCGAGGTCATTGCGGTCTTCGAGGATCTCCAGGCGGCGAAGCCCAGCTATCTGATGTGGCTGGAATGGCGGGACGGCCTGATAAGCTTCATCCGCGACTACAAATATGTCCGCTACGTCATCAACGACGCTGAGCTGGTCCTGTCGCCAGACGCCGCGCCTCCAGGCGAGGGGACAGCCTACGGATGACGGTATTTTGCCGGCGACGCAGATCGAGACTGATCGGATTAGAACGTCAAGAATCGACCGATCGATGCCGATAGTCGCTGAAACCGAGGAAATCGCGGATCGTCGGAATTCCTTTTTGGAATCAAGAGCGCAAATTTCTGACGGATTGGCGGACGGAGTTTGAGCGTGCACGGAAAAATGTGCCCCGCTAAATCAATGCGTTACTATGCCTCAGAATAATCGAGTGGGAGTGATGTCGCGGGCCGCATCACCGCCGATTCGTACTTGCGCCGTCGCTTATGATAGAATCCGTCCATGACCCGCGCCGACATCATTTCCGCCCTGCGCAGCCAGGCCTCCGACATCCGGGCGTTCGGCGCGACATCGCTTTATCTCTTTGGCTCGGCAGCACGCGGGGAGGCGAGGGACGACAGCGACATTGATCTCTTCGTCGACTACGATGCCGACAAATTCAGCTTCGTCGAACTGGTCCGATTGCGCGAGCGGATTTCGCATACCCTCGGCCGTCCAGCCGATCTTACCACGCGCGAGGGCCTGCACCCGATGTTGCGCTCCGCGATCGAGGCTGAGGCGATCAAGGTATTCTAAGTGATCAAGCGGTCCGAGCTCGTTCGTCTGCGCGACATGCTGGAAAATATCGATGCCGCCGTCGAGATGATGGCGGATATCGACGTGGCCGCGTACCGCCGCGACTACAAACTGCGCCGGGCGGTGGAGAGGTGCGTCGAAATTGTCTCGGAAGCGAGCAAATTCATTTCGGATGACTTGAAAGCCGAATTCTCCGACCAGCCGTGGCCGGAAATTGCGGCGATCGGCAATCTTCTTCGTCACCACTATGAGCGGGTCGATGACCTGATCATGTAGAAGCTCGCAACACGCTCGTTGCCCGAGCTGCGACGGGTCGTCGTCTCCATGATCGCGAAGTCCGATCGATGAACCGCTCGCGACTATCCGGTCATTCACGCCGCCACGTTCAGGCTTAGCTCCACCCGCCCGAACGTCACGACCGGCTTCAGCTTGCGCCCCTCGCCCTTTTCGAGCCGCACAAGACCATAGCGCTCCATGGTGCGCAGCGTGCGCGACAGGTTGCTCTTGGCGCGACCGCTCGTGGCCGCGAGCGTGTCGATGGAATCGGGCCCCCGTTCCGCGATCATCGCGAGCAGCGCACGGTTTTTCTCCGACAGCACCTTGGCGAAGCTCTCCACCGAGGTGAACCACACGTCGGGATCGTCCGCCGCGCGACGCCGGCGTCCTGCCACGATGTCGCGCGTGTAGCGCATGATGTCTTCACGCGGTGCAATGGCGACCCTTAACACCTTCGTTTTCATCCGATATCTGCCTTCTTCACGATTGTCTCAACCTCGCGCCAGAAAGCGTCAGTGAACGTGTCCGCATATGGCCTTCATCGAGGAATACCGCCACTCAATATGTTATTCGCATTGTCAACCATGCCCAGGCAATCCAATGGCGAAAATCCCCATGAAATCAAAGCTTTCGTACTGCTCATCTTGATCCGCATGGTCCATGGAATGAGGCTAACTGTTTGAGAGCCAAGCAGATCTTGGCATTTTTGGCCTTTCAACGGTTGACGTGAGAAAGCTCGTCGTAAGCTAAGCCGGTCCGCTTCGGTTGGAGGGCGATTTGGAGGGCGATGTGGCCAGCGCAAGGAAGGTCTTCGACGCGGTTCTTTCGGGCTCCGGCACAATCAACTTCCGAGACTTCGAGCGTTTGTTGACGGCACTGGGATTTCGGCTTGACCGTACCAGCGGAAGCCATCGTATTTACCTTCACCCGAGGGTGCCTCGGCCATTGAGCATTCAACCCTTCGGAAAGGATGCAAAGCCTTACCAAGTGCGCCAACTTCGGGATATGATACGGGAATTCGAATTGAGGCTCGACAACTGACCGTGCACCGCTACGCCATCATCGTGTTCTGGTCCGAGGAGGACGGCGCTTGGGTCGCCGACGTTCCGGACCTGAAATCGTGTTCCGCCTTCGGCAATACGCCTGAGGAGGCGGTGGCCGAGGTGCGCGTTGCGATGGACGGTTGGCTGGCCGCCGCGCGCGATGCCGGGCTGCCGATCCCTCAGCCGCGCTATCACCCACACCCCGAAGCGGCAGAATAGAGTTCTTGGGGCCGAGTCTTCACGCCGGGTCCGGTCGCCGTCCCTACTTGACCACCCGCAGCCTGTCCTGCCCCGCGCGGTCTGGCCGCGGCAAGCCGGGCTGCACCTCCGCGAGCATCCGGCCCGGGAGATCGGCCTCGGCCATCGGACGGCCGAAGTAGAAGCCCTGCACCTCGTCGCAGCCGGTGCCGCGCACGAACTCGGCCTGGCGGTCGTCCTCGACCCCTTCGACCGTCACCCGCATGTGGAGCGAATGGCCAAGGGTGACGATCGTGCTGATGATGGTGCGGACGTTTTCGTCCGCGCCGTCCAAATTCAGCATGAAGCTGCAGTCGATCTTGATCTTGTCGAATGGGAAGCGCCACAGATAGCTCAGGCTGGAATAGCCGGTGCCGAAGTCGTCCATGACCACGGCCACGCCGAGCGCCTTGAGCCTGGCGAGCTCGGCCAGCACGGCGTCGGTGTCGCGCAGAAGGAGTGTCTCGGTGATTTCGAGCTCGAGCCGGTTCGGGTCCAACGACGATTCTGCGAGCGCGGCGCTGACGACGTCGCACACGCCGCCGGCATAGAATTGGGCCGGAGACAGGTTGACCGCGACCGAGAGGTGGCTCGGCCACAGCGCGGCGGCGCGGCAGGCTTCGTGGATGACCCATCTTCCGATCTTGGCGATGAGGCCGATTTCCTCCGCGACCGGGATGATGACGCTCGGAGCAATGGGCTTGCCGTCGATGTCGCTCAGCCGCAGCAGTGCCTCGAAGCCCGTGAGCTTGCCCGAGAGCGTGTCGACCACCGGCTGGAAATGCAGCTCGAAGCTTTCGTTCTGGACCGCGTCGCGAATCGCCCGCTCGAGCTTGAGCCTGGCCTGAAGCTCGGTGTCCATTTCCGGGGCGAAGAACCGGAAGCAATTGCGGCCGTCCGCCTTGCTCTTGCCGAGAGCGAGATCGGCGCTCTTCAAGATGCGTTCCGGCTCGACGCCGTCCTTCGGGGCGAGCGCGATGCCGATGCTGGCGGTGGCGGCGACCTCGTGGCCATTGACGACGAACGGCTTTGCCATCGCGTCGAGCAGCCGCTTCGCCAGGCCCTCGGCCTCCGAACGGTCGACGATGTCGGGTTGAACGATCGCGAATTCGTCGCCGCCGAGCCGGCTGACGATATCCTCGGCGCGCGTCGATGATCGCAGCCGTTCGGCCGCCAACTTGATCAGCGCATCCCCGCCATGGTGTCCGAGCGTATCATTGACCTCCTTGAAATGGTCGAGGTCGATGGAGTGGACGGCGAGCTGCCCGCCGGCCGGGGCCAATTTGGTCAGCGCCTCGGCAAGTTTTTCGGACAGGTATTCCCGGTTCGCGAGCCGGGTCATGGCATCGTGCCGGGCGAGGAACTCGATCTCGGCTTCCGCGCGCTGCTTCTCCATGGTGCGGCGATACCAGGCGGCGGCGGGAACGGTGAAGGCGAACGCCGTCAACAGGCACAGCGATATCGCCGCGACCAGAAACGAATTGAAGAACCGGTCCCGCACTTCGGTCTGATCGACATAGGCCGCAACGACGGCGATCGGCCGTCGGTCGACGAGGACGGGGACATAGGCTTCGGCGAAGAACGATGGCTGCTCGATCGCGTCGCCGTGCTTGACCGCCACGACCGGCTCGCCCGAGGTCACGGCGGCGGCAGCGGCGGGATTGAATTCGGACAGGTCGACCAATGCCGTTCCCTGCCGGTCGGAAATGAGCTGCGAGTAGCCCCCGCGGTTGAAAATCTCGTAGCGGAACACGAGGCCGACGCTCTGCGCCCAGCGGAAGAACGCCATGCTGGCGGACGAAGGCTGCTCGCCCGCCGCGATCTGTTCCAGATCCTTCACATTCTCGGCCACGTACCGCGCCCAGTTTCGAGCAGTCGCCGTGGCGTCCCGATACAGGAGATGATCGGTCGTGAGCTTGACCGTCCCCAGCGTCCCGCCGATCAGCGCGAGAAGCACCAGGAGGACGACGCCGAGGCTGCGGTGAATCGTCATTTGGGTCCTAGTCGGCCGGGCGCAGTTTTGCGACCTCGGACCGGGCGGCCTTCAACATCTCTCGATCGCGCGGAGTCTTGCTGACGACTTCGTCGGTCACCGCTTTGAATGCTGCGCCGGCTCTGTCCAAGTCGGACCGCGACGGAAAGACGACCTTGCGCCTGGAGTCGGATTTCATCTGCTCCATCGCTTGGTTCTCGATGACTTCACGCGCTTCGATGTAACGAGCGGCCGCCCATTCGCCGCTGTATTTGCGAATGATGTTCTGGGCTTGCACCGGCAGGCTGTCGAACTTCCTGCGGTTCATCAGCAGCGCGAGCGGCGCCGCGCTGGTCTGCAGGAGATAGTGGTGGCCCGCCACCCGTCCGATGCCGAACTCGAACAGCATCGACGGGGGTATTGCGGCGCCGTCGAGATTTCCACTGCTGATCGCATCGGAGATCATGTTGATCGGCATTACGGCGGGCGCCATTCCGAGCTTTTCGAGCGCCGCGGCGGCGGTCGAATTATTGGCGCGGATTTTTCTGCCCTTGAGGCTATCGAGCGATGGTACCGGGGGGCGGCAGTGAATGGTTTCCGGATCGGAGGCGAAAGCCCCGATCACGAAGAAATCCTCGTAGCCCTTCAGGAGGTCCTTGGCGATGAGCTGGGTAAAGGTGAGCGTGGCCTCGCGCATGTCGTGGAACAGGCCGGGCAATTCGATGATCTTGTTGTCGTGAAACAGATCCGGGGTGATGCCCGGGCTGACGAAGGCGATGTCGGCCACACCATCGAGGACCAGCCTCGGCTGCTCGGTTTGCAATTTGCCGAGGACGCCGCTGAAATAGACTTCGACCGCGATGAGCCCCTTTCCCTCCGCGTTCACGGCCTCGACGAACGGCTTGACCGCGACCTGATAGACGTTGGTGCGGTCCGACGTGTAGAACGCCAGCTTGAGCTTGATCGGCTCGGCGGCCGAGACGGCAGGGATGAGGATGAACGCGGCGCCTGCGACGACCGCGCAACGCATCGAGTGCGTGAACATGCCTAATGGCTCCTTTGGTACGGTCCTGCCGGCAATCGAGCCAGTTGTGCCGGGGGACATCCGGCAATGGTAATGGCGAGGTATTGATTATTCTTGTTGCTGGTCGGTAAATATCGGTAAACATGGGATGAATGCGAAAGATACGTTTTTGTGCGAATTCAAGCAGTTCCGAGCGGGCGCCAAGTCCTTCCGGCCGCGGTGCCGCAGCATCGACGAGCCGCGCGGCGCGTGTGCCCGCCGCGCATTGCCAATGCGAAGCAAGCCGTGCTTATGTCGCGCCCGTGAGGGAGTTCCAGGACAGCTTGATGAAAGCCGTGTAGCGCGAGCATCGCGACCGAATGCTTTTCAACACGCCCGAATTCATCTTCCTGTTCCTCCCGGCCGCGGTTGTCCTGCATTTCGCGCTGGCGCGCTGGAGCGTCGATGCGGC
>WNGQ01006300.1_pt1 | contig 13521 bp, 9 predicted proteins | sample 5407661 | NCBI WGS metagenome assembly WNGQ01 (sample SAMN13153382, study PRJNA577476) | soil metagenome | isolation source: 60 cm soil or saprolite under Garry oak tree replicate 2 | place: USA:California | collected 2016-06-15
GTATGTGTCCCCGCTGCGAGAGATGAACCGAGAGCAGGAGGCGCTACCCCTAGAAGCACGCGCCAGGGCGATACGTGATGAAGCACACCCCTAAGCCGCTGTATACCCCTTGAGATCTCCTGAAATTTGACAGTATAATTGACAGTAACCACAGGGGACTCAGACGACAAAGGTCGACGAAGACCGACAACCATAGCGCTTGTACAAGCACGCACCTAGAACGAGCGTTCCTCAGCAGTAAGCACGAAAAGGAGATGCCATGACGGAGACTGTCACAACATCGGATGGAAGACCGGTGATCACCGCCGATCCTTTCACTCCCCAAAACCTCACCAATCCTCATCCCCTGCACGAACAGATGCGTGAAGCGGGACCAGTTTTCTACCTCGATCACTATGGCGTGTGGGGCATGGCGCGCTACGAGCAGGTAAATGCCGCCCTCAAAGATTGGCGCACCTTTTCGTCGGCATCGGGCGTGGGCTTGAGCGATTTCCGCAAGGAGAAGCCGTGGCGCACACCCAGCCTGCTGCTGGAGGCCGATCCACCCGCCCATACCCGCGCACGCGAGGTCGTCAACCCTATTTTATCGCCCCCCGCACTGGAAGCGCTACGAGGAGAATTCGAACAGGAAGCCGTCAAGCTGGTCGACGGACTCGCTGCTCTCGGCAGTTTCGATGCTGTCACACAGTTGGCCGAGGTCTATCCTCTCAAGGTCTTCGCAGATGCCGTCGGTCTGCGAGAGCAGGGCAGAGAGCACCTGTTACCATATGGCAACCTGGCCTTCAATGCCTTCGGACCTCGCAATCAATTGCTTGCGGACGCACAAGCCAGCACTCCCGGCGTTCAACAATGGGTGACGGAAAATTGCAAACGCGAGGCCCTGCGCCCTGGTGGCTTCGGTATGCAGATCTGGGCGGTCGCGGACACAGGCAAGATCTCCGAGGAATGGGCAGGACTGCTGGTGCGCTCCCTCCTGACCGCCGGTGTAGATACAACGGTCAACGGCATCTCCGCAGCGATTTACGGCCTCGCCACTCATCCTGAGCAATGGCAACTGCTGCGCGATAACCCATCGCTGGCCGCATCAGCCTTTGAAGAAGCTATACGCTGGCAGTCACCTGTGCAAACCTTCTTCCGCACGACGATGCGCGAGGTAGAGATAGCGGCCATACGCATCCCCGCTGGTGAGAAGATACTTCTATTTCTCGGAGCCGCCAACCGCGATCCGCGCCGCTGGACCAACCCGGACAACTTCGACATCAAGCGCAACGCTACCGGCCACGTCGGTTTCGGCATGGGCATCCATCGCTGCATCGGACAGACCGTCGCTCGCGTAGAGGCGGAAATCCTGCTAAAAGTCCTTGCCCGCCGCGTGGAACGCATTGAACTAACCGGACAACCACTCTATCGCCCTAACAATACACTGCATGCGTGGACCAGCCTGGCAGTAACTGTGCATGCTACATCCATCTAAAACGGTCTACTATACATCACAGTATGTCAACTCTTTGGGAAAGCACTCTCTTAAAGAGTTGACCACGCCCTTCACCAAATAAAACTCTCTCTGTGCAATAAACCCTGCTTGCCCATGGTAACAACAGCCCGCAAGCGAACGCCTGCTCAACCTGCAACCTGGTGAGACGGTACTCGAAATCGCCTGTGGCAGTGGTGTTTTCTCTCGCCGCATGGCTCAGCTTGGTGCCAATGTCATCGCGACCGACTTCAGTACGCAATTTCTCGAACGCGCACTCGCCCGTAATATTGGGTATGAGGATCGCATTGCCTATCATCTCGTCGACGCAACGCACGAGGAAGAGATCCTTTTGCTCAATTCCTGCTTCCAGGCGGGTCTCGCTCTAGATGGTCTGGAGGAACCTGCCTTCGATCATCCCCACGACGGTTCACAGGGCGAGCGCCTGCTAAGCTGGATCAATTATCACGAGATCCCACCCGTTCTGGTAGCACGCCTGCGCATCCTGAACTAAGCATGCCTCTCTACCAGAACGGATGGATTTAGCAGTGTCAACACTACTATGATTTTTGCCAGCTCGCATCCGCCGCCGCTTGCGGTGAGGCGGATGCGATTTGCATCAACTCGATGCGATTGCCATCGGGATCTTGCAGCCAGTATTGCCAGTTGCTATCCTGCCCGCGCACAGGCTCACCAGTAATCGGTAGGCCGCGAGCTTCCAACGTTTTGAGCGTGGCAGCCATATCATGAACGATCCAGGTCACTGATAATGAAGGCTATATGCCCAATCCCTGTTATCACGATAGTTCCTCTTTCGTTACTTTGCTGAGAGTTGCTCTATCTAACCTCTTTCAGTTCAACACATCACTACCGAGACTGTCAAACACGTCCTGAATAGCGTGCGGTGGAAATGTCACACTGGGACGATTGGCAAGCTAGAGGTTATTGGGAAGAACGCTATGACCACAAAAGCTTCTATTTGCATGGATAGGTCAGTTGAGGTATCATGGTAGTGATAGAACAAATGGCGGTTTTGCGAGAAAGCCACAAGCATACCCCCCTACGCGTTTACGTAGGGGTTCTTGCGCGTGGTATCAGTTGGAGGATGTTGTGACTTTACAGGGATTACTTCCATTGCTGGCTCAGCGGCCAGAATTTCGTCACCTGATGAATCAGGTTCATAATGCAGAGGGCGTACCTGCCCTCACCGGCATTACAGAGGCCGGGCGCCCTTATGTGATTGCGACCCTCGCATCTGTGCTTAAACAACCGCTGCTTATCGTGGTCGGTGATGAGTTGCAGGCTGGTCAGATGGTCGAGACGCTCAAGGCGTTCATGGCAAACCCGAGTGACGTATTCTTCCTGCCAGACCGTGATGCCCTGCCCTACGAACGACTCATCGGCGATGCGGCGACCACCCAACAGCGCTTACAAACCCTGATCACAATGGTTGAGCGCGAACGTACACCTATTGTTGTCTGTTCGGCCCGCGTCCTCACACAACCCATCATTCCTCCTCAGGAACTTTCAGCCTCCCTCTTTTCCATTGAACCCGGTCAAGAGGTTGATCTTACGCTTATGCTGGAACATCTCTACAATCTTGGCTACGAACCTGTGACGGAGGTAGAGGAACCCGGACAGTTCAGCCATCGTGGCGGTATCGTCGATCTCTTTCCCCCAACACTCTCGCGACCCGTACGCGTCGAGTTTTTCGGCGACGAGGTTGAGTCTCTCCGCTCCTTCGATCAGGAGACCCAGCGCTCTCTCAATCCCATGCATTCCTGCGTGATTGGTCCCGCCCGCGAAGCACTACCTATTCGCGGTCCACAGGCCGCCACAGTGCTGGCAGAACTGGATAGTACATTCCTACATCGCGACGCCTCGGAGCGCTGGCAGCATGATCTGGAAGATCTGCGTCATGGCCGCTCCTTCGATGACATCGCCTTCTATCTACCCTACCTGCATGACCATGCGACTATCCTGGATTATCTCCCACGCAATGGCCTGCTCATTCTCGACAACCCTGCCAGCATCCAGAATCACATTACCGAACTCGACGAGCAAACACGGGAGATCAAGGAACGTCTCGAAACCGAACACGAAAACCCACTACATTTGCGCTCAGCTCATACCAGTTGGGCACAGTTGGAGCCTCAACTGCAACAACGCCGCCAGCTACGCTTCGCCGATGTCCTTTCGACCGCCGAAGGCGACTTCGACGCGCGCCAGCAAGGTGGTACCGAAGACCTCATTCCCCCCTTTAGCAGCGCCAACTCTTATGGGGGTCGCCTGCGAGCTTTCGTGCAGGACTGTCGCAAGGCGCTTGATCGCCGCGATCGTATCGTCATCGTCACCGCCCAGGCGCGGCGCATGGCGGAGGTATTGAGCGATGAAAGTATCCTCCAGGATGCAACGATCCATGCCAGTCCGGGCACCAATATCAATCAGATGCCCGATGCGGGCACACTCACGCTTATCCAGGGCCAGATGCTGGAGGGCTGGCAGTCTCGCACGCTCTCCCTCTATGTCTACACCGATACCGAGATCTTCGGCTGGTCAAAACGCCGCAGCGCGCAACGCCGCAAGCCGATTACACCCTCCTCGTTTCTAGCCGAGGTCAATCCTGGCGACTACGTCGTACATCAGGAACACGGCATCGGTCGTTTCGAGGGACTGGTCAGAATGAACCTGACTGGTGTGGAGCGCGAATACTTGCTCATCCAATATGCGGGCACAGACAAGCTGTATATCCCTACCGATCAGCTTGATCGCGTCACACGCTACATCGGTATGGGCGATTCGGTTCCCGCGCTCAGTAAGCTGGGCACGAGCGAGTGGACGCGGGCCAAGTCCAAAGTAAAAGAGAATGTGCAGGATATCGCCCGCGACCTGCTGCGCCTCTACAGTGAGCGCGAAGCAGCGCAGGGCCACGCCTTCCCGCCCGACGCTGAGCAGCCCTGGCTACAAGAACTCGAAGATGCCTTCCCCTATGAAGAGACGCCCGACCAGGAACGCGCCATCGAAGAGGTCAAGGCTGATATGGAACGCCCACGCCCGATGGATAGGCTGGTCTGTGGCGATGTCGGCTACGGTAAAACCGAGGTAGCGTTGCGCGCCGCCTTCAAGGCCGTCCTCGATCAACGCCAGGTCGCCGTTCTCGTGCCCACCACAGTCCTCGCTCTCCAGCACTACAACACGTTCCGTGAGCGGCTCAAGGCCTATCCTGTGCGTGTTGAGCTCTTGAGCCGCTTCCGCTCAGAAAAAGAGCAGAAGAAAGTGCTGGAAGACCTGGCCTTCGGTAAAGTAGATGTCGTCATTGGTACACATCGCCTGTTGCAAAACGATGTCGTCTTCTTCAATCTTGGCCTGCTCGTTGTCGACGAAGAACAGCGTTTCGGGGTCGTACATAAAGAACGCCTTAAACAGATGCGTAGCGAAATTGATGTACTGACCATGACGGCAACGCCTATCCCTCGCACACTGCACATGTCGCTGGTCAACTTGCGCGATATGAGCGTGATCGAGACCCCTCCTCAGGAGCGTCTGCCCATTCGCACAACGATCCGCGAATACGATGACAATATCATACGCGAAGCCATCCTGCGCGAGGTTGATCGCGGCGGTCAGGTCTTCTTCGTACACAATCGCGTGCAGGGCATACAGATCATTGCTCAGAAGCTGCAACGCCTCATGCCAGACGTACGCATCGCCGTTGGCCATGGCCAGATGAATGAGGAGCAGTTGGAACGGGTGATGGTCGGCTTCGCCAATGGCGAGTACGATGTGCTGGTTTCAACGACCATCATCGAGAATGGTCTCGATATCCCTAATGCCAACACCATCATTGTCAACAACGCCGCCTACTTCGGACTATCGCAACTCTACCAGCTACGTGGTCGCGTCGGACGCGCCACGCACCAGGCATATGCCTACTTTTTCTACAACAAAGACGCCAAGCTCACACCGATTCAGGAGAAACGCCTGCGGGCCATCTTTGAGGCGACGGAACTGGGCGCAGGCTTCCGCATCGCCATGAAAGATCTGGAGATTCGCGGTGCTGGTAGCCTGCTCGGTGCCGAGCAGTCCGGCTTCATGAACTCGGTTGGCTTCGATCTCTACTGCAAACTGCTGGCCGAGGCTGTGCAGGAGATGCAGGGGAAGAAGGTCGAGATAAGCGCGCCAACTACCACCGTCGATTTGCCACTCGATGCCTATCTGCCCGATGATTTCATCGGCGATCGCACGCTGAAGGTCAATTTCTACCAGCGCCTGGCTAATCTCGCGCAACCCGAACAGGTCGAGGCAATGGAAGCGGAAATGACTGATCGTTTTGGTCCACCGCCTGCGCCGGTGCAAAATCTGCTGAGGATTATACGCCTGAAGGTGGATGCTGGCCACCTCGGCTTCGAATCTATCGCGTTGAAGGATAATGCCTTTATCCTCACCATGAAACGCTCAGTTATCCCGAATCGTATCGTGCTCTACCGCCGTTTCCGCAACGATGCTCAGGTTCAGCAGGGAGTGATTCGCATTCCACGGCGTCTTTTCGGTTCCAACTGGCTGGAACAGCTACAGGAGTTGCTACCGGCTATTGCCGCACCAGCATCTCAAACAGCGTAAGAATCGCCCGAGAAAGTGCGGCCTTTATGAGATACGTGCTGACCACTATGTACAAACATCGATATGGTCAGCACACAACCTATCAGCGCTTCGTATGCATCAAGTAGAACATCAGCGCCTGTTTGTAATCAATGACACTCACCAGACCGGTTTTGATAACCTGGTTCGTCAGATTGAGCAAAGTCGAGACCACCTGCAAGCGCGTCTCTTCCAGTCCAGCCTCTTGCCGCAATAGTTCAAGCAGTTGAGAAGGGCTCTGGCCGCTAATCTCCAGACCAGCCTTGACCGCCTCTATGCGCATCCATATGAGGAGTTGAAGGCGTAGTTGCTCGAATATGGCCACATCGTCCTCACCTATCATAGCTAAGGACGAATCGCGCTGGCTGCTGGCGGCGGTAGAAGGTGGCACCAGCGGCGCCTGAGCCACGCTGCGCGATTGTATCGCGGGAGGCGATACTGCCTCCGGGGAAGGAAGTGGCTGAGAACGTCTTTCAAACTTCTCCTGCACCCTGGCTTGCGGCATTTCAGAGGTCGCCTGCGCCTCAAATGACACGTCTAGCTGGCCCGACTTGCGCGTAGCCGGTCCATCTAGCTGACCCGACCTTCGTACTTCCGGCCCTTCGAGTTGACCCGATTTTCGCGCCTGTCCGGGAGGAGGCTGAGGCGCCTGCGTTCTTTGATTCGCTAGTCCCTCGCCGGGGACTGCCATTGGTGGCACATTACCCCTTGTATTCTGCACAAAAGCGGCAGGACGCCCACCGGCCACGCCTGGGCCGGGAGTAGGGCGTATCTGCGGAGATTGAGAGGGCTGCACATCAACCTCAAATGGACCACCAGGCCTCCCTGAGGTCTGTGGTCGCCCCGGATTAATACGGCGTCCATTGCTGCCGTTCCCTATAGGCTGTGTCTGTATGTCGCCGCTGGCCCCTGGCTTGACCTCACCGCGCACTTCCTGGATCTGCTTCTGCAAGGCCATTGTTTCAGCCGCGATCTGCTCCCAACCAGGCTCAGCGCGCTTTGTAATCAGCGCAGTGTTCCAGGAGACAACGGGCCTGGGACTGCCAAAGGGAGGATTTCCGCCCTTCTGCCCACTAACGTGATTGCGCAAACCCTGCACAACATTGGAGGCACACGCATTGATGAGCATGCGTATATCAGTCATCCTCTTGCGACCCTGATTGCCGAAAAAGCTGCGATTGCGCTGCACAAACAGGATAAAGAGACGTTCGACCTGATGCTGCAAGTCCGCCGACATCAGATCAACACGGCTCCAGGAGGTAAAATCAACCGAACTTAGATATAACCAGACTTCCTGGCGCTTGGCACGATCAACCGGCCGCATGCGCAGCGTCTGCGTGCGCGGGTCAAAAAACCTCGGATAGCAGAAATTCGTGATTAAGGTTTCCGCAAGTTCAGCCTTCAATCGCGCAATTTCTGCTGGTGGCAGTTGACCTAAATACATGCCCATCGCTCCATCCTCTCTCGTGCTAAATGCTATACATACCCTACCCTATGGGACAACCGTCATGGGCATCAATTGCAGCCCATTGCTATCCTGTGTTGTGGCTATTGTAGCAGATGCTTTTTGTAAATGCACCTGTAGGCGCGCCTGTATATCCATAATATTACTCGATGCTTGCACTTGAGGTAAAAGAGCCAGGGACATATGTGCTAGCCCATTCGGAACTGGAAGGTTCTGTAACCCAAAAGCTCTCGTCGTCACCTTAACTATCGCCCCCGGCTTCCAGGTATTCGACTGGCACCAGAACAGCGCGGGCACATCATAGTTAGCAAGATATTCCTGTCCATCTGCTGCTTTTAAGAAGAAGAGCACGCTCAGCGGATAAGGAATAGCCTTAGTGACCTGCCAATAGGTCGTTATTGTCATAAACCCGTTTGTGCGATGAAATACGCTCGGTGCAGAGATATTATAGCCAACAAGGTCTATACGAGCCGCGGCATCCTGGGTAGGATCGATGAATGTTGCCCTGAGAGGATTGGTCACCTCTTGAGGCGAGACATAGACATCCGAGCAAAAACTCTGCGGCAAGTCAGGAGTGAGCAACGCATTATCAACATCGATCGCCGGTTTATACATCGAGTCCGCTGCCAGCCCTGGAGAAGGCAGGCCACGCTTGAGCAGCAGATAACCATCCTGGGCTGCCACAACGCCATAGTGGCCCCCCAGGAGCAATTTCTTGATGTCTCGTACATACTCGACAGTGTTGTAGTAGGGATAGATATCCCCAGTCACATCCAGAAAAACATAGTCCACCTGATCTTTCTGATATGGGAACAGATAGATATGCTGGCGATGGCTGAGATGCGGCACCAGCATCGTCTGTGCCGAGACAGATGCATCAGGAGGAATCATATCCATAAAATGCTGAGCCAGCCTGGTATGCGGCGTCTGCACTGGCCAGCGATATCCCTGCGAGTAGGGCAGATTACCGTGAAAATAATAATCCGTGCGCAGCGCGCTAAACAGCATGAGGCACAGTAATGCGGCAAGCAATCCGCCATGCAGCAGGTGGGCCGGGCGCCAGTTGCCTACACGTGTGCTTGTACTCTCTCCCGCGTGTCCCTTCTCTCGGGCTAACTGCAATCGCGCCACAATGACTTGCACGACCCACAAGATAAGTACAATAGCCTCGATAGTCGCAAAGATCAGCACCGGCACAATTTCAGCGTTATACTGGAAAAGACCGCTATAGGTAACCTGCTTCGATGAGAGCATATTCACTGCCAGCGAAGGTGCGGCCAGCAGCAATATCCAGGGAGCGAGCAGTGGCAGGTAGCCTGCTGGTGCGAATAACACTCGCAGGTAGGTAATGTGATCTCTATCCAGCACATAATGCACCAGAAAGCCCCTGGGATGAAGCAGGAAGTTCAAGAGCATCGAGCCTGGTCCATTCCCCACCTGGTCATAGCGACCAAGAAGCAGCGGCTTCCCCGTTGGGCTGAATGCCGGGAAGATCACATAATAGGTAATCACAAAGTAGATGACGCCCAACGCAATAAGCAGCAACCCGGTGCGCCAGCGTCGTTGAAAGACGATCGACCACAGACCAAACATCGCGATGACCAGAGGTATCTCCTCTTTACACATCATGGAGAGAAGCGCAAATACCAGGAGCCACACTGTACGCCGGGTGTACATAAAATAGAGCGTGAAGAGTAGCAGCGCCGCAGTAAAGGTCACAGCGTGGAAGTCGTACACGGTGGCCTGCTGCTGGGCCGGATACAATAAATACAGCAGCGCGATCACCACGCCAGCAAGCTCATTGCGCAATCGCAAACGTGCTAGCCAGAACGCTGGAAAGGCTCCCGCACCTACCACCAGCGTTTGCACCACCAGCAACGTCTTAGGATTGGGCCAGAGCAAATAGAGCCAGGAAACCGCGAATAGTATAGGCTCAAAGTGGATCGCAAAACGCGGAACGCCGTTGGCACTATAGCAGTTGGTATCGTGCAAAATATTACAGATCGTCTGGCTCAGCATATGACCATGCACCTGGTTCCACAGCGCCTGGTCCATAATCCCTAAATCTTCGGCGCTGGTCATCAAAGCATCATGGCGCCCGGTTAAATAGATAATAAAGTACGTGCAGAAAGCGAGCACAGCAAATGAGACCAGCCCGCTAGCAATCCAGAAAAGACGAGTGCGAGATAATGGTTCGGGAGCCGGATAGAGATATAAGCGATTTTGTAGGATAGAGAGACGTTTGCGCCACGTGGCGTTAATCACTTCCCACACCTCCTTCAATACTGACACGCGTGGCCTCATCGGACGCTGCTGTAGCCATTTCTTCTCGCGCGATATCAATCTTCGGCGAAGAAGACTGCTCGCTCTGTTCGCGCTGTACCTCCCTGGCCTGCCGTCCGCCACTCAGATAAGCGATACTGACACACAGCAATTCAGCCAGCGTAGATACCAGGCGCGAGAGGATAGCGATAACGGCGGCGACAGCGGTTGGTACAAACGGTAGAGCCAGGAAAAGTGCCACAACTGTCCCCTCACGAAATCCCAGCCCACTCGGTGTGATAAAACTCACGAAGCCCACATCCCAGGCGATAGCATAAATACCAATACAGATCGGCAAAGCGGCCAGCGGGGTGGTCGGCCAGAGCGCCAACAGCATCACATAGAACGCGGAACCCGCGATAATCCAACTCGCGCACCATGCCAGGGTAATCAACAAAATATCGCTATAGCGCAAGGTGAGCACAATTGGATCGCGCTTCAACACCCGCAGTGCAAGATTTAACAGGCTGTTCAGAATACGCGGATGCAGGCCAATTAACAGGGCCAGGATCAGCAATATCCCCAGAATTATAATAATTGGCGAACCATGCAAGATCGTCTGAATAGCCGCGACATCACGCCAGAACAAGAGACTTACCGCGAAAATCAACACACCAGCAGAGAGTTTGGTGATCAGCTCGACCGTCATGCTGGCAAACGCCACGGGGCGAGGCACACCATACTTGCTCACCCATAGGATACGTGTCAGCACATGCCATACGTTTCCAGGGATATAGCGCACAAACTCGGAAGCCAGGTAAATACGTAGAGAGGTACGTAAATCGATCCGTGTCCCAAGCCGCGCCAGCACATTACGCCAGATCAGACCGTACGACACCTCCTGCGCGATAAACCCCACAAAGGAGAGTGCGAGCAGCCAGAAATTCCATTGAAAGTGGTGTGCAGTGAGCTTGTTCCAATCCTGCCTTATCGCATAGATGCACAATGCCAATACAACCACTGGCAAGCCTATACTCAGTACACGCTTGCCAACTTTGATGAGTGTCGCCCATTGCATTAATCGAGTTCCTGCCTGATACTATATTCCTCGCCCGGTTGAAAGGCATAATTACGAATCATCTCACTCTGCAAACCGGTCAGAATGAACTGAATGCCAAAGATCATCAGCAGAATACCCACGAAGAGCAGCGGCTGATTATGTATCGGCTCATGGGTGAATCCCAGGTAGGTACGGCCCACGACATAGACATCGACAATAATACCCAGCAGAAAGGTCCAGAAACCTAGCGGCCCAAAAAGCCGCAACGGGGTACGCAAGAATGAGGTGAGGAACAGTACATTCAGCAGATCGATCAGGCCACGCGCGAATCTGCGCGCACCAAACTTCGAGGAGCCAAACTTGCGTGGATGGTGCCGTACTTTGATCTCCGCGACATTGAAGCCTCGCCAATGGGCCATAACCGGCACAAAACGGTGAAAATCACCATACAGTTTCAAATAGGGATCTTGTATTAATTCACGCCGGTATGCCTTAAAACCATTATTGATATCATGGAGATGCACACCTGTCATCGTGCTGACCATCCAGTTAAAGATACGTGATGGAAAGGTCTTCGAGATCGGGTCAAGGCGCGGGAACTTCCAACCGCTTACCAGGTCATATCCTTCATTCAGCTTCTCTATGTACCTGGGAATCTCCTGAGGATCGTCCTGCAAATCACCATCCATCGTGAAGATGATCTCGCCACGGCAACGGCCAAACCCGGCTACCAGGGCAGGAGTCTTACCAAAATTTCGTCTAAAGCGTATAACCCGCACAATGCTGGGATGCTCATTATGGAGTTTCTGTAATTCGGCGAAGGTGCCATCAGTGCTGCCATCATCGACAAATATAACTTCATATGCCTTGCCAAGTTGCTCAAGCTGAGCCGATAACTGCTGGAAAAGTGGCTGCACGCTCTGTACCTCATTCATAACGGGTACAACAACGGAGAGTGCGATGTCCTGGGAGGATGATGCCGGAGATAACGACTCCGTTTCAGTAATTCGTATAGGTGTTTCAGTATGTTGCATGCCTCGTGTTCTCCGCTCACGCCTTCATAGATAATTCATATATAACGTTTATTCATGTTTAGCGCCTATTATAGCATACGGCCATTGTACATCCGCAGCATATAGGACTATTACCAGCCAGGGTAATCTAGTGCACGTTAATTCACACTACTAACCACGAGTAGTCATCATTCCTCTAGATAGAACGGATGAATGAGCGAATGGGACACATATTACCTCAAAGTCAGGGGAATGAATGAGAACAAAAGTATGCGTTGCCACGTCTACTCCTGAAGTTGGGAAAAAAGATCAGGCCGATCAGAGGTTACTGAATCAACCTGGGCTTCTGCGAAACGCCGCATATCCTCAAGTGTATTGACCGTCCATAAATTGAGTTTGAGGCCACGTTTGTGAACAATGGCAGGCATATCAGCAGTAAAGAGTTTGTAATCAAAAGAGATCCAACTACAGGCAAACGTCTTCATGTGGTCCAGCAGGGCTTCCAGTGCCTGCTCTCCCCCCGGTATCCAGGCTTCTTTGGAGACAATCGCTCCCGTCTGTATCAAAGGTTCCAGCGATTTAACCGCTAGCAACATGGGCCAATCAAAGGAGATAACGACAATCTGCTTTGTCATGGCATGTGCTTGTACTTCTTTGACCACTGCTTTAGCAATGTTTGGATAGCGTCCCTCCACACCATCGCGTTTGCTCGTCTTTATCTCGATATAGACCTGCTTGCGGCCCCTGGCCAGTTCCAGCACTTCTCGCAAGGTGGGTATCTGCTGGGCAACCGGCCAGCCGCCTTTGAAGTGTGCTGCGGCATTGAGCGAGCGTAAATAAGCAAAATCACCGTCAAGAATATTTCCTTGACCATCGGTCAGTCGCTCAAGGGTGTTATCATGAAATACTATAAGCTGTCCATCGCGACTCATCTGCACATCCAGCTCGATAGCATCCGTAGCCAGCGTTAACGCATTGCGAAAGGCGGCCAGAGTGTTCTCAGGAGCAAGCAATGATCCGCCCCGATGAGCAACGCGTTGGGTTGTATTTGCCATAAAGTTCTTTGCACCTCGTTTCATACAAGTTCCAGAAGACACAAGCATTGTCTCTATTTTATCAATCATATTATGCACTTAATACCGTTGGCAACTCCTTTTCTAGCTTCCTCATGGTCTCCAGGCGACTTCGCAAGATATTGATTTGAGGTGCGGGCTGGAAAGAAACCTGGGTACGCTTTGCAGCCACTACCCCAAGCAATCCAAGGCTAGCGGCGCAGCAGCGAGAAGTCAGAAAAGGGTTTGCTCATAGCATATAACTCAGGGCGGCATAGAGTCAGAAAAAATATACAATCCCACCCCGGTTTGTTATAAAATATGGCAGCACTTCTAACGATGAGAAAGGACATGTTGAATATGGCATTGACAGTGGGAATGAAAGGTGAAGCGATAACAACCGTTGTGCACGAGAATACGGCAGCGGCGGTCGGAGCTGGCGGCGTCGAGGTCTTCGGTACGCCGATGATGGTCGCCCTGATGGAGAATGCGGCCTGGCAAGCAGTCATAGACTCACTCGACGAGGGACACGTCACTGTGGGAACTACCGTCAATATACG
>WNGQ01011134.1_pt1 | contig 13521 bp, 14 predicted proteins | sample 5407661 | NCBI WGS metagenome assembly WNGQ01 (sample SAMN13153382, study PRJNA577476) | soil metagenome | isolation source: 60 cm soil or saprolite under Garry oak tree replicate 2 | place: USA:California | collected 2016-06-15
CTCGGAGCATCCGGAGGCGCGGGAGCTGATCGAGGAGGAATGTCTCGCTGTGCTGGGCGGCCGCCACCCCAGCATGGAGGATCTGCCCGGCCTCCGCGACACGCGCCGAGTGATCGAGGAGGTGCTGCGCCTCTACCCGCCCACCTGGCTCACCGCTCGCTCGCCCGTTGAGGACGATTCACTCGGCGGATACGTCATCCCGGCGGGGGCGCTCGTCCTGCTGAGCCCGTACCTCACTCACCGCCATCCGGCGGTATGGGACGATCCCGAACGCTTCGATCCGGATCGCTTCATCCTGGCCCGCGCCGCCACACGCCCAGCGTTCGCCTACTTTCCCTTCGGCGGCGGCCCGCGCCGCTGCATCGGAAGCGCCTTCGCCACCACTGAGATGCAGATGATCGTCGCCACCGTGGCTCAGCGTTACCGCCTCGAGTTGCTCCCCGGCCCCCGCGTCTTCCCTGCCGCCGGGCTCACGCTGCGGCCAAGCTCCGCTCTGCCCGCTCGGATCCTGGGCCGCTGAGTCCTCCGGCGGGCCGGAGCACTGACCCCGTCCGCAGGGAGATCGGCATCCGGGCGAGTGGTGAATTGACACCGCGGGGAGGGCGGCGGTACCGTTGGGCACCGAATCGCATCGCCTCCTATCGCGAGGGACATCCATGAAGATCAGCGCGTTCCACCTGATGCCTCACCGGGAGCTTCCCGCCGATTTCGAGAAGCGCTATCCGTCCGTGTGGGTGACGCCGCCCTGGTGGGAGCTCGCCGATCCCGCCCGCGTGGGGCAGTACTACAACTGGACGCTCGACGAGCTACTCTTTGCCGCGCGCGCCGGCTTCGACGGCGTGTGCACCAACGAGCATCACCAGAACGCCTATGGCTTCATGCCCAGCCCCAACATCATGGGCGCGGTGCTCGCCAAGGCCACCAACGACCTCCCCGTGGCCATCGTGCAGATGGGCGCCACCCTTCCCACGCAGAACCCGCCCATCCGCGTGGCCGAGGAGTACGCCATGCTGGACTGCATCAGCGGCGGGCGCCTCATCGCCGGCCTGCCCCTGGGCAGCCCCATGGACGTGAATCTCTGCTACGGCATCACGCCCATGGAGCACCGCGAGCGCTATCGCGAGGCCTTCGCCCTCGTCATGAAGGCCTGGCAGGCGCGCGAGATCTTCGCGTGGAACGGCAAGTACACCCAGCTCGCCAACGTGAACCTCTGGCCGCGCCCCATCCAGCAGCCGCATCCGCCGGTGTGGGTGCCGGGCTCGGGGAGCATCAGCACGTTCGATTTCGCGGTGGACAACGAGGTCTGCTACTGCTTCCTGAGCTATTCGGGGGCGAAGTCGGCCAAGGGCATGATGGACGGCTACTGGAACGTGGTGACCAAGAAGGGCCGTGACGCCAATCCGTATCGCGCGGGCTTTCTCCAGCTGGTGACGGTGGCCGAGACAGACGCCAAGGCGGAAGAGCTCTACGCGAAGCACGTGGAGTACTTCTATCACAAGTGCCTGCACGTGCCCGCGGTGTGGTTCTCGCCCCCCGGCAATCAGGACTATCGCAGCCTCGAAGCCACCGCCCGCACTCCGATGCGCTTTGCCGTGAATCCCAAGGAGCTGCGCTACCGCGACTTCGTCGAGAAGGGCTACGTCATCTCCGGGAGCCCCGCCACCGTGCGCCAGCGCCTCCAGGAAGAGGTGGTCAAGGGTCTGCGCGTCGGCAACCTGATGGTGCTCCTGCAGATCGGCTCCATGCCGCACGAGCTGACCCTCCAGAACATGGATCTCTTCGCGCGCGAGGTCCTGCCCTCGCTGCGTCCCGTGTGGGAAAACGAGGGCTGGGTGAATCATTGGTGGCCGGAAAAGCTCCGGGCCCGCTTCGAGCCCACGCCCGCGGCGGGCGCGCGATGAGCGGGCTCAACGGCACCCACGCCCGCACCCTTCCCGTCTGGCAGAACCGCGTCAGCATGCGTGTCCTGTCGAAGGGCCAAGGCCCTGCCCTGATCTTCTTTCACGGCCCCTGGGGCCTCCACTGGAATCCGTTCCTGGACTCGCTGGCCCAGCACTTCACCGTGCACGCTCCCGAGCATCCCGGCACCACCCCCGGCGCTCCCGACGACATCCATCACCTGGACAGTCTCTGGGACCTCATTCTCTGCTACGACGAACTGCTGGAGCAGATGGGGGTCGAGAACGCAGCCTTGGTGGGCCACTCCTTCGGCGCCATGGTCGCCTGCGAGCTGGCCGCCGCCTATCCTCGCCGCGCCGGCCGCTTGGCTCTCATCGATCCCATCGGCCTCTGGCGCGACGATGCTCCCGTCACCAACTGGATGATGCTGAATCAACAAGAAATGCAGAGCTACATCTTTCACGATCCCGCGGGCGCCGGCGCGAAGCTTCTCTTCGCCCAGCCGGAGGACGAGACAGAGCGCGTCACCGCCCAGGTCGGCCTCACGTGGGCCATGGGTTCCACGGGCAAGTTCATCTGGCCCATCCCGGACAAGGGCCTCAAGAAGCGCATCCACCGCGTGAAGGCGCCCACCCTGCTCGTCTGGGGCGCGGAGGATCGGATTGCCCCACCCGTCTACGCGGAAGAGTTCGCGCGGCAGATCACGGGCGCCCGGATCGAGAGCGTGAAGGGGACGGGACACGCGCCGCATCTCGAGCAGCCCGCCGCGGTGTCGGATCTGGTGCGCGAGTTCCTCCGCTAGTCGAGGGCACCCGCGCGCACTCATGACCGACCCGGAGCACCCGCAGCCACGAGACGGCTTCGCCTCACCCCGCTTTGCCCAGCCGGCGACGTTCATGCGCCTGCCTTGGGTGACCTCGCCGGCGGGGCTCGATGTGGCCCTCTACGGCATCCCCTTCGACGGCGGCTGCTCGTATCGCTCGGGCGCGCGCTTCGGGCCACGACACGTCCGCGATCAGTCCTCGCTGATCCGTCCCTGGAATTCCAGCCTCAAGGTGCATCCGTTCGACCGCCTGCGCGTAGCGGACTGCGGGGACGTCGACGCGGTCCCCGTCTCGATCGAGGCCACCTTTGCCGCCATCGAGCAGACGCTCGGACCCGCGGTGAAGGCAGGCGCCATCCCCATGTGCGTGGGCGGCGATCACACCGTGACCTTGGCCATTCTCCGCGCCCTCGCGCGGCGGCACGGACGGCTGGGGCTCGTGCACTTCGACGCGCACCCGGATACCTGGGACCGCTATTTCGGGCTGCCCTACTACCACGGCAGCACCTTCCGCCGCGCCATGGAAGAAGGCCTCATCGACGGGACCCGGTCGATCCAGGTGGGCATCCGCGGCCCGCTCTACGGACCCGAGGACTTCGACTTCCACGCCACCCACGGCTTCGAGGTGATCCGGATCGAGGACGTGAAGGAGCGCGGAGTCGCCTCGGTGGTCGATCGTCTCAAGCGTCTCAGCGGCGGTCCCGTCTACTGCTCGTTCGACATCGACGCGGTGGATCCGGCCTATGCCCCGGCCACGGGCACGCCCGAGGCCGGCGGTCTCACCTCCTACGAGGCGCTCGTGCTCGTGCGCGGGCTGCGCCATCTGCAACTCGTGGGCGCCGACCTCGTCGAGGTGTCGCCGCCGTACGACGGCCCCGGCGCCATCACGGGGGTGCTGGCGGCCAACCTCGTCTTCGAGATGCTCTCCGTGGCCGCGCTGGCCCGCTGAATCGGCGTTGGAGCTCTCCCGGAGTGTCATTCCGCCGCTGGCCCGGGACACATTTCGTACACCCGCAGCGCAGAAGCCGCGAAACCCCTTGATCTGACGTATTCACTGGCGTGGCCCGGTTCTTGCCTATTTGACCTGTCGATGAAAGAGCCGGGGACCCATTTGAACGCGATCGTGAGACATATCGCTCTGCCCGCGGCGGCTCCAGGGGCGATCATCGGCCTCTATTTCACGCCGGTCTTGCTCTTCGGCTGCGTGAACCGAGGACTGCTCGCGTTGGCCATCGTTCTCATCTCGGCCATTGCCGCATGCGTAACGACGGGGAAGGGCGTACGGGCGAGGGTTCAGGGACTGCCGTCGGCAAACTGGTGGTTGCTCTCCACCCTGATCCTCGTGATGCCCATCGCCCTGGTCCTGGGGCCGCTCGGTTGACCACCGCGCGGTGGGCATGTCACCGCGGCAGCGCGGGAAGCACCTCGCGCCCGAAAAGCTCCACGGTGCCCTCGGGATCGGCGGCGAGGCTCACCGTGAACATGAGCTGCGTCGCCCCGGCGGCCTCCGCCCCCCGCACCTGCTCGATGCAGTCCTCGGGCGTTCCCGCGATGGCCAGCCGCGCGCGGAGGTAGTCGAAGAGCCCGAGGCGCTTCACCAGCGTGGGGTCCATCTCCCGCTGGCGCGTCGTGTACGTCGCTCGGAGCTCCCGCACCGCGGGCACGAGCTCGGCGGGAACGCCGCGTCCCTCTGGATCGGGGCCCAGGATGTACGCGGCCACGAACCCGAGAATATTCCCGAGCTTCTCGAAAGCCGCTTCGCGCCGGGCGCTCATGTCGAGACACGCGATGGCCCACACGTCGACGTCCTCCATCGACCGCTCCGTCTCCTTGGCGCCGGCCTCGATCAGCTCCCGCGCGCGCTGTACGTGTTCGCGCCCGAGGCCGTAGTTCACGAAGACGCCGTCCGCCGCCGCGCCGGCCGCCCGCAGCGCTTCCGGTCCCGACGCCGCGGCAAAAACGGGGACGCGTCGCCGCACCCACGGCAGGTGGGTGGGGGCGCCGCGCCACGACGCGGGCCCGCCGCCGAGGACCGTCCTGAGAAACGCCACGCCTTCGCGGAGCGCCCGGGCACCCGTGGGAGCGCCGCCGACGTTGGTCACGCCGCTGTGGCCCGCCCCGATACCGAGAATGGTCCGGCCCTCGGAGGCTGCGTCGACGGAGGCGGCGGCCGACGCGGTGATGGACGGATGCCGGGAGACGAGGTTCGTCACGCAGGTGGCGAGCCGGATGCGCGACGTGGCCGCGGCAGCCAGGGTCATGGCCACCCACGCGTCCATGGCATTGCCCGGCGTATCGGCGATGCCCACCATGTCGAAGCCGTACTCTTCCCCGAGGCGCGCCATGCGCGTCGTGTAGTCAGGGGTGTACGGCCAGAAGAAGAATCCGAAGCGCATTCAGGGCTTGACGGGCGGATAGTCGCGCGTGTAACCGGGGCTCTTGAGGAACTCGTCCGGCTTGTAGGTCCAGAACTGCGAGACCTGCGGATAGGTGTGGATGACGGTGTTGACGAGCTTGCCCCCCGACTTCTCCACGCGAACGATGTACACGTTCTCCGTGGGGTTGCCGTACTCGTCGAGCTTGATAGGGCCGCGGGGATCCGGCACCGTCTCGATGGCGCGGCGGATGGCCGCGACCAATTTCTCCCGGTCCTCCACCTGGCCGTTCAGGGATTGCGCGGCGTCGGCGATCCAGCGTCCCGAGCTGTACATGATCGCGGTGAAGTAGGCCGGGGTTCGGCCAAGCTTGGCCACGGCCAGCTTCATGAAGACCTGGTTGGCCGGATTCTGGAGGGTCGGGCTCCAGAGCGGCGAGCCGACAATGCCCGTGGCCTCGTCGCCCATGCTGCGCAGCGCGCTCTCGTCCGTCATGACCCCGGTGCCGATGAGAGCCGCCTTGCCCTTGAGGCCGGAGTCGCCGTACTGCTTGACGAAGCGCACGGCCTGGCCCGCCACGAACACGGCGCAGATCGCGTCGACACCCGGCTGGATCTGCGAGAGATAGGGCGCGAAGTCGAGGACATTGAGAGGCACCCAGAGCTTCTGGACGACCTTCCCGCCGCTGTCCTCGAACACCCGCTGAAAGCCGCCCATCTCCTCGTGCCCGAAGCCGTTGTCCATGGCGATGGCGGCCACCCGCCGATACTTGAGCGTCTTCGCCGCATAGTCGCCCAGCGGGTGCATGATCTGGCTCGCCGAGAAGTTCGAACGCAGGATCCACTTGGCGACCTTGCGCTTGGTCAGGTCATCGGGGGTGGTGAGGAACAGGGTGGGCACCTGGTCGCGCTCGATGAGCGGCACGAGGCTATTGCCCACGTTGACGAGGAGGATGCCCGTGAGCACGTGGATCCTGTCGTGATCGACGAGCTTCCGGTACTTGGCGATGGCCGTGGCCGAATTGCCTTCGGTGTCCTCCTCGAGCAGCTCGATCTTCCGGCCTCCCGCCTGGTAGTTCACCTGCTCCAGCGCGAGCCTGAGCCCGTCCAGCATGTCCTTGCCGGCCTGGGCGAAGATCCCCGTGAGAGGCCCGAGATATCCGATGCGGATGGTCTCCGCGGCCGCGGAGGGGTGAGCGGCGAGAAAGATCAGCGTCAGCACCATGCCGGCCACGCGAAGCTGCCTCATGCGAACGCCTCCTTGGGAACGTCCGAGATCCGCAACGGCGGCTAGCCTACCACGCGGCACGTCCCGCCATCGGCCGCGCTCTCTTGACCCATGCGAACAGACGTCCGATAGTTACCGCGCGAGACTATCCACTCAGCCACGGGCCACTCAGCCACGGGCCACTCAGCCAGGGCCAGTCAGCCCACGCCACTCACCAGACCGGGCCGCGCTACGCCACCAGGAGGCTTCCCATGCCGCGCATCCTCGAGCACGTCATCCCGCCCAAGCTCGGCTTCGGCCTCGTCGTCAAGAAGGGGCAGACCCTCCGCATCACGGATCTCGAGGGCAAACAGGTGGTCGACATGGCGCTTTTCAACGCCGACAACCCGCGAGAAAAGTTGTCCACGTCCAATTCACGGACCCGCTACGTCCCCAAGCCCGGCGCCGAATATGTCCCGCGGGACAAGCTCACGGAGGGTGACACCCTGATGTCGACCCTGTGCCGCCCCATGATGACCTTCGTGAAGGAGACGCCGGAGCCCAAGGGGGTGCACGACACCCACAACCGCATGTGCAACCGCTTCCTCTACGAATCGTACGGGGTCGGGCCCCGCGACGGCTGCCACGAAAACATCAGCAAGGCGGTGGCCCCCTACCGCCTCCTCCCCGAGGACATCCCCGACACCATGGACCTCTTCATGAACTACCACCACGACTGCGCGCGGGGCCGCTGGGTCATCGGGGAGCCCGTGTCGAAGCCTGGCGACTACGTGGAGTTCAGAGCGGAGATGGACTGCATCGTCGGACTGTCCAACTGCCCTCTGGACGTCCTCGTACCCTGCAACGGATACCACTGCACGCCCGTCAAGGTCGAGGTCTACGCCGCGGAGTAGCCTCTCGCCGATCTCTATGGCAGGAGCTTCTGCAGTCCCGCCAGGTACGTGGTCAGGCGATGCGCGTATGCGACCTCGAGCGGCTTGAACCCGCCATACACCAGCACTTCCTCGCCCGCGTGCTTGTAGAGCGGGGGGAGGGGTACCTGAGGCACCACATCCATGAAGTTGACCACGCGATAGCAGATGGGAACGACCCCGCGGTAGGCGCCCGAAAAGTCCGGCGCGCCCGTTCGCGGGCCGGCCAGCGTGTAGAGCTCGGTGGCGATGCCCGTCGTCTTCGCCAGCTCGAAGCCGGACAGGATGGCCACGGCCGCGCCCAGGCTGTGCCCCGTCACGAGAATCCGCTGCACGCCCTTGCAGGTGGCGAGCAACTTGGCCACGCTCTGGCGCACGTGCTCGTAGACAAGCTGAAAGCCCATGTGCACGTGGCCGGATCCGGCCACCGCCATGTAGGCGATGGCGATGGCATCCAGATCATTGATCCAATCCCAGATCGACTGGGTGCCGCGAAAGGCCACCAGCGCCGTCTTCGCCGCCTCGTTCCATGCCACGAGCCCGAACACCTTGCTCTCCGACAGCATGCCGGCGGCGATTTCGTGCAGCTTGGCGTCGGTGAGCGCGGCCACCGAAGAGGCCGCTCGCGGATCGGCCTCGATCGCGCCCACCAGCGTGTAGCCGCCGGGGAGCGGGGGCGCGTGGACGGTCGTCATCAGGGAGGAGGAGGTGGCGGCGGGATAGATTACGTCGATCATGAAGCGAGGATCGAAGGGCATCGTGGTCTCCTTGTCAGATCCCCAGGTAGGCCTTCCGGACGAGCTCGCTGTCGAGCAGCTCGCGGCTGCTCCCCTCCAGCACCACGCGTCCCGTCTGGAGCACGTAGCCTCGAGTGGCGAGGTCGAGGGCGGCCGGCACGTTCTGCTCGACGAGGAACATGGCCAGTCCCTCCGCGCGGTGAATCTGGGCCAGCGCTTCCAGGATCGAGTCCACGAGGCGCGGCATGATCCCGAGGCTCGGCTCGTCGAGCATGAGGAAGCGTGGCCTCGACATGAGGGCGCGGGCGATGGCCAGCATCTGTCCCTCCCCGCCGCTGAGAGTACCCGCACGCTGGCGCGCGCGCTCCCGGAGAATGGGAAAGAGGGCGTAGGTCCGGTCGAGCATCTCCCGCCGGTGCGCGGCGTCGGTGTTGGTGAACGTGCCGAGGCTCAGATTGTCCGCGACGGGTCGCCCCTCCGGCACGAGGGCCAGGCCCAGCTTGATCCGGTCGGGAGCTTCGACCTCGGCCACCGCCTGGCCGGCGAAGCGGATCTCTCCGCGGCGCGGGGGCACCAGGCCGGCAATCGTCTTGAGGAGCGTGGTCTTCCCGGCGCCGTTGGCCCCGACCAGCGCCACGATTTCGCCCGGCCTCACCTGCAGCGACACGCCCTGGAGGGCGAGCACACCGGCCCCGTAGGCCACGTGCACATCGCGCACGTCGAGAAGGGGCTCCTCCCCTCGCCCCCGCTCAGGGTCGGTCACGCCGGTGCTCGCCGAGGTAGGCCTTGATCACCTGCTCGTTCCTCACGATCTCCTGGGGCGGGCCTTCCACGAGCTTCTGGCCGTATTCGAGAACGATGACCCGCTGGGACAGCGGCATCACCACCTCCATGACGTGCTCCACCACGCAGAGAGCCACCCCGAGCTCGCTGTGGATCCGGCGCACCAGCTGCACCGCCTCCGCCGTCTCGGTCGGGGTGAGTCCGGACATGGCCTCGTCGAGCAGGAGCATACGAGGCTTGGTGGGGAGGGCCCGCGCGCTCTCCAGTCGCTTCTTGTCGGCGAGGGTGAGGTTGGCCGCCGCCATGCCTGCCTTGGCCGCGAGGCCGCTGAACTCCAGGAGGCGCAGGGCCCGCACGCGCGCTTCCCCGACCCGGTTGGTTCGCTTGAGCGCGCCGCAGATGACATTCTCGAGCACGGTCATGCGCCCGAACGTTCGCACGAGCTGCCACGTTCGTGCGATGCCGTGGCCGCACACGCTGGCGGGATGGGCGTTCGTAATGTCGACGCCCCCGAGGAGGATCTGTCCCGCTTCCGGGTGCATGTAGCCCGTGATGCAGTTGAAGAGCGTGGTCTTCCCCGCACCGTTCGGCCCGATCAGGCCGACGATTTCTCCCGTACCGATGGTAAACGACACGTCCTTGTTGGCGATGAGCCCGCCGAATCGCTTGGTGACCGCCCGCAGCTCGAGGAGGGTCGACATGGTCAGGCGAGGCGCCGGAACCACCGGCTCCACGGCAGCGACAGGAGCCCCGTGGGCCGGAGGGCCGCGATCAGGATGATGATGAGGCCGTACACGATCAGGTCGATGCCGCGGCCGGCCAGTGGCCCCGTGCCGAGCGTCGTGCTCATGATCTGCGAGATGGGAATCAGGATGATCGCGCCCAGCACCGGCCCCCACAGACGTCCGATCCCGCCCACCACCGTGGCCATCATGGGCAGCGTGCTCCAATTGAGGTCCAGGACCTGCTCGGGAAAGACGGCGAGGGCCCAGAACCCGTAGAGCACGCCGCCGGCGGCGAACACACCCGCGGTGATGCAGCGGGCGATGACCTTGTAGAGGCGGCTGTCGATGCCGATGCCTTCCGCGCCTTCCTGGTCGTCGCGGATGGCGCGGAAGTAGAAGCCGAGCTTGGAGCGCTCCACCAGGCGGGCGAGGGCGAGAGCGAGGAGGAAGAGGCCGAGGGCCGCGTAGTAGTAGCCGAGCGCCTTGGTGCGGCCGGCGAACTGAAGGCTCGCCATGGACCGCAGCGTGCTCTGCCCGGTCTCCACGGGAATGAAGAGGCCGCGGCTGCCGTTGATGAATTCCCAGGTGGCGCCGATGGGCTGCGCGATCATCCAGATGGCCACGGTGGAAATGGCAAAGTAGTGTCCGCGAAGCCGGGTGAGCGGATACGTCACGAGGGCGCAGACGAGCATGGCCACGAGCACGGCCACCGGCATACCGAGCCACGGGCTCAGCCCCACGTGAATGAAGAGGAGGGCTGCCACGTAGGCGCCGACGGCGAAGAACACCTGGGGCCCGAAGTCGAACTGCCCCGTCCAGCCCCCGATGACGTTCCAGCCGATGCCGAGCATCGCGTTGAGCAAAACGAGGAAGCCGATGGTCTGGTAGAAGGGATACCCGCCGAGCTGGAGCACGATCGGGTAGACCACGGCCAGGAGGAGCCCGGCCCCGAGGACCAGCCTAGAAGCGGCCAAAGAGGCCCTGAGGTCGGAAAAGACCGATCAGCAGATACGATCCGAAGACGAATGCGTCCTTGAAGGCGGGAGGGAGGTAGACCGTGGTCACGCTCTGGATCACCCCGACCACGAGCGCGGCGAGGAGCGTCCCGAGGATCGAGCCGAAGCCGCCGAGAGCGACGATGGCATAGGCCAGCACCGTGAAGGGAAAGCCCACCTGGGGAGAGACGGCGAAGAAGTTGGCGAGGATGCATCCCGCCACGGCCACGAGGGCCGCCCCCAAGCCCCAGGCCACGGCGAACATGCGCTGCGGCCGGATGCCCACGAGCATGGCCGCCTCGCGGTCCTCCGCCGTTGCCTGGAGGGCCAGGCCGAACTCCGTCCGGTCGATCAGAAAGTAGAGGGCGAGAAAGAGGACGAGGGCGAGGAGGGCGCCGATGAGGAGAGGAACCCCCAGGTTGACCCCGAGGATGTGAAGATTCGAGCCGCTCAGCCGGGTGAGCATGGTGTTCGACAGGTACTGATAGTCGCTCGTGAACACCGCCACGGCGGAGTTCTGGATGAGGAAGAGCAGGCCGACGGTGGCGAAGATCTGGGTGAACGGGTCGCCGAGCTGGACGCGCCGCATGAGCAGGCGATAGACGAGCACGCCGGCCCCGTACATGGCGAGCCCGATGGGGACGATGGAGAGGAGAGGGTCGAGGCCATAGGTGACGCTGAGCCACCACGCCCCGAACATCCCGAGCATCAGGAATTCGCCGTGGGCGAAGTTGATCATCTCCATCAGGCCCCAGATGATGGTGAGCCCCACCGCCACGAGGGCGTAGAGGAAACCCATCTGGAGCCCGTTGACGACGGCCTGGAGGAGGAGCGTCACGGGCCGGCGATCAGCTCGCGGGCTTGGGCTTGCTGTCCCGCTCCTGCCAGCTCGGGGAGGGGAAGATGATCTTGAAGTTCGCCCGCTTCGCGAGCTCCCACGGCCAGATCGTGTGCTTCTCACCGTCCCAGCCGATCTGGGTCACCACCCCGGTGGCCAGCTCGTTCTGGTGGTTCTTGTCGAAGCGCACGCCCTTGTAGTCGATGATGAGCTGGTCGGGGCTCATATTGGTCTCGCCGGCCGCCTTGGCGATGGCCGCGGGGTCTACCGACTTCGCGCGGTTGATGGTGTCGGCCATCCAGAGGAGGCCCGTGATCTCGCGCATGGCCAGCTCGCCCATGTTCTGCCCGCGACTGTACTTCTTGTAGATCTCGTTGACCTTCTTCCAGCTCGGCCGATCGTGGACGAGATCGATGGCCGTAGGATCCCGGCCGAGGAATCCGACGCCGCCGTTGGTCTTCTTCTGCGCCTCGAGCCACGTCTGGTCCGAGTAGGCGCCGTTGCTCGTGGCCACCACCTTGGGCATGAAGCCCGCGCGCTTCGCGTCGCCCTGGAACACGGCCGTCTCGGGCGGGTACTGCACGAGGAAGAGGACGTCCGCGTTCGCGGCCTGCAGCCGCTGGACCTCGGAGGCGAGCGTGGTCGCCCCCGTCTTCGTCGTGAGGTCGAGGACGATCTGGAATCCGGACTGGGGCGCCAGCTCCGACGCCACCTTCCGGTTGTCCTGGCAGAAGAGGTTGTCACAGGTGAGGAACGCGATGGTCTTGAGGTCAGTGGGCCCGCCGTGCTCCCGCCACTCCCGGAGGAACGAGAAGACGCTCGCCACCATGGTCTTGTCGTGGGGGCCCGTCCGCCAGAACCACTTGAGGCCTTTCTCGGTCAAGGTCGGCGAGGCGCAGGGGTGACAGGCCATCGGGATGCCGTAGCTCTCCGCGATGGGCTGGACGATGGAGGTGTTGCCGCTGGTGCCCTCGGCGTTCAAGAAGTGGATCTTGTTCACGGTGATGAGCTGCTCGGCGATGGTGCGCGCGAGGTCACCGCGACTCTGATCGTCGCGCACGACCAGGGTCATCTTGGCGCCCCCGAGCCCGGGGAATCCTTTGCCTGGCCCGAGGGGTACCGAGAGATCCGGATAGTCGTTGTTGACGATGTCCTCGACCGTCTGTCCAGCCCACAGATACTGCTGGCCGAGGCTCGCGAAGTTGCCGGTCAGCGGCAGGACTTCGCCGATGAGTACCTCCGGTACGTTGGCCGCCGTCACGGGACGGTAGGCGAGGACGGCGACCAGGAGAAGACCCGCTACCGCGGTTACTAAAAGAACAGCTACGCGTCGCATAGAGCCCCCTTTAGGGTCGAAACAGCGCGGGCACAGGTCACCCTCCTCCTGGTCGCCCCGCCCTTGCTACTGCAGCGGCGAGAAAGACGACGGCATCATGAGCTTGTTGCTTTGCGCGAGGAGCTCGTCGCCGCCGCCTGGAGGCGGCCACACCCCGGCCTTTCGCGCCTGCTCACGCACGGCCAGCCGCTGATCCATGCTCTTGTACGCCCAGATGTGCACGAACCGATTGGCCTGGCCGAACTCCGTGCCGCCCGCGAGGACGATGGGCGACAGCTTCGCCCGCTCGCCGATCTTCCCTTCCCACCGCTTCATGACGCCCGGGAGCGAGCCCGGGGCCAGGCTGTAGCTGCGCATCTCGAAGATCGGGCCCACCGTGCCGGGCGTGATCTCGGGAATGAAGGGGAAGGGCGTGATGAGCTGCACGTCCTGGTTGAGGACGAACTCCCCGATCTTGGGCGGCCAGTTCGGATCCTTCACCGCCTCCGCGCGGATGCGGGTGCGCTCGGTCAGGTCGGTGTAGGGCCACACCTGAACGATTTCGTTGAGGGGGCCGACCTCGGTGTGCCAGAAGGCGGCGAGCGGGGAATACTTCTTCCGGTACTCGTAGGCCTCGGCATAGCGCTTCTCGACCTCGGCCAGGCTGCGGGTCTTCAGCGTGTAGGTCCGGATCTCGTAGATCATGGCAGAGCCTCCATTCGGGTGACGGGAGCACGGCACGGCTCGACAGGCGCCGAGAATGTGCCGAAAGCGCCGGCGCGTCAAGGGGCCCTCGGGGGACCCTCCCGGCAGACCCGGCTTCCCTTCTCACGGGAGTCGATGCCTTGGAGCGCGCCGCACAGAACCTGGGGGCGACGCCGCTTCAGACCTTC
>WNGQ01012424.1_pt1 | contig 13518 bp, 14 predicted proteins | sample 5407661 | NCBI WGS metagenome assembly WNGQ01 (sample SAMN13153382, study PRJNA577476) | soil metagenome | isolation source: 60 cm soil or saprolite under Garry oak tree replicate 2 | place: USA:California | collected 2016-06-15
GGCGGCGCACTTTCGTCACCCGCGCGTGGTCGAGCTCCTGCTCGCCAGAGGCGCCGACGTGAATCTCCGGTCGCGCAACAACCACGACAACACGCCGCTTCACGCCGCGCTGGCAGGAGGAGCGGACGCGGGCCTCGTCCGGCGGCTCATCGACGCCGGCGTGGCCGTGGATGCCAGACAGGGAGGCGGTTACACGGGGCTCCACGAAGCGGCGAGCATCGGCTCGGAAGAAAACGTGCGTCTCCTTCTGGCGGCTGGGGCCGACGCCGCGGCGCGCACCGACGACGGAAAGACCCCGGGGGATCTGGCGATCGAGCAGGGACACGCCGCGATCGGCCGTCTGTTGACGGAGCGTCTCGGATGAGCGAGTCGTCCGCCATCCTGGCCGCGATGTACGAGGGCAATACCGACGCCCTGGCGGCGCTGCTCGCCGCGCGTCCCGAGCTCGACGTCTTCGAGGCGGCGGCAGTCGGCGACGCCGCCCGCATCCGCCAGCTCGTGAGGGCGCGGCCCCCGCTCGTCGAGGCGGTGAGTGGAGATGGCTGGACTGCGCTGCACCTGGCCGCCTACTTCGGCCAGGGCGAGGCGGTGGAGCGCCTGCTCGCCGCGGGAGCGGACCCGCGCGCGCCCTCTCGCAACCGTCTTGCGAACACTCCGCTGCACGCGGCGCTGGCCGGGCGAGCGAACGTGAGGATCATCACCGCGCTGCTCGCGCGGGGCGCCGACGTCGAGATCCCGGCGTCCGGCGGCTATCGGCCACTGCACCTCGCCGCCGCCCGCGGCGACGTCGCCATCATCGAGATGCTGCTGGTCCGGGGGGCGCGGGTCGGAGTGCGCGCCGAGGACGGTCGCACGCCGCTGGCCATCGCGGAGGAGCACGGGCACACGACGGCGGCGCGACGCCTCCGAGGAGAGATGCCATGAGGAAGGTCGCCCTGGTCGGCGCGGGAGTGTCGAAGTTCGGGGTCCGCAAGGCGGGCTATCGCGACCTGATCTGGGAAGCGGGCAAGGCGTGCTTCGATTCCGTGCCCGGCGTCAGCCCGAAGGACGTCGAAGGCCTGGTGGTGGGCTCCGTCATGCCCGAGCGCACGGCGTTCCAGAGCCACATCTCGTCGCTGGCCGCCGAGGCGCTGGGCATCAAGCCGTCGGCGCTGTCGGCTCGCACCGAGCACATGTGCGCGTCGGGGACGGTCGGCATCCGCTACGCGTACGCGTTCATCGCGGCCGGGCTCGCCGACCTGGTGATGGTGCTCGGCGTCGAGAAGCTGAATCAGCCCGAAGGCGCCGAAGCCATCCTCAACATGGGCGCCGGCGTGGATCGTGAATGGGAAGCCGCGTTCGGCCTCACGGCGCCGCCGTGCTTCGCGCTGGCCGCCCAGCGCCACATGGCGGAATATGGCACGACCGAGGAACAGCTCGGCCTCGTCGGCGTCAAGAACCACAACCACGCGGCCAGGAACCCCAACGCCCACTTCGGCAAGGGCGCCACGCTCGATCAGGTGCTCTGCTCGCGGATGATCTCGAGCCCGCTGCGCCTGTTCATGTGCTCGCCGATCACCGACGGTGCCGCCGCCGTGATCCTGGCCAGCGAGGAACGGGCACGCACGATCACCGACAAGCCGGTCTTCATTCGTGGCACGGGGCAGGCGCTCGACGGTTTCCAGCTCACCTCGCTCCACGAGGATTACGCTCACTGGCCTGCGCTCAAGCGCGCGGCTGAATCGGCCTACCGGATGGCCGGGGTCGCGGCCAGCGATATCGACGTCGCCGAGGTCCACGACTGCTTCTCCATCGCCGAGCTGATCGCCTACGAGGAGCTGGGCTTCTGCAAGAAGGGCGAGGCCGGAGCGTTCGTGGCGGCCGGACGCAGCGATTACGGTGGCGACGTCGTGGTCAATCCGCGAGGCGGCCTCATCGGCTGCGGGCACCCGCTCGGCGCCACCGGCGTCGCCCAGGCCGCGGAGATCTTCGCTCAGCTTCGCGACGAGGCTGGCCCCCGTCAGGTTCCCGGCGCCGCCGTCGCCCTCAGCCACAACAACAGCGGAATGGGGGAGCACGTCGTGATGATCTATGGGCGCGATGCGTAGGATGGGCACGATGCGTAGGATGGGCGCGATGCCTCGGATGGGCGCGATGCCTCGGATCGCGCCGATCGAGCGCCGGCGTTGCCGCACGATGGTCTCTCGATGATCGAAGCCGTTGCGGTGATCGGGCCGGGGAGGATGGGACGTCAGATCGCGCTGACCTGTGCGCTCGGCGGCTGCCGTGCCCTCCTCGTCGATCTCAAGCCCCGCCCCGACGCGCGGGCCGCGCTCGCCGACGCTCGTCGCGAGATCGCGCGCGACCTGCGACTCATGGCCGAGGAAGACGTCATCAAGTCGGCCGAGGTCGCGCCCGCCCTCGAGCGCATCGAGGACCGCACCGATCTCGCCGGCGTCGAGAGCTGCGGCTTCGTCCAGGAGGCGCTGCCGGAGTCCGTGGAGCTCAAGCGCGAGGTCTTCACGCGGCTCACAGGCCGCGTCGCCGACGATGCGATCGTGGCCTCCACGTCGTCCACGATCTCGCCCAGGCACCTGGCCGACGCCGTCCCGGGGCCCGAGCGGTTCCTCGTCGTGCACTGGTTGAATCCGGCCCACGTCATCCCGCTGGTCGAGGTCGTGCCCGGAGCGGCCACGTCGGCTGCCGTCGTCGATCGCACGATCACGTTCCTCACGCATCTGGGCAAGACGCCGGTGCGCTGCGGCGACGCCCCCGGCTTCATCGTGCCGCGACTTCAAGTCGTCCTCATGAACGAGGCCGTACGCCTTGTCGAGGAAGGCGTGGCAACGCCGGAAGAGGTCGACCGAGCCATCCGTTCTGGACTCGGCTTTCGCTACGCCGGCGTCGGCGTGTTCGAGTTCATCGACTGGGGCGGCGTCGACATCCTCTACCGGGCGAGCGCGTTCATGGCTCAGGCGACCGGCGACGAGCGCTATCGCACGCCCCGGCTGATCGACGAGAAGATGGCGCGGAACGAGCTCGGCCCCAAGACCGGCCGGGGGTTCTTCGACTACGCGGGTGAGACGCGGGAGCGCTTCGAGACCGCGAAGGTCCGGCAGCTCCTGCGCCGTCTCAAGCGCGAGCGCGAGGACGGCGCGCCGTGAGCTATTTCCGGGCGATCGATCCGTTCCCGCTCGAGTCGGCCGAGCACAACCGGCTCCACGAGTTCTATGCGCGGCTCGGTGCGGGCACGCTCTCGACGACACGCTGCGGAGGGTGTGGCAGGACGGCGTGGCCGCCGCGGGTCTTCTGTCCCGAGTGCAGGAGCGATGCCTTCACCTGGACGGAGCTCTCGGGTGAGGGCGTCATCCACGGCTTCACGGTCCAGGAGACCGGGCTCCCCACCGGCTTCGATGGCCCGCGCGTCTTCGCGATCGTCAAGGTGGATGGGCACCGCGTGTTCTCGATCCTCGTGGCCGCGGATCCTGCGCGTCTCCGGATCGGCCAGCGCGTGCGCTTGACGCCGCTTCGGGTGACTGACGACGCCAAGGGCCAGCCGCGCTGGCTGCCCGCGTTCACACCCGACTCATGAAGCGCTGGGAGATCGGCGTCATCTCGGACACTCACGGCCTCGTGCGGCCCGAGGCGCTCGCGGCGCTCCGCGGCGTCGATCGCATCGTTCACGCCGGGGACATCGGCTCCGCCGACGTGCTGGCCCGCCTCGAGGCGATCGCGCCGGTGAGCGCGGTGCGCGGAAACAACGATCGCGGCCCGTGGGCGGAGGCCCTGCCGCTCACCGACGTCGTCCTGATCGGCGACGTGAGCCTCTATCTGCTGCACGACCTTCACGAGCTGGACCTCGAGCCACGGGCGGCCGGTTTCGCGGCGGTGATCAGCGGCCACAGCCACCAGCCCCGGATGGACGAGAAGGACGGTGTGCTCTACCTGAATCCGGGCAGCGCCGGACCGCGACGGTTCAAACTGCCGATCTCCCTCGCGCGCCTGATCGTCGCCGGCACGAAAGTGACGGCGCGTCTGGTGACGCTCGAGATCGCGGCGTGAAGATTCTCATCGCCAAGCCGGGGCTCGACGGCCACGACCGCGGCGCCAAGGTCGTGGCCCAGGCGCTGCGCGATGCCGGCGTGGAGGTCGTCTACACCGGGCTCAAGCGCACGCCCGAGGAGATCGTGCAGGAGGCGATTCAGGAGGACGTGGACGTCATCGGCCTCAGCATCCTCTCGGGAGCTCACGTGCCCCTCTCGCGACGCGTGCTGGAAGGACTGCGCGCGCAGGGTGCGGACGAGATCAAGGTGGTCGTGGGCGGGATCATTCCGCCTCGCGACGTCGCGCCGCTGCTGGCCATCGGCGTGAGCCGGGTCTTCCCGATGGGCACGCCGCTTCCCGACGTGGTGAGGGCGTTCAAGGAGACCAACCGATGAAGGACGTGCGACTGCACGCGGGCATCCCCGTGAAGCCGGTGTACGGGCCGGAAGACGTGAGCGCCGACTTCGAGCGCGACATCGGCCGGCCCGGCGAGTATCCCTTCACGCGCGGCATCCATCGCCACATGTACCGCGAGCGCGTGTGGACGATGCGCCAGTACATCGGCTTCGGCACGCCCGAAGAGACGAACGGCCGATTCAAATACTTGATGGCGCATGGACAGGATGCGCTGAACGTCGCTTTCGACCTGCCGACACAACTCGGGCTCGATTCCGATCACCCGCGCGCCGAGGGTGAAGTCGGGATGGTCGGGATGGCGGTCGACTCGCTGGCCGACATGGAAGACGCGTTCGCCGGCATCCCACTCGATCGCGTCAGCGTGTCGCTCACCATCAACGGCATGGCGGCCCCCATCACGGCCATGTACTACGCCGTGGCGGAGAAGCAGGGCGCGGCGCCCGACCGCGTGGTCACCACGCCCCAGAACGACATCCTCAAGGAGTTCGTCGCCCGCGGCACCTGGGTCTATCCGGTGGAGCCCTCGCTGCGCCTCGTCGCCGACCTCATCGAGTTCTCGGCCCGGCACTATCCGCGCTCGAACCCGGTCTCGGTGTGCGGCTATCACATCCGCGAGGCCGGCTGCACCACGGCCCAGGAAATGGCCTACGGCCTGGCCATCGCCGCCGCCTACGTCGAGCTGATGCAGGCTCGCGGCATGGCGGTCGACGACTTCGCGCCGCGGATCTCCTTCAACTTCACGGCCTGGGGGAAGATCTTCGAGGAGGTCGGCAAGTTCCGCGCCGGCCGCCGGCTGTACGCGCGGATGATGCGCGAGCGGTTCGGCGCGACCAATCCCAAGTCCTGGATGTTCCGGAGCCTCATCGGGGGCGGCGGCTCCGCGTTCACCGTGCAGGAGCCCGAGAACAACATCGTGCGTGGGGCCTACATCGCCCTGGCCGCGGCGCTCGCGGGAGCCCAGACGATGGCGCTGCCCACGTACGACGAGGCCTACACGATCCCGTCGGCGAAGGCTCAGCTCATCGCGCTCCGCACGATGCAGATCTGCGCCGAGGAGTCCGGCGCGGCCGACACCGTCGATCCGCTGGCCGGCTCCTATTACCTCGAAGCGCTCACCGACGAGATGGAGAAGAAGATCCGCGAGGAGATGGCCCACGTCGAGCGCATGGGTGGCATCGTGGAGGCGGTGAAATCGGGCACCATCCAGGCCGAGGTCGCGCGCCAGGCCTATCTCTTCGAGCAACGCCTGACGACGGGCGAGATCGCCAAGGTCGCCGTGAACTGCCACGTCGGCGACAAGGCCGCCGACGTCAGGAGGTCGAGCTGTACCGCTTCGATCCCAAGGTGGCCGAGGCGCAGGTGACGAAGCTCGCGCGCGTTCGCCGCGAGCGCGATGGCGGCGTGGTGGCCTCGGCGCTTCGCCGGCTGGGCGACGAGGCACGCGGCTCGACCAATCTCATGCCGGCCATCATGGAGGCCGTCAAGGCGTATGCCACGCTGGGCGAGATCGCCCAGGCGATGAAGAACGTCTTCGGAGAGCACAAGGAGCCCGTGAAATGGTGAGCGCCGAGCGGTTCGCGAAGGGAATGACGTTCGAGCAGTACGTGCGGTTCGCGGCCACGCCCGAGAACCTCGCTCGGGAGGGCTCGCGCGGACCGCGCAAGGACTTCAGTGGCTACCTTCGTACGGCCTACGACGCGGCACGGCTGTCGCCTGCCCACGAGGCTGCGTGGACATGGCTCGTGGCCCAGCCGGGCGGGCCCGCCCGAGTGCTGGCCATCTCGGAGGAGTGGTCGTCGGACTGCCGACGCGACATTCCCGTGCTGGCGAAGCTGGCCGACACGGTCGGCCTCGACCTTCGCATCTTCACGCGCGACGGCAAGACGAACGGCCGCGGCCCGCGGCCGGAGCCGGATTCGCCGAACGCCGACCTGATGGCGCAGTTCCTGAACGAGCGGGACGGCCAGACCTTCCAGTCGATTCCGGTGATCGTGTTCTACGCGAAGGACTTCACGCCGCTCTACCGGTACACGGAGTTCCCGGCCGTCTACCGGAAGGACCGCATCCGGGCCGTGCTCGACGACGCCGGCTTCATGGAGATGCTCGGCTCGCCCTTCTTCGAGGTGTGGCGCTCGGCCGCGCTGGCCGAGTGGACCAGCCTGCTCTACGAACGGCTGCGGGTCGGCTCGCTCGCGTGAGGCGCCACCGCGCGTGAGTGATCTGAGCGTCATCGGCCGGCCGACCCCGAAGAAGGACGGCGCCGAGAAGGTCACCGGGCGGACGCGCTTCCTCCACGACCTCGAGCTGCCTCGGATGCTGCACGGCCGGATCCTGCGGGCCGCGCTGCCGCACGCCCGCATCGTTCGCATCGACACGTCGCGCGCGCGCGCCCTGCCCGGCGTCGTCAGCGTCATCACCGGAACCGACGTCGAGCAGCATCCGTTCGGCTTCGTCAAGGATCATCTCGCGCTCAAGCGCGGCAAGGTCCGGTGCATCCGCGACGAGGTCGCCGCGGTCGCCGCCGAGACGTCCGCCCTCGCCGAAGAGGCGCTCGCGCTGATCGAGGTCCAGTACGACGAGCTGCCGGCCGTGTTCTCCCCGGCGGCCGCCCTGGCTCCGGGCGCGCCGCTCGTCCACGAGGACGTAGGGACCAACGTCACGGCGCTCCGCTACCAGTTCACGCACGGCGACGTCGACCGCGCGTGGGCCGACGCGGCCGCCGTCGTCGAGGGTGAGTACACGCTGAACTTCGTCACGCCCGCCTGTCTCGGAACCATGGTCGCCATCGCGGACTGGGACCTCGAGGGGCGGTTGACGATGTGGAGCGCGACCCAGGTGCCGTTCCTCTACCAGCGCGATCTCGCCCACGCCCTCGGCGTCAGCGGTGATCGCGTGCGGGTGCTCCAGCCTCCCGTCGGTGGCAACTTCGGGCGGGGCCTCGATCTCTACCCGATCGACGTCATCGCCGCGCTGCTCGCGCGCCGCGCCCGCCGCCCGGTGAAGATCGAATTCGACCGTGTGGAGGAGTTCGTCGCGTGTCCGACGCGCGAGCCGTGCACGATCCGGCTGCGCACGGCCGCGGCGGCCGACGGCCGGCTGCTCGCCCGTGACGCCCACGTCACCGTCGACAACGGCGCGTACGTCTCCTGGGGCTCGACGACGCCGTACGTGATGCTTGCCACGGTGGCCGGGCTCTATCGCTGTCCCAGCGTGCGGTTCGACACGACGATCGTCTACACGAACAATCCCTACTCGGGATCGATGCGCGGCTACGGCAACCTGGAATCGACCTTCGCCGTCGAATGTCAGATGGACGATCTGGCCGACAGGCTGGGCATGGACCGGCTCGAGCTGCGCTGCCGCAACGCCAGCAAGCCCGGCGACGTGAACCCCCAGGGCTTCGTCGTCACCTCGTGCGCGATGAGAGAGTGCCTCGATGCGGTCGGCGACGAGATTCGCCGCGCCGCCCCGCCGCTGGCGCCGGGCTTCAAGCGCGGCGTCGGCTATGCGGGCATGTTCCACGTGGGCGGCGGCGCGCGGATCTATCGCTCCGATGGCTGCGGCGCCATCGTCAAGGTCGACGACTTCGGCCGCGTCTCGCTGATCACCGGGGCGAGCGAGATCGGCCAGGGGTCCGAGACGGTGCTGGCCATGATCGTCGCCGAGACGCTCGGCGTTCCGCTCGAGCGCGTGGACGTCGTGAACTCCGACACCGCGGTGAAGCCCTGGGACGTCGGCGTTCACGCCAGCCGCACGACCTTCATCGCCGGCAACGCGGCCCGGCTCGCCGCCGAGAAGATCCGCGCCCGCCTCGTCGAGGTCGCGGCCGAGCAGCTCGAGGCGTCACCGGGTGAGCTGGCGCTGAAGGACGGCTGGGTGTTCGTCCGCGCCGAGCCGGGCCGGCGGCTCGCCTACGAGCGCGTGGTCCGCGCCGGCCACCTGCGCGAGCGCGGCGTGAGCTTCGTGGCCGAGGCGTTCTACGACCCGCCCACCGAGATGCTCGACAAGGACCTCCGCGGCAACGTGTCCGCCACCTACGGCTTCGCCGCCCAGGCGGTGATGCTCGACGTGGACGTCGCCACCGGGCAGGTCCACGTGCGCCGCGTCATCTCGGCCCACGACGTCGGCCGCGCGCTGAACCCGCTGGCCGCCGAGGGCCAAATCCACGGCGGCATCCACATGGGCCTGGGCTACGCGCTGTCGGAGCGGCTCGTCGTCGAGGACGGCCAGATCTTTACGTCCTCGTTCATGGATTATGCGATCCTTCGCGCCGACGACATGCCCGACATCACCGTCCGTTTCATCGAGAGCGTCGATGCCGAGGGCCCCTTCGGGGCCAAGGGGCTGGGCGAGTCCGGCGTCATTCCGGTCTCGGCCGCGGTGGCCAACGCCTTGAAGGACGCGCTCGGCGTGGCCTTCACCGAGCTGCCCATCACGCCGGCGCGCATCCACGCGGCGGTGTCGCGGCGATGAAGCTGCTCGAGGGCCTGCGCGTGCTCGATCTCTCCCGGATGCTGGCCGGGCCCTACGGCTCGATGCTCCTGGCCGACATGGGCGCCGAGGTGATCAAGGTCGAGGAGCCCGATGGCGGCGATCCGATGCGGGTCATGGGCCCGCCGTTCCTGCCCGATGGCGAGAGCGCGTACTTCCTCTCGATCAACCGCAACAAGAAGTCGATGGCGCTCGACCTGACCACGCCGGCCGGCCGCGACGTCTTCCTCGACCTGGCGCGCGTGGCCGACGTGGTGTGGGAGAACTTTCGCCCGGGCGTCCTCACGCGGCTCGGCTGCGATTACGCCGCGCTCTCACGCGTGAACGGGCGCCTCGTCCTGTGCTCGATCTCGGCGTACGGCCAGCACGGGCCCTACCGTGACTGGCCGGCGTTCGACCTGGCCCTGCAGGCCATGGGTGGCGCGATGAGCGTGACGGGCGAGCCCGGCGGCCGGCCCGTCCGCATGGGCCTGCCGATGGGCGATCTCGCCGGCGGGATGTTCGGTGCGTTCGCGGTCGTGGCCGCGCTGCTCCGCCGGCAGACCACCGGGCAGGGAACGCACGTGGACCTGTCGCTGCTCGACTGTCAGGTCTCGTTGCTCACCTACATGGCGCAGTACTACTGGGCCGACGGTCGCGTGCCGGGGCCGCAGGGATCGGGACACGCGTCGGTCGTGCCCTACCAGGCGCTCGCGAGCCGCGATGGTCACCTGATCGTCGCCGTCTTCGCCGAGAAGTTCTGGCGCGGTTTCTGCGTGGCCAGCGGCCATCCCGAGTGGGAGCACGATCCTCGCTTCGCCACCAACCGCGACCGCGTGGCCAACCGACCGGCGCTCATGGCGCTCGTGGGCGACGTGATGAAGACCCGCACCACGGACGAGTGGCTGTCGCGCATGCAAGCCGAAGGGGTGCCGGCGGCGCCGATTCTCGGTGTGGACCGCGTGCTCGAAGATCCACAGGTGAAGCATCGTCAGATGGTCGTGGAGATGAAGCATCCGCGTCACGGCGCCACGCCGACGCTCGGCACGCCGATCAAGTGCGACGGCGACATGGGGCTGGACGTGACACCTCCACCTCGGCTCGGCGAGCACACCGACGCGCTGCTCCGCGGATTGCTGGACTACGACACCGGGCGCATCGACGCGCTTCGTCAGGCAGGGGTGATCAAATGAAGATCGCAGTCCTCGGCGGCGGCAACGGCGGTCACGCCGTGGCCGCCGACCTCGCGCTCGCGGGACACACCGTGCGTTTGTGGCGGCGCGATGCCGCGTCGCTGGAGCCGGTGCGTCGGGCCGGCGGCGTCACGTTGGTGGCCGAGGGGACGTCGGCCAAGGCCGTGCTCGCTTCGGTTACCGCGGATCTCGTCGAAGCGGTGACCGGCGCCGACGTGATCGTCGTCGCGACGCCGGCGACGGCTCATGAAGATATCGCCCGCCGCCTCGGCGCTCATCTGACCGAGCGTCAGGTCGTGCTCCTGACTCCGGGAACGTTCGGCGCGTACGTGATGGCGCGCGAGATCGCGCGCGCCGGAGCCCGGATGCCGCTCGCCTTCGCCGAGACGGGAACGCTCCCCTACCTGGCGAGGGTCACGGGGCCATCCGAGGTCAAGGCGCCCGTGCGCGCGGCGAACCTCCCGACCGGCGTGTTTCCCGCGGCGCGGTCGAAAGACGTGCTCACGACGGTCAGCCAGCTCTACCCGGTCGTGCGCCCGTGCGCCGACGTTCTCGACGCCGCCCTCACCAACGCCGGGCCCGTCATCCACCCGCCGCTGGTCCTCCTCAACGCGGCCGCCATCGACCGCGGACGCTTGGACATTCACGCCGGAGGGACGACGGTGAGCGCGCAGCGACTCATCGATGCGGTCGACGCCGAGCGGCTGGCCGCGCGCGCAGGCTGGGGCTACCCGGCGCCGCACTACGAGCTGGCCACGTATTACGACGAGCGTCGCGCGGCGGAAGGACTGTACGGCGCCGGCGCGCGGGCCAAGCTCGAGGCCAGCGGTTTGTGGAACGAGACGCTGACGCTCGAGCACCGCTACGTCACCGAGGACGCGGCGCTCGGGCTCTCGCTGCTCGAGTCGGCGGCGCGCACGGTGACCCTCGACTCTCCCGCGATCAGCGGCCTCCTGCTCGTGTTCGGCACGCTGATCGGCCGTCGCCTGAGCGGGCAGGGCCGCGACCTCGCTCATCTCGGCCTGGGCGATCTGCTCCTCCGCGAGGTACGGGAGCTGCTCCACGACGGCTGGACCTCTCACCTGTGGCGTCGCGCGATCAAGTGACGGCTGGATTGCTGCTCCGCCGACTGGCCCACGACGGCCGCGGCGGGTTCAGACACGGCGACAGTCGCTTTCTCCTCATCCGGCCCGAGACCCTCGTCGGTGTGCAGCAGGCCGTCGAGCGTGCGCTCGGCGCTCGGGCCGCCGAGTGTTTCGTCGAGGGCGGTCGGGCCGGAGGCGCTCGCGCGCTGAGCTCGATCGCCGGGAGCGCGGAGGAGCGGGCCCGTGGGCTGACGGCGATGGCCGCAGATCTCGGCTGGGGCACGCTGACCGTGGAGACGCTGACGCCCACGTCGCTCGTCGTCATCGGGTCCAATTCGCCGTTCCCGGCAGCTCACGCCGCGACGGGTGACCCGGTCTGCCACCTCACGCGCGGTGTGCTGGAAGCGCTTGCCGAGAATCTCTTCGGGCGTCGGGTGCCCGTGCACGAGACCCATTGCGAAGCCGCGGGGGCGGAGCGTTGCAGATTCGAAGCTGTGGACGTGTCGTCACACCCCGGGCGAACCGGGGGGGAAATGGGGGGGACGTCTCGTCCCCCCCATTGTTCAGGCGCTGTGGACGTGTCGTCACACCCCGGGCGAACCGGGGGGGAAATGGGGGGGACGCCTCGTCCCCCCCATTCTTAATAATCTTGAGCGCGGCGGCTCTCACTCACGTCGTGATCTCCGGCCTCGCCACCGGCAGCATCTACGCGCTCATGGCCCTGGCGCTCGTCATCGTCTACAACGCGACGCGCACGCTCAATTTCGCCCAGGGCGAGATGCTGATGGTGTCGGCGTTCCTGGCCTGGACGGCGCAGCGCACGCTCGGCCTCTCCTGGTGGGCGTCGATCGTGATCGCCATTGCCGGCGGCGCGCTGCTCGGATTCGTCGTCGAGTACACGATCGTCCGGCGCTCGCCGACGGCAACGCCCGGGGACGTGCTCATCATCACGCTCGGCCTCTCGCTCGTGCTGCGGGCGCTGGCCGGCATGATCTGGAGCCACGACGAGTTCCCGTTCCCGTCGTTGTTCAGCAACCGACCCATCGCCGTCGGGCCGGCCCGCCTCGCGCCCGTCTCGCTCGGCATCATCGGCGCCTCGCTGACGCTCATGCTCGCGCTCTACGTCCTGTTCACGCGCACGCGTCTGGGCCGGGCGATGCGGGCGGTGGCCCAGAACCCACGAGCGGCACGCCTCATGGGCGTGAGCGTCGAGCGGATGTCGAGCACGTCGTGGGTCCTCGCGGCGATGGTGGGCGCGGTGGCCGGCGTGCTGGTGGCACCCGTCGTCTTCCTGTCCACGAAGATGGGGCTCATCGTGATCAGCGGGTTCACCGCCGCCGTGCTCGGCGGCTTCGGCTCGATGCCGGGCGCCGTGGCCGGCGGGATGCTGCTCGGCGTGATCGAGAATCTCGCCCCGCTCTACTTGCCGTCGGCGATCCGGTACGCCGTGCCGTTCCTGCTCCTGATCGGCATTCTCACGGTCCGTCCGACAGGGCTCCTGGGTCGGGCCACGGCGCGCAAGGTGTGATGCGACGGGTGGGGCTCCTGGTCTTGATCGTCGTCGGGCTCGCCTGGCCGTTGCTCGTGCCCCGCTACTTCGTCTTCCTGGCCAGTCTCGTGCTCGTCAATGCGATCGTCGCGATGGGCCTCAATCTCCTCTCCGGCTACACGCATCAGCTCTCGTTCGGCCACGCGGGATTTCTCGCCATCGGCGCCTACACGACGGCGCTCCTTGGACTGCACGCCCGCGGCCTGCCCGCGCCGCTGGCGCTCCTGGGCGCGGGCGTGGTGACGGCCGCCGTCGGCGTGGCCCTCGGCCTGCCGTGTCTCCGACTGGAGGGCCTGTATCTCACGATGGCGACGCTGGCCTTCGGCTTCGTCGTGACCGAGGCGATCCTGAATCTCGATCGCCTGACCAACGGCGCCGACGGGCTCCGCGTGCCGGCCGCACGGCTCGGCCCGTGGGCGCTGACGACGGATGCCACCCGCTACTACCTGGTCGTGGTCGTGACGGCGCTGCTCGTGGTGGCGGCGCTGAACGTCACCGGCATGCGCGTCGGCCGTGCCCTGCTCGCGATCCGCGAGAGCGAGATCGCCGCCCAGGCCAGCGGCGTGCCGGTCGCCACGTGGAAGACCATCGCCTTCGCGCTGTCCGCCTTCTACACGGGCGTGGCCGGTGGGCTCTTCGCCTGGCTGATCGGCACGCTCTCGCCCGACGCCTTCGACGTCTTCCTCTCGGTCGACTTCGTCGTCATGATCATCCTGGGCGGGCTGGGATCCATTCCGGGCTCGATCGTGGGCGCCGCCGTGGTGACCCTGCTGAACGACGT
>WNGQ01005216.1_pt1 | contig 13509 bp, 7 predicted proteins | sample 5407661 | NCBI WGS metagenome assembly WNGQ01 (sample SAMN13153382, study PRJNA577476) | soil metagenome | isolation source: 60 cm soil or saprolite under Garry oak tree replicate 2 | place: USA:California | collected 2016-06-15
AACGCCCCATCGGAGGAAATCCAACGACGTACCGCTTCTCCAACCGAAATGGCAAATTCCCTACCATTTCCCCCGGCAGACGCAAGGCAGATGAGTCCCACAGATTTATGCTGCCCTTACCTAAATCTAAGCTAACTGGGATTTCCATTTTGGTCTTAGCACTGAGAACCTAGCAACGCCCACGCAAAACGGCGTGCAAGCAACCCTCAATTCCCATGCCTCCGAAGTGATCTAATCGAAATCGCTGGTTGGTGCAACTAGCCCTTGAGACGAACTCTACAATCAACCTGAAGCTCGCCCTCAACTCCCTGGAATTGAACACAATTCATTGATTGCCGGATTGAGACAAATTGAGTTAGCGACCGAAACATAGCGCTTCAACTCCCTGAAATTGAGGCGCAAATCGTTGCTTGTCAGTTTCCCATCGGACGCAATTTCTATGCCAACATTGAATTGATGTAAATCATTGATAATAAACAATCTATTTAGACATCTATAGTTCATTTAGATGGATTTCGGGAGTCATATAGCTCAAATATACAGAAAACAATATATATTCACGTCTGGGCATCGGTGGTTGCCTCTCTCTAAGCAGATAAGGGCAAACGATGTATCTTGCGCCGCGCTCTCGCTTCTATGCTTGCTCTCAGCGTGGAAAGCTGCAAACCGGCGCCATAAAGCAGCGCAGCCCAGCGGGTGCCCGCTGGGCCGTCAAATAATCTCATCAAATTGAAAAAATGCATCACCGTGAATCTTCAATTCTACGGGGCAACGCGATTCCGGTCAAGTTGACAGGCAAAATCTCCCGGCGACAACAGAGACACCTTGAGAAAGGCGAGGTCGAAAATAACGAGCCCAAAGAGGCGAGGTCGAAAATAACGAGCCCAAAGGTGATACATCAAGGCCGTGCGTGAAAGAAAAACCGGGGCTGACTCATCTGAGTCAGCCCCGGCGTTAGTTGTTTGTCTCCGCTAGGCCGTCCGCTTAGAACGTAAAGCGCACGCCGAGTTCACCCCACAGCGCGTGCGGAATGATCGTACTGGCCGGGGCGATGAACCCGGCCGGATGAGCAAACGTCGAAGCATTAGCGATGTTATTGCCGAAGTTGTTCCCATAATTAGCGCGGTTCGTCAGGTTGAAGGCTTGCGCAAGCAACTGCAGGTTCATGCGTTCCCCGAACTTGATGTTCTTCGCCATGCGCATGTCGAGTTCAAAGAACGGATCGCCACGCAGGGGATCGTACTTCGGAATCGTTAGGGGTGCCAGGGCCACTCCAAACTGCGTCACGCACTGCCCGTAAAAGCAATTCTCGAGATTCAGCTTGGCATTTGCTGTACCGTTTGCCGTACATTTTGTATCCGTCGGGTTCGCGGCACAATAAGCTGGCACAAACGCCGCAATGTAGTTTGTCCCGTAGAGGTAATCGGTGACATTACCGGTCGGGACGAGGACAGCTGTTGCTGTCCCTCCTCCGGTGTTCAAAGTATTGTAAGAATTCGTTAGGTTGTAGGGACGCGCCGAACCAAACTGCAGGATCGGCGAGAGCTGAAAGCCCTTGGGCAAGTCGACAATGCCGCTCACCGTCACGTGGTGCCGTTCGTCGTTGGGCGACGGCCCGAACTCATAACTCGCAAACGGATTTGTCGACAGCCTCGGATAGTTGCGGTAGGAACCGCCCCCTCCGTCATAGGAGTTAGCCCAAGCCAGCGTGTAGTTTGCGGACAACTGGAAGCGATGGCTCATTCGCTGGCGGAAGCTGAAATTCACTCCGTCGTAATGCTCGCGGTTAATGGACTCATCGACACGAACGGTCCCAAGTTCCGGCAGCGGCGGGTTCGAGGCCGCAAACGCCGCATCGAGCGGTCGAGTGCAGCAGGCTCCATTCACCGGCACTTTCTGATCGATGTTGATGGTCTTGTTCCCGTGCAAGCCGAGCACGTGCGTATACTCCGCCTCAAATGCGGTATTTGAATTTAGCGCCCAGCTATAGCCGCCATTGAATTCCTCGGTCACTGGGTTCCGATAGTTGGGGGCCATCAGGCGGCCTATGCTACCCGGGCTAAGCTGCGAGGACGGAGGCAAAATCGTGGGCATGGGGTCCACGCCATAGCGCCATTGGCCCAGTGGTATGCCGGTTCCCGGTACAGTGTCCTTGACGGGGTCTGTGATGTCGAACAAAGTCTGAAAGATCGTAGCGTTAGCCTGTTGCTCCATGAACAACGGAATGTTCTGGAACACATTGCCGAAATAGAGGCCGTATCCGCCTCGCACGACGTGCTTGCCGCGACCGGTCAAATCGTAGGCAAAGCCGACGCGCGGGCTGAAGTCTTTATTGTCATCATGAGCAATCTTACTAACGTAGGGATTCGAGATCGGGCTGTTGAGCGCCACCAGCTCCTGGTAGGTGCGGCTGTTCTTGATATCTGCCCCACCGATCATGTTGAAATCCTTGTCCCAACGAAGACCAAGGTTTAGCGTCAGGCGGTTGTTGACTTTCCAATTGTCCTGCCCGTAGAAACCGAGCTGCTTGGTGGCAACCAAGAAGTACGGGTTACCGTTGGCGATGGACATTTCCGTAACTAAGCCTGGAGTCGCAAACCCCTGTGGATAGGCGTTATTGGCATTCGCGACGACGGCACTGGGGTTGGCTCCAAAGCGAATCAGTAGCGTAGGGTTGAACTCAAAAAAGCCACCCTCAACAGGGTTATTGATGAAGTCCACGCCGCCCTCGAAGGTGTGGCGACCCACGATCTTTGAGACGTCATCCCTGAACTGCCACTTCTTCTGGAAGGACTGCTGAGGAACGTTGGTATTCGTACCGAAAGAAGCGTTGGGGAATATGACGTTTGGAGCACGGAGGTTGCTGTCAATGAGATTGTTCCAATACTGATAACCCAGAGTGAATTGGTTGATCGTCGTATTCGAAAGATTCGAGTTCAATGTAAAGTTGCTGACAATTAGGTGGTTCCTGGTGAAGTTGCCTTCCGTCAGATCCATGGTGGCGTCCGACTGATCATTCAGGCTGTCGTTGACCTGCGAGGTGTAGCTCAAATAGGCGCTATTCTTGCTGTTGATAACCCAGTCTAGGCGGCCGTTGTAACGCCACTCAAAGAATGGCCGCGGGATCGTAGCCGCGGGCTGATCGGCAAATCCGTTCGCCTTGGCAATGGTCAGCTCATTCAAAGACGTAAGGTCTACGGTCTGCGCCTGGTGCTCGCGTTCACGTTCGATTGCAAAGAAGCCGAAGAGCTTGTCCTTTTTAAATGGCCCACCCAAAGACCCTCCAAACTGCTGGCGTGTGTAGTCGGGGTGAGACTTACTCGTGGTTCCGTCGCCATTGGGATCCTTCTCATCGGTGTTCAGATTCGTGTTGCGGAAGTACCCGAAGACGGAGCCGTGGTAGAGGTTCGTGCCCGATTTGGTGATCATGTTGATGGCTGCGCCTTCGGAGCGCCCGTTTATCGCAGAGAAGCGTTGTGTGCTGATCTGGAATTCCTGCACCGCTTCCAACGGCAGCTGCATCACCGGGCCTCCCACCGTGTTGTCCTTGTTATCCACGCCGTTGACCGTCACATTCACGTTGCGACCGCCATCTCCATTCACAGAAAGAATCGCATAGCGGTTCTTTGTGGGGTCGTACGAGTCGGTAGCTTTCACTCCCGGAGCCAGATACGCAAGGTTGGCCACGTCACGTCCGACCATGGGCAGGTCTTCCACTTCCTTAGGAGTGATGTTTTGGCTCACGTCCGTTTTTTGCAGGTCCAGAACCGGCGCTTCGCTCGTGACCTCGATGAGTTCACTTGCGGCACCAGGCTTCAGCTCCGCATTAACGGTCGCCGTCTGGCCAACCAAAATCTCAATCGTCTGGGCAACGGGCGCAAATCCCGTCTTGTTGACCGTCACCGTATAGGTGCCCGCGGCCAATAATTCGAAGCGGTAAGAGCCAGTATCGTCGCTCGAGGTAGTTCGAGAGGCGTCCGTTGCTTTATTCTTCCCGACAATCTCAGCGCCACTCACAACGGCCCCCGACTTGTCAGTAATGGTGCCTTGTATCGTTGCGCTGGCGGTGGCCTGACCAAATGCGTTACCGCTTCCCAAAGTCAACAGCAGAACTCCGAGCAACAAGAAGTACGTCAGCTTTTTCATTTGTTTTTATCTCCCCCACGCGGTTAAACCGCGCTCTCTTCTAAGTGCCAGTCGAGACCCCTTACCGCCTTCTAGCGTCGGAACAAACCATTCCGGCCAGGAACAAATTCAGAACGAAAACCTCAATTTGACCTGGCTAGACGCCTCGCAGGATTTGCTTCGAATGTTACTGAGGATATCCCCAAGCCCAACGAGTACCCGAGATCAATGCCCTGGAATTGAGCTCTCTTTAAGCAAGCTACGGCGCTGATAATGGCAATTTACGTGCCATTGAGATAAATCTGTAATCGCATGAATATATTTGACTTACGGGGTATCGCCATTACGGCTTTATTCGGAATACAGAATCACGTATTGACACGCATACAAAAACCCATAGATGGCTGCAGTTTTTGCATTACTCCGCCTCTGCCCAGCTGGGTGTTTTCGCGGCGCAAGTTCGAAACGAGTTTTTTAAGAAACAGCCAGGGCAAAAAGCCACGTTGCCATCCGCATCCCATATACTGATAAATAATTTTCTTGCATAAGAACGGTCGCTTAGTTACTATCCCTGCACTTTTTGCAGTCAGTACCCTGCTCCCGGCGCCAAATACATTGGCAACTGGCGCAGGAAGCTGACCTGACGGAGCCGGCGACGCGGCCCTTTCGCAAGAGTGAACGTCCTCTTCACTCTCGAAAACATGCTGGCCGGAGAATGCGGCAAGGAGACCGCCATGCAACCCAGCGCACCTCTCGAATCGAGTCCTTCACAGGCGCAATTGATCAGCCCCACCACAGAGATCACCATTAAGCTAACGCCGTTTGACCGAAAGGAGTACCGCGCCCTCATTGAAGCCCGCGAGCAGACGCTCCGGCGAATCGTGAAACGATTGAAGCCCGCCCTGGGCCTCTCCACTGCGGTGGACGTGGGTTGCGGCGTGGGCTTCTTCTCCCAAACGCTTGCGGAATGCGGTTTGTACACCTGCGGGTTTGACGCGCGCGCGGAAAACATCGAGGAAGCGCGCAAGCGCTTTCCCGGAATTCCCTTTGAGCGAGCGGACGTGGAAGCCCGCGAGATTTCCCAACTGGGGCAGGTTGATCTTGTGCTTTGTTTCGGCCTGCTCTATCACCTGGAAAATCCACTCCAAGCCATTCGAAACCTTCGCGCCATTACCGAAAAATGTCTGGTGCTCGAAAGTATGTGCATGCCGGAAGATCGCTGCTCCTTGCTTCTGCGTCAAGAGCCGAGGCAAGACGACCAAAGCCTCACAGAGATAGGGTGTTACCCAAGTGAGAGCAGCTTGGTAAAAATGCTTTACCGCGCGGGCTTTGCAAGAGTCTATCGCGTCACGCCTCTACCCGACCACGACGATTTCCGCGAGACTCGCGATCACACGCAGCGCCGCACAGTCTTGCTGGCTTCCTACGCGCCCATTGACGTTGCGGGATTCCGGCTAGTTCTCGAACCTCAGGATACCGAAGATCCGTGGGCAAAGAATCTCCGACCGAGCACGGCCTTACTGCGGATTCGGCGATTCCTGGCGAGCCCCATGCGCAGCAAATACATCACACTGGCAAATCGTGCGCGGCGCATTTTCCCCAGAATGCCCATTCCCTTGCGGCTGCCATGCGGCGTGTGGTGGCTGGCCGAGGAAAACTTCCTGGATCAGAAACTCCTCTTCGGCGAATTCGAAACCATGGAGAGAAGATTCGTCAAAAGACTCTTGCGGCGCGACATGACGGTGGTTGATGTCGGTGCGCATCATGGGCTCTACACCTTGCTGGCCTCAAAATGCGTGGGATGGCATGGCCGCGTTGTTGCCGTCGAGCCTTCACGTCGGGAACTCGTTCGGCTGGAAAAGCATTTTCGGCTCAACCGATCCTCCAATGTGGAATTGATCCCATGCGCAGCGGGCGAAGATCCGGGTGAAGCCGAACTCTACGTAGTGGACCGGTTCAACGACGGATGCAACAGTCTGAGGCCACCTGCAACACCCGAACCAGTAAGCACCGTTCGCGTGAAGGTTCGCCGCTTGGACGACATCCTTTCCGAACTGGATATCTCCAAAGTGGATTTCCTAAAATTGGATGCCGAAGGCGCAGAACTTTCAGTTCTCCGCGGGGCCATGAAGCTTCTGAATCGCGACTCGCGGCCAGCGATGCTCGTGGAAGTGCAAGACATTCGAACGAAACCGTGGGGCTATGCGGCGCGGGAGATTCTGCAATTCCTGGTTCGCATGGATTATCAATGGTTCGCGATTGCCGCCAAAGGCGCGCTGTTGCCGATTCCGTGCAACCTGGAAACATACGACGCAAACCTGGTCGCGCTTCCAATCGAGCGCACGGAAGAATTTCTAGGCCTGCTTGGGCAAAAGTAAGGGGAATCTCGAGAATTCGCTAAGCGGAATCGGAAGGAGGAATCGGCTTCGCTCGCCGAGCGAAAGTCTCTGGGTGGCCTTAAGAAAACCGCAGACTGCTGTTATTCTCACTTGCGGAAGTAGCCTTCTGGTTTTCCGCGTGATGGAGAATTGGGAAAAGAGATTCGCAACGTGAAGGTACTCGTTACAGGAAGCAGTGGTTTGATCGGTTCGGAAGCAGTAGAACATTTCGACCGGCAGGGCCACGAAGTGACCGGCGTGGACAACAACATGCGCCGCGAATTCTTTGGCCCGGCCGGAGACACGCTGTGGAACCTGGAAAGGTTGAAGCGCGCAACAAAGCGCTTCACGCATGTCGCGGTGGATATTCGGGACCGCGCCGCGATCGGAGAACTGTTTCGAGCGCAGCGCTTCGGCTTGATAGTGCATTGCGCGGCGCAGCCATCGCACGACAAAGCCCGGGACATTCCATTGCTGGATTTCGAGGTGAACGCGCTGGGAACGGTGAATTTACTGGAAGCCACGCGGCAGCATTCGCCGGAAGCGGTGTTTGTGTTTATGAGCACGAACAAAGTGTATGGCGACGCGCCAAACGAAATTCCGTTAAAGGAACTCGAGAAGCGATACGACTACGCACGCCCCGAAGATTATGACGGTATTAGCGAAAACTGCAGAATCGATCGCACGCTGCACTCGCTCTTTGGCGCGTCCAAGGCGGCCGCGGACCTCGTCGCGCAGGAATACGGACGGTATTTCAAGATGAACGTGGGAATTTTTCGCGGCGGCTGCTTGACGGGTCCCGCACATTCCGGCGTGGAACTTCACGGATTTTTGTCGTATCTCGTGAAAGTTACCCTGAGCGGCGGGACGTACTCCGTGTTTGGCTACAAAGGCAAGCAAGTGCGCGACAACATTCACAGCCATGATGTGGTGCGCGCCATTGAGGAGTTTGCAGCGAATCCACGACCCGGCGAAGTCTATAACCTTGGGGGTGGCCGCGAGAACAGCATTTCGATGATCGAAGCCATCGAGCGCATCGAGCAAATGAGCGGGAAGAAACTGACGTGGCGTTATGTGGAAGAAGCCCGAAAGGGCGATCACATCTGCTACATCTCGAACCTAGAGAAATTCAAGAAACACTATCCCCACTGGAAGATCACGCGCGGGCTGGACACAATTCTGGAAGAAATCATCGCGTCGCAGCGGGAGCAGTTGAAATAGCCGGAATTAGACGGAAGCAGACGGGCCAGGCCGAAAGACACGAGGACGGGATTACACGAGGCAGCAGGTCGAGCAAGAGGCAACTGCAGCGGGCAAATGTAGGCAAGCAAACGCAAGGCACGAAATGCTCACGTTTTTCACTACGGCGAAACCCTTCCGCGGACATGACGGAATCACACAGAAAAATGCGCTGAAGAGCTGGACACTACTGCATCCGGATGCGGAAGTGATCTTGTTTGGAAATGAAGATGGCGCGGCGGAAGTCGCCGAGGAATTGAGGCTGCATCACGAGCGGCACGTCGCGAGAAACCAGTTCGGTACAAAGCGGCTGGATTTTCTATTCTCGCGAGCGCAGGCCATCGCGCGGCACGATCTGCTCTGCTACATCAACTGCGACATTCTGCTGATGCAGGATTTTCGCGATGCCCTAAAGCGCGTGCGCGCGGCTCATTCGGAATTTTTGATGGTGGGGCGCCGGTGGGATATCGAAACCGTCGTGCCCGTGGACTTCGCGACCGCTTCCGGGAGAGGGGATTGGGGGGCGCGGCTGCGCGCGCAAGTTCTGCGAGAAGGGCGGCGGCGCGGGCCGGAGTGGATTGATTATTTTGTTTTTTCGCGCGGCATTTACGCCGCGGACGTGCCGCCGTTCGTAGTTGGCCGAGTCTTCTGGGACAACTGGCTGGTGTGGAAGGCGCTCGCCGCAAGTCACCCAGTTATTGACGTCTCGGCCTCCGTCCTCGCAGTGCATCAGAACCATGATTATGGCTATCACGCGCAAGGCAGAAAGGGAGTTTTTTGCGGGCCGGAAGCTGGGAGGAATTACGAGTTGGTGGGCGGATGGAAGCATCTGCGGACGATTGCCGACGCCACGGAAGTCCTACGCAATGACAGGATGAAGGCGAATCGCCTGCGGCATTGGTCGACTTTGAAGCGATATGCGCGGCAAGCGGCGCGAGTTTTTCTTCACCGCGGAATCGAACCCGCGTGGTTTTTTGTTCTGGGGCTAACGCGGCCCGTGCGGCGGAAGTTTGGGTTGAACGCGGAGAATGTGCGGCGATTGTTTAGCCGAACAGTTTCGGTGTCAGGAAAGCATCTATGAAGGCGCCGTATTTCAGCGTTCTGATTGATGCTTACAACTACGGCCAGTACGTGGAGGAAGCGGTGACGAGCGTGCTGGCCCAGGATTGTCCAGCGGGGGAACGTGAGATTCTCGTCGTGGACGACGGTTCGACCGACGACACGGCAGCGCGTTTGCGGAAATTCGGGAATGCGATTCGCTACTTGTACAAATCCAATGGCGGACAAGCTTCCGCTTTCAATCACGGCTTCGAGAACGCGCGCGGCGAGGTCGTCGCGTTGCTGGATGCAGACGACGTATGGCTGCCGAACAAGCTGACGCGTCTTCGCGAAGTCTTCGAAGAAAATCCGGCGGCCGAAATGGCCTATCACCGCCTTTATTGGTGGGACGGCACGAACGAAACCGAGGCTGACCGTTACTTCATTTCAGTTTCGGGGCGCGTACCGGAGAGCCGCAGCGCCCTTCTGCAATATCCCATGGCCAGCACCTCGTGCCTGGCGTTTCGACGCATGGCACTGGAGAAACTTCTGCCGGTGCCGGAAACCTTGCGTTCCCAAGCGGATGCGTTCCTGACCGCGCTGGTCATTTTTGTTGCGCCGATTATGGCCGTCGAGGATTACCTGGGAAAATACCGGCTGCACGCAACGAATCTGTTTCAAACGGCGGCGGTGAAACCTTCACGCGAGCAAGTTCAGCACCGCATGGCCATGCGCGCGACGCTGCTCGCTGAAATTCAAAAATGGCTGCTAAGGCACGGCCACGACCTCCGCTCGGCCGATCTGCGCGCCTACTTGGCCCAATGGAAGAAGGCGCAGGCGCAAGATGGATTTGCGCTCCGGGCGCCGGGGCGCTTTAAATACTTCCGTCACCTCTTGGGCTATCCCTGGACGTACGGCGAGATCATGACGCGCCGGCACCGGATCTACAGCTACATGAGAGCTTGCGCGGCGCTGGTCTTGGGCTATCATCATTTGCGTCTGTTTGATGATGCTCGGAGGAAGCGCAAGGAGTGGATGGCTTCTTCCTCCGAAAAGACCGTGGTGGCGACCCATGCAAAAGCCAAAGCCGCTGCCGCCGCCAAAAGTTGAGCCGGTGACTTGGGAAAACCGTTTGTCAGCGTACTGATTGACACGTACAACCACGAGCGCTTCATCGAAGAAGCGCTTGTCAGCGTGCTCGAACAGGACTTCTCCGCCTCAGACCGCGAGATCCTTGTGGTGGACGACGGTTCCACCGACCACACACCCCAAATTGTGCGAAAGTTTGAGCCGCAAGTGCGCCTGTTGCGCAAGGAAAACGGCGGCCAGGCTTCCGCCTTCAACGCCGGCATTCCTGAATGCCGCGGCGAAATCGTCGCCTTCCTCGACGGCGACGATTGGTGGGAAAGAAAAAAGCTTTGCGTAGTTATTGCGGAGTTTGCCTCCCATCCTCAAATCGGGACACTCGGCCACGGATTCCAGGAGGTAGATGAGGGCGGCAAACCATTGGCAGTGATTGCGCCCAAAAATGAGTGTGAATCCTGTCTCAGCGATCTTAGAGATGGTTCCGATTTTCTGATGTTAAGACCGTTCTTAGGCACCAGCCGTCTCGCGATCAGAAAAGAGATTCTTCGCCAAGTCGGGTCGCTGCCTGACGGCCTGGTGATTGAGGCGGACGAGTTTCTCGCGACGGTCGCGACGGCCCTGGGAGGCGCGCGTGTTCTGCGGGAACCGCTGACAAATTACCGCTATCATTCCGCGAATCTGTTTCAGTTTGAGGAATGGGACGTGGTTAAGGCGAAGCGGAAACACGATTCACTGGCCTGCATAGTGAGTGAGCTGCCATCGCGGTTGCAAAGGGTCGGTGTGCCGGAAGAGGTGATTCGGACTCTGTCCAATTGTGTGCTTCTTGATACTGAACGACTGCGCCTTGCGCTGGGGAACGGATGGCCTTGGCAAACCGTTAAGGTTGAACGTGCGGCAAACCGGCAAACCTATCGGGATGCAAGCTTCGGTTATCATCTTTTTCACGCCGCGGTGCTTGGAGCAGCGGCGGTTCTGCCGCCGTCTGCGTTTTACCGGCTACGCCGCTGGTACGCGAAAAGAGGCCTCGCGCGCACGCGACAAATCGTGGGTTCTGCGCAGGCAATTCCTTCGTTGGCAATACGGACAGCGCGGGCTCATGAGCGGAAGTAATGCTCCTTCCATTTCTCGTTGGAAGAGCTGGTTTGGTGCGTTGCCCACTTTCCCTGGCAAGGTTCGCCTCATTGATGCGGCGGACATCAGGGTACGGAGATCGACAGTAGTTAAAGTGATACTTGAGGCGGTGTAGGCTCCCCCTACCCACCCCCGGCAACGATGCAAGAATATCAAAACAAAGGAGTTGCAAGAGGGCAACTTGCAGCTCACAGAGAATAAAGAAAGAACTTACAAATGCGCTTTTGCAATTCCAACAGGGGGCAACTCGTAAGTGATTGATTCTAAGGAAAGGCAGAAGGAGAAGCTGACGGAATCAGGAGGTTTCAGCGAGACCGCAACAGGACCACGAACAGGGGGCGGGATTGAAAGCGATGAATTCCATGCGGCGGGACTGGGATGAACGCGCGCGGAAGAATGCTTTTCTGTACATCGCCAGTTGGAGAGACAACTGGAATGAAGAGAGTTTTTTCGCTTCGGGCGAGGCGGATTACCGGGGGCTGGTGGAACCGGTTGTTGCGCGGCTGGGGTTCACGCCTGGCGAAACGGCGATGGCAGAGCTGGGGTGCGGCGCCGGCCGAATGACACGCGCGTTTGCGCGGCGTTTCCCGTCGGTGACGGCGATCGACATCTCGGAAGAAATGCAGGCGCGGGCAAAGAGCTATCTGAAGGATTTCAGCAACGTACGATGGATGCTCACGGAGGGCGTTTCGCTTGCGGGTGTCGAGGATGGCTCGATGGATTTTGTGTTCAGCTACCTCGTGCTTCAGCATTATCCGTCGGCGGAGCTGGTCGCCGGGTCGATTCAGGAAATGATGCGGATTCTGCGCCCTGGGGGAGCGTTCCTGTTCCAATTCAACGGTTCGCAGCAGGCGACCATGAATTGGAAGGGGCGTTTTGTTTCGGCGGCGCTTGATGGATTATGCTCCGCCGGCCTCAAGAGCTTTGCGCAGTCCTGCGCGCGGGTGGCGGGCATCGATCCCGAAATGATTGGCAAGACCTGGCGCGGAGTTGCCCTGCGCTCCGAGGAAGTGGATACAATGGTGCGGAGCGCCGGGGGATTGCCGGCGGGACTCCAAGGGGCGGATTCTCCTCTGGCGTGGTGCTTCGGGCGCAGGCGTGCTCAGGAACAATCGTGATCACATTGGGGATCAATTATTCGCAGATGCATGATTCGTCGGCGTGCATCGTGCGCGACGGCGAACTGCTGTTCGCGGTTGCGGAAGAGCGCCTCAGCCGCGTGAAGCACGACGCGCGATTTCCGCAAAATGCGATTCGCGCGTGCCTTGAGTTCGCGAAAGTGCGCGCGGACCAATTAGATGAAGTGTGCTTTGGCTGGCAGCATGCGGGACCGCTGTACCGTCATGATTTGAAGTGTTACGCCGCGGGCCAGATGCCGTTGACGTACCTCAACGGACTGAATTCGACATTGTACTTCCTGAGCATGTGGCACCAGGAGAGCGGGGCGAAGAAATTCGCGCAGCAGTTCGGGCCGACGCACGCGAAGATGCGTTTTGTGGACCATCACCTGGCGCACGCCATCAGCGCGTATGCGTATTCAGGCTTTGACGACGCGGCCGTGGCGGTGATGGACGGGCGCGGAGCGTGGGAAGCAACTTCCCTCTGGCACGGGCGCAACGGCAAACTGGAGCATCTGCTGACGATTCCCTTCCCCGACTCGATCGGATTTTTTTACAGCGGCTTCACGGAGTTTCTGGGGTTCACGCCGAACAGTGATGAATGGAAACTGATGGGGCTCGCGCCTTACGGGCAGCCCGGCATCGATTTGTCCGCGTTTATTGAAGTGAAGGCATCGCCGTATCGCGTCCATGCGAGACAACTGGCCACGAATGGCACGTCGGCACATGCGCGCATGACGGCGCTCCTGGGACCGCCGCGCATCGCGGAAAGCGAGATTGACGACCGGCACAAAAACATCGCTTACGCGGTTCAGGACGCCTGCGAAACCGCGATGATGAACGTGGTGCGGCTGGCGATGGAAAAAACGGGCTGCCGGAACGTTTGCCTGGCCGGAGGCGTTGCGCTCAATTCCAAAGCGAACGGGAAAATCGCCGCGAGCGGCTTGGTTGAGAAACTCTTCGTGCAGCCCGCGGCTTCGGATGACGGCGTGGCGCTAGGAGCAGCGTTGGCGCCTTATTTGGATAACAACGGAAAATTGCCAAACAAACCGATGCGTCACGGCTATTGGGGGCCGGCGTTTGACAATGATTCCATCGAGGCCGCCTTGCGCACTTATAAATTGCGCTGTTCGAAGTTGGCAGATCCCGCCGGCACGGCGGCGGAACTCCTCACGCAGGGAAAAATTCTGGGCTGGTTTCAAGGGCGGATGGAGTTTGGGCCGCGGGCGCTGGGGAGCCGGTCCATTCTCGCGGATCCGCGCGATCCGGAAATGAACGCCAAGGTCAACAACGCTGTGAAATTCCGCGAATGGTGGCGCCCATTTGCTCCCTCGCTGAAGGGGGAGGCGGCGGGCGAGTACTTGGAGGGCGCGACGGACTCGCCGTTTATGATT
>WNGQ01004693.1_pt1 | contig 13507 bp, 12 predicted proteins | sample 5407661 | NCBI WGS metagenome assembly WNGQ01 (sample SAMN13153382, study PRJNA577476) | soil metagenome | isolation source: 60 cm soil or saprolite under Garry oak tree replicate 2 | place: USA:California | collected 2016-06-15
CGTGGCCGCTACAACACCAAAGAGCTTTGGCGTAATGCGGACGGCATGGAGCTGCATCCACACACGAATTATTACGTGGGCGGCAACACCAAGTTTTACGGCGCTGCGCTCTTCCGCCTGCGCGAACAAGATTTCGGCGAGATCAAACATTACGGCGGCATTTCACCTGAGTGGCCGATCTCGTACGACGAGCTCGAACCCTATTACGCCCAGGCTGAACGCATCTACCATGTGCACGGGCATGTTGGCGAAGATCCGACTGAACCGCGCCGCACCGGTGGATATCCGTTTCCAGCCGTCAGCCACGAGCCGCGCATTCAGCAGTTGAGCGACGATTTCGCGCGGCTTGGCCTGAATCCGCTTCACACGCCACTCGGGATCATGCTTGATGAGAAAAATCCGTGGAAGAGCACCTGCATTCGTTGCAACACCTGCGACGGCTTCCCGTGTTTGGTGAACGCCAAAGCCGACGCGCATATCTGCTGCGTCCTGCCTGCGCTGCAACATCCAAACGTAACGCTGCTCACCGACACGAAAGTGACCCGGCTCGAAACCAGCGCATCCGGCCGCGAAGTGACTGAGGTTCACGTTGAACGGAACGGGACCAAACAAAGCTATTCCGGAAAAATCGTCGTCGTTTCCGGGGGTGCGATCAATTCAGCCGCGCTCCTCTTGCGTTCCGCGAACGACAAGCATCCAAATGGTCTGGCGAATGGCTCGGATGTAGTCGGCCGCCATTACATGGGGCACGTCAATTCCGTTTTGATGGCACTCTCGAAATGTCCGAACCCTACCGTGTTTCAAAAAACACTTTCAGTGAATGATTTTTATTTCAAGTCGCCGGACTGGGACTTTCCGATGGGGCACATCTCATTCGTTGGCAAGCTCGATGGCGATACTCTCAAAGCAGGCGCCCCCAAGGTCGCGCCAAAATGGACGCTCGACCTGATGGGACAACATTCGCTCGATTTCTGGCTCACTTCCGAAGACCTGCCCGATCCGAACAATCGCGTCACGATCAATCGCGAAGGCGAGATCGTTTTGCAATACAAGCCGAACAATGAAGAAGGACACAAACGCCTAATCAAAAAGCTTGAGAGCTTGATGCAGCAGCAGACGAAATGCCCGATCCATGGACGCGAGTGCCACGAGGGTCTCTTCGCCCGAAACTTGTTCCTCGGTCAGCGAATCCCGCTCGCCGGCGTCGCGCACCAGAACGGGACGATCCGCTTCGGTAACGATCCGAAGACGAGCGCGCTCGATCGCAACTGTAAAGCGCATGAGCTGGACAACCTCTACGTTGTCGATGCAAGTTTCTTCTGCTCAAGCGGGGCGGTGAATCCAGGGCTCACTATCATTGCTAATGCGCTGCGCGTCGGCGATCACTTGCTCGAGCGGATGAATGTCCCGCCCCCAAAGCCAGACTGATGACGACGTTAGCCTGATTTGTAGCTGGGATCGGTGATCCCGGCCAGATGAAAACCAAATGTGAGAAAATGGAGTCGGTTCAATGTTTTCGCGGGGATTGCTCTCCTCGGAGTCGCCATGAGTGACGTACACGCCGATTTGCAACAGGCATTATCGGTCCCGGCCATGACGACATTCGAAAGCGGCGAAACGGCTGCGACGGTGATCGAGCTCTTCACATCCGAAGGTTGCAGTAGTTGTCCCAAGGCCGACGCATGGATGAGTCAGTTGAAATCCAGCCGCGATGTTTGGAAGAACATCGTGCCTGCTGCATTTCACGTCGATTATTGGGACGGCCTTGGTTGGCCTGACCGGTTCGCCAAACCGGAATTTACGCAACGGCAACGCCGTTACGTTTTTTCGTGGCCTACGGGCGCGGTGTACACGCCGATGTTTGTAGTAAACGGGAAAGAATGGCGCGGCTGGTTCAATGGCGAAGCAGTGCCGGGGCGATCTGAAAAGGCCGGTACACTCAGCGTCACGTTGACAAGCGGGACTGAAGTGACAGCTACTTTTATCGGCACAAGGCAGCGCTTATTAAAACTCGAGGTGGCGCTCCTCGGCAACAATCTTGATTCCGATGTAAAACGCGGCGAGAACAGAGGTCGAAAACTGCATCACGATTTCGCCGTGTTGCAGTTCACCAGAATCGACATGACGAACGACGGAGACCGCTGGAGCGGAACAACCTCACTTCAGAAAGAACCCAAAGCTTCGAACCCCGGTGCACTCGTTGCCTGGGTGAAACCGGGCGACACCGCTCCGCCGATCCAAGCAACGGGTGGCTGGCTGAAACCGTAGTTGCTTTTACGAAATGGAACGAACGGTCCAATTTTTGTTAGGCGTGAGTATTTGCATCGCACTCTCTACCTGCTCGCGGGCGCATCCCAGCAATCTCGATGCAGCGCAAATTCGCGCGAAAGTGGACGCTATTCCGCTCTCCCAGAAAGTCGATCTCACGAACAAAGAATGGCAGCTCATACTGTCACCGCAGCAGTTCTACGTCATGCGCCGAGCGGGCACGGAGCGACCGTCCCTGAGCGGTAATGCGCTCGATCACCGCAACGGCATTTACGTTTGCTCCGCGTGCGGCAATCCGCTCTACAGCGTGGAGACGAAATTCAACTCTGGTACCGGCTGGCCGAGTTTCTGGCAGCCGATCCGCAAAGAAGCGGTCCACGAAAGCAGCACGTTTTCGGCGATCTTTGGAGTGGAAATTTCGTGCGCACGGTGCGCGTCGCATCTCGGACATGTCTTCAACGACGGACCGCCGCCAACCGGATTGCGCTACTGCATGAATTCCGTCGCGCTGACATACCGCGAAGCATCGCCCAGTTCGGTACCGGCTTTGCCGCGCGCAGATCAGGACCGGCCTTGATCACCGATCTCAGCTGCAACTCATGCTTGAGGATGCTTCGGTGATTTCTGCGATCATCGAGAAGCGGAAAGCGGCTTCGCCGCAGCGCGCCTTGCTTGTTGGAATCAGCGGGATCGACGCAGCTGGAAAAGGCTTCGTTACCGCGCGCATCGCTGAGTCGCTGCAGATGCGCGGCATCAAGCTGGCAGTGATCAACGCTGATGACTGGCTGAATCTCCCGCATGTCCGCTTTCACCGGCAAGATCCGGCCAAGCACTTTTACGAAAACGCAATTCGATTCGATGAGATGTTCGAGCGCGTGATCTTACCACTGCGAGGCACACGCAACATCAGTGTGGAATCGGATTTCGCGGAGGAAACCGCAACGACTTTCCGCAAGCATTGCTACGCCTTTCGCAACATCGACATTGTTCTCCTCGAAGGAATTTTTTTATTCAAACCGGCGTATAGACGTCACTTCGATCTGGCCGTGTGGGTCGAATGCTCGTTTTCTACTGCACTGCAGCGAGCAATCAAGCGCAGTCAGGAAGGTCTGTCTCTGGAGGAAACGATCAAGGCGTTCGAGACAATCTATTTTCCGGCGCAGCGAATTCATCTGGCGCGGGATAATCCGTGCAGGGCCGCGGACATCATTCTTGCAAACGATACGTTGTAGCCGGGGGCGCTGACCCCGGCAGCCGGACTCACCGCGTCCGGCTACAGCTGACGACTGCCGACCAGTAGGCGAGTTTGGGCGATGAAGCAGAAGAACAGGAGCAACAGAAGCGCAGTGGCGATGATCTGTAAACTCAGTGGCGCGAGAGCCAGCGCGGCTAGCGCAATGCCAGCTTGTGACAGCCACAGCCAGAGACGGCGCGAGCGCGCATGGCGCTCTGATGTTGCCGCGATTCCCATGATCACGAATATGATACCGGCTGTTGCCGAGCAGATGATCCATTGTTCTTCAGGGCCAAAGTGTCCGCCCGGACGCAACGCGATCGCGCGGCGTACGCCGACGCCGAGAACGCTGATGCCCAGGAAAAGCGCGAAATGGAGCGCGATCCAGCCGCGCAGCCGTACCACATCCCTGTGACTTCGCACATGCCGGGTTTCCCAGCCCATCGCGCCATCGGAATAGCCCGACCAGATTGCAAAGCCAAGAGCCAGACTCAGCACGGCTGCGGACGCGGCCAGAAAACTCCAGCCCATTTGACTCTCGATGCCGCGCATGACCGAGGCGACAAATTCGCCTAACAAGATAATGGTGAGCAGCCCAAACCGCTCGGGAAAATGTGTGGCTCCCGGCGGCGACACCATGGTGCTACGCGATGCCGGCCATGAATTGCCGATGTCGATTAAGAGAGCAAAACCCCATCCGACGTATCGCTGGGGCGGGGAAAGCAGTGCGGAAGCGGTCCAGAGGATCGCCGCCGCAACAAGTCCGACAATCCGTCGCCTAACGAGAGTCCCGGCCGCGGGCGATCGAATGACTCGTGCGTACTGCAGAGCAAGAATCGCGCGAACTCCGCCATAAGCCGCTCCGAATCCTGCCGCGTCTCTGCTGCTGAGCGCGTCTGTGGCATTCGCCGCCATCACCGCGACGAAAAAGATTTGCGCCACCATGAGCGCGCGCTGCACGGCGTCATCGACAGCGAATTGCGTGGCAAATGTTGTGTAGCCAAACCAGGCGAGGAAAACCAGCGCTAGCAAGAACGTGAATCTTGCGATGCCGAAAAGGGAATAGTCGTGATCCAGAGGCGCGCTCAACTGAGCAATCGCGGCTGCGAACACCAGATCGAAGAACAGCTCCGTCCAGCCCGGGCGGCGCACATGGCGTTCGTTCGCAGGGCAAGGATTCGTCACCGTGAAAAGGCGCGTCATGATCACAGCAGGAAACGGCAAATGGCCGGGATCATCGATCCCCGCTCCAGCGCCACTACCTGGCGTGAACTTCTGCGATCGCGGCAGCGGCGCTCGCAGCTCCGACCTTGGCGATGTCCTCATCTTCCTGTGGCGTGTTACCACTGACGCCGATCGCGCCGATCACTTTCCCCTCAAAAACAATGGGAACGCCGCCTTGCAATGGCGTCGCACCGGGCAATGCCAGCGCGGCGACGCGCCCGTCGCGCACCTGATCTTCAAACACTTTGCTCGGTCGTCGGAAGATCGCTGCCGTTCGCGCCTTGCCGATCCCAACCTCGACGCTGGCGACCTGCGTATCATCGAGCCGCTCGAGCAGCAATAAATGTCCGCCATCGTCGACAACGACGATCACGACTGTGGCGCCGCGTTTTTTTGCTTCGGTTTCCGCTGCCGCGGCGATCTTCTTTGCGGCTTCAAGTGTAAGCACCTTTTTTACGGGCAGATCCGCTCGGATCGGAGTTCCCAGAAAACAAAAGGCGATGGCGACAGCAACGATTCGGCTCATTTGTTTCATTAGTCGCAGTCACACGAAGCTCCTTACACGGACGCGACGAATTCTGGGGAGCATACGCGTCTGGCGCGTTGGTTTCGGCGCCGCGCCAAGTGTGTTTAGCGCCAAAGGCGCAGCATTCAGCGCCAGCATGGGGCAGCGCCCCAGGTTTATCGCACCCAAAGCACAAGCGCTGAAAGCCCGATTCACTTCCAACACCCATTCGATCCACCCGCCCGATTGAAGCGCGCCTTCAGCGCTTGTTTATACGGTGATTTGGATTCCTAGGCCGATGCCCTAGGCTCGGATGAGACAGCGCCTTTAGCGCTAGAGAGATACCGCGCCGAACAATCTTCGCTTTTAAGCTTCCGTCGCACGAAAGATCGCGAGGACGCGCTCGCCAGCACGCGAGACGCGTGCGGTACCCCTCAGGGCGCATCGCGTGAAAAGATCGAGGTTGCGGTAATTTTTTTGCCCTTCACAAGGGCCGCGCTTCTGCTTAGGTAGGGGCCATGTCGCTTCAGCCAGGAGACATTGGCGGTGGAGTCACCGAATCCGTGATCGCGGGCGAGGCACCCGCTGTTGCTGCGACCGATCCTGAACGCTGGGTCGATGAGCATGGGGACGTTCTCTATCGCTACGCCCTCGAGCGTGTACGCAAGCCCGACATCGCACAGGACCTGGTTCAGGAGACGTTCCTTGCCGCGGTGCGGACGATTGACCGTTTTCGCGGGGGATCGACAGTGCGCAGTTGGCTTTGCGGAATCCTGAAGCACAAAATCTGCGACTACTACCGAAAACGTGGACGCGAAACCTCGTTTACGGATCTGGAATTCCTCGCGGACGAATGCGCGGACAAATTCGTACCCGAGGGATACTGGGTGCACGTGAACGGCCCGAAGGAATGGAGACCGGAAGCGGACGAAGTAATGCACCGTGACGAATTTTGGAAAACGATGCGCGATTGCCTGGCGAAGCTGCCTGAACGCGTCGCCACAGTCTTCATGATGCGGGAAATGGACGAAATCGAGAGCAAGGAAATCTGCGCGACGCTTTCCATTTCGGACAGCAATCTATGGGTGATGCTGCACCGCGCGCGCATGGCGCTGCGCGAATGTCTCGCTATGAACTGGTTCGAAAACCCGGAGGTACAACATTAACCGGCTAAAACCACCCTCGGAATGGACTCCTAATCCGCGCCCGCCAGACGACACGTCCGTCGTCCAGGAGCACCGAAGCTGGTTTCAGCTGCAAATTGTGCTGCTGATCTGCCGGTTCACACCGACATGCCCAGAGGTGATCCGCATTCTTTCCTTAGGCATGGACAAAGAGTTATCGCTGCTCACGCGGATCAAGCTGCGCATCCACTATCTCATGTGTTCATTTTGCGTGCGCTACGCGAAACAGCTCAATTACATGCGCGAAGTCGCGCGCGAGTTTCCCGAAAAAATCGGCGAAGTCTCGGACGCAACGCTCCCGACCGAAGCGAAGGAACGCCTGAAAGAAGCGTTGCGACAATAGAGCTGTAGCCGGCATCCGCGATGCCGACCTTGGAGTGCGGCACTGCTCTGCCGCTTTCGATCAGATGTGCAGGCTGCGTCACGCGGCGAATAGGCACGACCTGGGCAAATCAATCGGACCGACACCTGTAAGGAAACGCACACCCCTGCCGACTAATCGGCAACTCAGAATCTCCATCTTATGAATCAACGCACGAAAACATCGACCATCATCGCCTGGATTTGCCGCATCGCGGCTGCGCTAATTCTGCTGCAAACGCTTTTCTTCAAGTTCACCGCCGCGCCCGAATCGGTTTACATCTTCAGTAAAGTCGGACTTGAGCCATGGGGCCGCATCGGCTCCGGCGTCGCTGAATTGATCGCGGCGATTTTGATCCTGATTCCCCCGACAACGTGGCTGGGAGCCGGTCTCGCGCTGGCCGTGATGGTCGGCGCTATCTTCAGTCATCTCACTGTGCTTGGCATCGTTGTAATGGACGATGGCGGATTGCTCTTTGGCCTGGCGTTCGCTGTTGCCGTGTGCAGCGTCGTGCTGCTCTTTTTGCAGCGCCGCCGTCTTCCACTCATCGGAGCCTACCTGTGAAACGATCGCCGTTGCGCGAAGCTATTGTTGAAGTTTTACACCAGGGCGAATCGCTTCTGGATTCGCTCAACGACGAAGATTACACGCGCAAAGTGCCAGCTGTATTTAGTTCCACCGTCGGCGGACATTACCGGCATTGTCTGGATCATTTCCAGAGCCTCCTGCAAGGATTGGACGCCGATGAGATCAATTACGATTATCGGGAGCGAAATCCACGCATTGAAACCGATCGCGCATTCGCTCTCGCGGAAACGAACCGAATCCTGCGCGCCTTTGGATCGATCTCGAAGCAGTTTCTCGATTGCCCAATCAAGGTCCGAAGCAAGGTAAACTACGAGCTCGACGCTGCATCGCTGATCGGATCAACGGTCGGCCGCGAACTGATGTACGCGGTCGCGCACGCCATTCATCATTATGCGTTGATTGCGGTCATGTGCGGCATGCTTGACGTGCCGGTACCCGCCGGCTTTGGCGTCGCGCCTTCGACCCTGAAATATCACGCCGAGCAACCAAAAGCAGCGTGAGCTCGCCGAACCCGCCTTTTGGCGGGCAGCCCCTTTAATGAAACGATCATCTTCAGGTAATATCAGCGTGAGAAGGGGCTGGGCGACCCAGCCGGTTGATACAACCGGCTGCCCTCCGGGCGCGCAGCGGGTCGAACCATGATTGCGCAGGCGTTTCTCGCTTCCACTGCAATCATTTTGCTGAGCTTCGTCTCGGAAGACGCTGCGACAATATCGTCGTCATTGTCGATCTTTGGCGGACCGCTTAGCTGGCCGCTTGGCTTCGCGACTTGTTTTGCCGGAATCTGGCTCGGCGACTTGGGTCTCTACTGGCTAGCTCGATATCTGGGTAAACCCGTTTTGCAAAGCCGGTGGGTCGCACGGTTTGTCGATGCCAGTACGATCGAGCGTTGTCAGGAGAAATTTAATGAGCGCGGGTCGCTCACTTTGCTGGCGAGCCGATTCGTTCCTGGCACGCGGTTGCCTACTTACCTGGCGGCGGGGCTCCTCTCGATGCCCGTGGCTCGATTTGCTCTCGTCACCGCGTTCGCTGCGCTCTTGTGGATTGGAGGAATCTTCGCGATCGCCGCTCTGCTTGGTTCGCAGGCGTTGCTTTGGTTCTCCTTTTTGCAAGGCAAAATCGCTGCAATCGTCTTCACTGGATTTCTTATTGGCGCAGTGCTCTTATTTGTCAGAAAGCTCGCGTCCGCATCAATATTCGTGAGGCGCTTGGCGCGCTGGGAGTTTTGGCCGGCGTGGCTGTTTTACATTCCCGTAGGCGTTTACTATATATGGCTCGCGTTTCGCCATCGCGGTTTCAGCGTGCCGACTGCAGCAAATCCCGGGATGGCGACTGGCGGATTCATCGGCGAATCAAAGCTGGAGATTCTCAACGAACTTCGTGGCATAAGTCCTGAATTCGTGGCCGAGGCGTTCTTGTTAGACGGGCGAACGACTTCGGACCGGTTGCTTTCGTTGCACCGACTCTGTTTGCAACACTCCATCACGCTCCCGTTCATTTTGAAACCAGACGTCGGTCAACGCGGCAATGGCGTGAGATTGATCCGATCGATGCGAGGGGCATTCGAATACCTGGAACAGGTCAATGCGCCCGTGATTGTTCAGCGGTACGTTGCAGGGCCGCACGAAGCCGGTGTTTTTTATTACCGCTTCCCAGGGGAGTCGCACGGACATATCTTCGCGATCACGGAGAAAATCTTTCCTACGATCACGGGAGATGGAATTCGGACCGTGGAAGAATTGATATGCGCTGATTCTCGCGCGGTGCTGATGGCGGGAACTTACCTTCGGCGCTTCGCTAAACGTCGCAATGAGATCCTCGCCTCGGGCGAAGTCCTAAAACTTGTCGAGACCGGCAATCATGCGCAGGGCTGCATTTTTCGCGATGGAATGCATCTTCGCACCAACGAACTCGAGCGCGTGATCGATCGGATTTCGCGTAAACTCCCCGGCTTTTTCATTGGGCGATACGATATGCGCTACGAAAACGAAGAGGATTTCAAACAGGGCCGCAATTTTCAGATCGTAGAGCTCAACGGTGCTTCCTCGGAAGCGACCTGCATCTACGACGCACGCAACTCGCTCTTCTCCGCCTATCGCACACTGTTTCGCCAATGGAAATTGGTCTTCGCGATTGGCGCCGCGAACCGAGCGAACGGCCATGCGCCTTCTTCGTTGACAGCGCTCTGGCGGAATTGGCGACAATATTCGGCCGCTGCGCTAGCGTATCCGTTGGCAGACTAATGTGTACTGTTTCGTTTCTCCCAAACACGCAGGGCTTTTATCTCGCGATGAATCGCGACGAAAAACTGGACCGCTTTGCCGCTCTAGCGCCAAGGATTGTCGATACTGAAAGCCGACGCGCTGTTTTCCCACGCGAGCCGACAGGTGGCACGTGGATTTCGGCAAATGACGCTGGGATTTGTCTCGCATTGATTAACTGGCACCGCGTCGAACGTGAGCCGAAGAATGACATCATCAGCCGTGGAGAAGTCGTCAGGCAACTAGCCGGAAAATCTACTGCTGGCAAGATCGCTACAGGGCTAATGAGGTTGCCACTTCGAAGGCTGCGACCGTTCCGATTGCTCGCAATTGTGTCGTCAGAGAGACGCGTAACTGAATGGCGTTGGAATCTCGAGTCGTTATCCAAGCGTGACCACAAATGGCAACGCCAACATTGGTTTTCATCCGGCTTTGACGAACCCCGCGCAGAACTTGAGCGGCAGCGGGTTTGCGACGCCGCGCATGATCAGCAATCGGCCCGAAACCTCGCATGGCTGCGACAGTTACATCGTTCTCATGCGCCCAAACGCGGACCGTTTTCGATTTGTATGCATCGACCGGATGCAACGACGGTTAGCTATACCGAGGTTGCCGTTTCCAGACAACGGGCAACCATGCGCTACAAACCGGGACCGAGCTGTTCCAGCGCAGCCATTGCGGTGAAAACCATGCCGCTTGCGCATTGACTTGTAAGTTTTGGGATTGCGAAATTACCGATTCCGAGACATCGTTCAGCACTTCAAAGCGGAACGGTTTTACGAGGGTAAAACAACAACCCTAACGAGATATGCCTAACTCGTCGCCTGGTTCAACGGATCGGCGTCACTGGCTGAGGACGTTCATCTTGGGCTTCATTGCTGGCACACTGGCGGGGCTCGCGATGCTCTTAATGATGGCACTTCTTCGCCTGTTTCTCGGATGGCCCACGCCGACGGAACTGATCTTCGATCGCCTTTTTCCGCTGCTTACTGTCGAATTTTTCATCGGCTCGCTCGTACGCGCGGGCGGGTATACGCCGCTCAAGCTACAGGGAGTTTTCGCCGCTCTAGCCGGCCAAGTGATCGTCGCCGGTCTGGGGGGAGTAATCTATGCGTTCTATCTAAAACGACGTGACCGGCGCGATGTTGCGCAAACTACGGGCACTTCGCTGCTCGACGGGCGCGGCTGGTCTTTGATTATCCCCGGTGTCTTAGCTGCGACGATCCTCTTCGTCGTTTTGCTTTGGCCTACGCTCTTCACCAACTACCGCGGACTTCCGCCGGCAACCGCCCACTTGGTCGCCTCGCTGGAGATGCTTATTTCATTCTCAGTTTGCGGGTTCGGGATCATGTTGTTCTACGGTCTGCTAAGCGGCCCGTCGCACGCTGAGGTTGCTGACAAGACTGCACCTGCAGTGCCCGTATCGGCCGGTCGCCGTCGTTTCGTCGCGCTTGGAATTGGCGCGGCCGTCGCTCTCGCTCTTGGCAGCACTTTGCGCCGGCTTTTTCGGATGGGCACATTTAGTTATGACGGACGCCAATATGGGGGACCGAAGGTGCGAAAAATCACGCCGATTCGTCCAGACGACGAATTTTACCAAGTCTCAAAAAATCTCATTGATCCCGACATCACGCGGGATTCTTGGCGTTTGGACATTGTCGGGCAAGTTGAAAACCCGCGTGTTTATTCTTTCGCAGACATTGCCGCGATGCCAGCCGTCGAGCAGGAAACGACATTGCTTTGTATTTCCTACGGAGTAGGAAGCGGCCTTTGCTCAAACGCTATTTGGAAAGGCGTCCCGCTGCCGACATTGCTCGCGCAGGTAAAACCGAAGCCTAACGTCACTACGGTCCTCTTTCGCGCGGCCGACGGCTACTACGAGACATTTCGGTTCGCCAAGGCGATCGAGCCGACCACGCTTGTCGCCTACGAAATGAACGGCGAGCCGTTGCCGCGGAGGCACGGTTTTCCGTTACGCCTGATCGTGCCTGGCCTCTACGGCGAAAAGAATCCGAAGTGGCTTACCCGGATCGAGCTATTGGATGAAGCGGATGGCCGCCTGCACCGGCGTCACGGCTGCGGGTTTTACAAAGAGCAGGGCTGGGGACGCCAGGGCGACGCGATCCCAACCCACAGTCGCTTCGATGCGCCGCAAGTTAGGGGCGACCATTTCGAGGCGCTGTTCCAAGTTGGGAAAACTGTCGAGCTACGGGGGATGGCTTTCGGCGGAGACCGCGGGATTTCGAAAGTGGAGATCAGCAGCGATGACGGCGAAACTTGGGATGACGCTGAGATTACTAAACCTGGAACCAAGTTGAGCTGGAGTCTCTGGAGCTACCAATGGACGCCCGACGAAGAAGGTGAAGCCGAACTGGTAGTTCGCGCTACCGATGGCGAGGGCAAACTTCAAATCAGCGAATACCGCGACCAAGTCCCGGACGGTGCAACTGGGCTGCATCGCGTTCGAGCTAGAGTGGAGAACGCGTAGTGCCGATATTACGACGCGCGTTGCCTGGATTCACCTGCGGCGTGCTTTGCGGGACCTTGTTGGCGGGTGGGTCTGGCATTTCCCTCGGCCTCGCCATCGGAGCAGTGTTGGGAACGGCTTACGCATTGGCTTTGCCGCGGCTGACCGGCGACGCTGGCGCGGCCGCCGACCGCGCGATGACGACTGCCGCTTTCGGCCTGCCCATCTGGGGCGCGGTGAACGTTGTCCTCCTGCCGCTGCTCGCTGACCAGACGCCGCAGTGGACGGCCGAGGGTATGCGCGGGCTCTTTCCGGCGCTTGTCGGCTGGTTGCTTTTCGGATTCGCGCTGGGATTGCTGACGACCGGCGCTGTGCGGCTGGCCGAGCGTCTGTTCGGCGTTACGCCGGCACCGCCCGAGCGCGTATCGCCAGAGGTAAAAACGTGCGTCGTCATTCTCGGCGGCGGCTTCGCTGGGGTGAGCACGGCCATAAACCTGGAGAAAGAATTTCGCGACGATCCAAGTGTTGCATTCACGCTCGTCAGTGAAACCAACGCGCTCCTTTTTACACCGATGCTGGCCGAAGTGGCCGCCAGCAGCCTGGAGCCGACACATATTTCCACGCCTTTGCGCAGTAGCTTGCATCGCACCCGGGTCGTGCGCGCGCAGGTCGCCGGCATCGATCTCGAGAACCGTCGCATCAAGTTGTCCGACCGCGAGGAGACGCTGCCATACGATCATCTCGTTCTCGCATTGGGTGCGGTTTCCAGTTTGCCGCCGGGCGATGGCATTGCCGAGCACGCGCTCGAGTTCAAAACGCTGGCCGACGCGATCCGCATCCGCAATCACGTTATCGATGCGTTCGACCGTGCCGACGCGGAACCGAATCCCGCGCGTCGCCGGGCGCTCTTGACGTTTGTCGTCGCCGGCGGTGGCTTCTCCGGAGCCGAACTGGTGGGCGCGTTGAATGATTTCGCCCGTGGAATGCTCGCGGATTACCCGAACTTGTCCGTGGACGATCTGCGCATCGTGCTCGTTCACTCCCGTGAACGCATTTTGCCGGAGTTGAGCGCTTCCCTGGCCGACTACGCGCTGGAACGGATGCGGGCGCGCGGCGTGACATTCGAGCTCAACGCGCGCGTGTCTGCGGCGCGTCCCGGAGTCGTGGTGCTCCAGCGCATGGAGCTGGAAAAAACGGACGCGACTAAGAAGCCCGAGCCTGTCCAGTCGGAGATTCCCACCGAGACGCTCGTCTGGGCGGCCGGCGTCGCGCCGAACCCCCTGTTAAAAGAGTTGGCGGTCGAGCGCGACAAACGCGGCGCCGTGCTCGTCGAAAACACGCTCGCGGTGCCGGGTCACACGGGGCTTTGGGCGCTGGGTGACTGTGCCATCGTGCCCGATGCAAAGACGGGCAAG
>WNGQ01008380.1_pt1 | contig 13507 bp, 13 predicted proteins | sample 5407661 | NCBI WGS metagenome assembly WNGQ01 (sample SAMN13153382, study PRJNA577476) | soil metagenome | isolation source: 60 cm soil or saprolite under Garry oak tree replicate 2 | place: USA:California | collected 2016-06-15
TGGCTGAGGATGCATAATCCATCTGTTTTTTCAATGGGCGCTCTTTGAGATCTCTGTCCGCGCGGAGTCCACTCTCTCGCAACGCCCGCAACACTTTGATGGTATCGTCTCGCACTTCTTCGCCTGCCATTGCAACGTAGACCTGTGGGTTCTGCTCCAGATCCGGGAAGAGCCCCTTCTTCTCAAGGGAAATCATGAGCCTCTCGAAGCCCCCTGCCACTCCTGTAGCGGGCATGTCTCGTTTTCCGTATATTCTACAGAGCTTGTCGAAACGGCCACCGCCGAATACGGCACCCACATCCTCGCCAGCCTGATCGTATGCTTCGAAAACTGTCCCATCATAGTAGCTTATCCCTCGCACAATTCTCAGGTCCACTTGGACCTTAGACCTTTTTCCGAGGGAGTCGACGTTGTCAATAGTTCCTGTGAGTTCGTGTAGTCCTTTGCTGATCAGGTCATTCTTCGGGAGTTTCTTCTCTAGATCGGGTAGGACTTTGTCGGCGTCGCCGCCGATGTCAGCAAATCCCATGACGCGCTTCACTTTGTCTTGGGAGAGACCCGCTCTGCCTAGTTCTCCTTCGATCTGTTCGGGACTCTTTTTCCCCATTCCGTCGATGATTCGGAGCAATCTCTCAAGCTCTTCCTGTGAGCGGATGCCTATTGTCTGGAGGAACCCTTCTGCGAGTTTTCTATTGCTGACTCGGACTTCGTGATCCCTCAGCCCGACTTTGTCTAGAATGTCGGAACCGAGGCTGATGATCTCCGCATCAGCAGTGGGTTCAGCTACTCCATAGATTTCAGCGTCCCACTGTGTGTGGTATCTGTATCTGGCGTATTGTGGCTCGTCGTATCGCCAGACTCCTCCGATGCAACTGATCTTGATGGGTTCGGGAAGGTCGAACCGGTTGGCGATCATCCGAGTCATACCGACTGTTAAGTCGAATCGGAGACCCAGGTTTCTCGCTGCTTTGTCTTTGAACCAGTAGATCTCTTCCCGGACTCCGGGGCCCGATTTTGCTTCAAGAGTTTCAAGATTTTCTACTGGGCTGGGCTCTAACAATTGAAACCCATAGCTCCAAAGCACCTGGCGGATCTTGTCGGCGAGCCATATTCTCTTGATCATCTCTTCCGGTTCTATGTCCTTCATTCCGCGAGGGAGCGTGAATTGAGTCTCAGACAAAACGAAGAACCTTCAAGGTTCGGATTATTGACTCTGGAAATTCTCAGGGTTCAAAGTGTAATAGACGATGTCCGTACGCCTATCAATGACTGCCAACACCAAGTCCTTGCCATCCTTGTTTGCTTTCGCTGACAAGGTTGCGAGTTTTTCGAGAGTAGACTCTCCTCCTTCGAACACGATGGTGACAAGCCTTCTCATGGCTCCCTTACCGAAGGTTTCGAAATCATAGCCAGCCTCTCCGTCCCGGACTAGGTATCCTCTGTCCCGAAGGTCTCTGTAGACAAGATACTTTGTCCATATGGTGGGCTTCCCCACTGACAGCTTCGTCACCAGTTGCTGAAGCGACTTGGGTTGCTTGGTCTTCTCTTCCAAGACCTTGATCCTCTTCTTCTCAACTAGGTAGAAGGTTTCAAAGGGATTGAGTGTGATTCTATCGTCGACTAGAGTTCCAAACGCTTTCTCGCGTAGGTCCATCAGCTTCTCAGGCTCTCGGAGAAAGACTCCTCCCCTGGAAAGGTAGGCCTCAATTGCCTCTACGATCACTGGCGCTTGCTCGCTCTTGGTTTCCAAGGGTTCCAGAAAGTCGAGCACGCGGACAGGCGGCTATAAAGCCATTCAAATAGAAAGACGACGATCCACTGCTAGAAATCAGATGACCAGCAACAATCTGGAGCCCGTGAGATGGCGCGACGGCGTATTGGAAGTCATAGACCAAACTCTCCTACCAGCTAAGCTAGTCTACGTCCGTCTGAGAAATGTTGAACAGGTCGGGGCGGCGATCAAGACGATGAAAGTACGCGGAGCGCCCTTGATTGGAGTGGTCGGTGCCTTCGGTGTCGTTCTGTCTGTTAAGAAGATTAAGACCCTTGATTTGGCCGAAGCTCGAACGCAGCTGCGACAATCGGCTGATCTTCTGATTAGAACTCGGCCCACGGGTGTGAATCTTCGATGGGCAGTAGAACGAGTCTTCAATGCCTCCGCGAAAGCAGAAGAGGTTTCGTCCCTAAGCGAGATACTTTCGAAAGAAGCAGTAGCAATTTTCAATAGTGAGCTAGAGGCTGCTCGAAACATCGGCAAGTATGGCGCTCCGCTTTTGGAGGATGGTGACAAGGTTCTTACTCATTGTAATGCTGGTGCCCTTGCAACCGTTGGCTACGGGACGTCTCTCGCTGTTGTTAGAGCCGCGGTGGAGCAGGGAAAGCGGATCAGCGTGATATCAACTGAGACTCGTCCGTTGCTACAGGGATCGAGGCTGACCGCGTTCGAACTAGCGCATGACAAGATTCCCGTGAAAGTCATCGTAGACAGTGCAGCGGCGCAGATGATGGCGCGGGGTATGGTGAACAAGATTCTCGTTGGCGCAGATCGAATATTGAAGACTGGCCACGTGACAAACAAGATTGGAACTCTGCCTATTGCATTGTCCGCGAAGTTTTACGGCGTCCCGTTCTATGTGGCTGCTCCAGTCTCCACTATCGATATGGAGACGGATCCGTCAATGGTTGTTATTGAGGAACGTAACCAGCGGGAGGTCCTCTATATTGCGGGGAGGAGGGTTGCGCCGCGGAATGTGGAGGCTCTGAATCCTGCCTTTGACGTCACTCCGCCTGAGCTAGTAACGGGCATTGTTACGGATAGGGGTGTGGCTGGTCCGCCGTTTGTGGATAGCCTAGGCTCTTTGTCCGGGTGAGTTTGGTGGTTCTTTGCTGATATGTCTACTTTTTCTACGCTGAAAGGTAGTCTTATGCCACCATCTTGACGAGCGATAAGCCGATCTCCACGGGAACGTTGCCTACTGACTCTATCCGAGACTTCCATTCGTTTCCGATGGCTACGAGTGCATAGATGCCTATGACTTCCGCTCTTGCCTTGAGAATGACCTTCATCATTGCCCGCTGGGTCTCTCCGCTGTCGATAATGTCATCTGCGATGAGCACGCCCTCTCCTTTCTTGAACGCATCCTTGGAGACGTAGAGACTCTTCATTATCGCGGTCTTGGGGGGAACGTAGAATTCTTCGATGAATTCTCGGACGCCGACCTCCCTGGATTGTTTAGCGACGATTAGTCTCGTGCCCAGCCGGTGAGCTAGGAGCGTCGCGAGTGGGACGCCGTCGACAGCAGCGGTCATGACCTTGTTCACTCTTTTGCCTGCAAACTTTCCGACAGCTTGTTGTACCGCTCTTTCTAGTAGCATTGTGTCGTTGATTATTCCTGTATTGTCAAAGTAGCCTAGGTCGTCGAATTTGATTCTCTCGTGCAGTTCTTTTTCTAGGCTCATGTATTTCTGGAGAGTCCTGTTGATTTCTTCAGCGCGCTCGGCGGTTGGTAGCACGTGGCCTTTGACATAGCGACTCAAGACGGTCTCTGGTAAATGTAGAATGCCGGAGAGTTCCCTGTAGGTGTATTGTTCTTTTGCCAAGTTCAAGAGTTCGATCGTTTGGAGTTTGTACTTGAGATCTAGAATGCGTGAGGTGTCCTTCATTGCTTGTATTCGCGCCTTAGCCCCGTCTATCCCGTATAACGTTTTCCATTTTGCGCGACCTGATCATTTGTCTCCGGCGACTCTTGACGACTCCCCGACTGTTCTGATATTTGCCAACGTATGCATGTGTCGCAGGCATCCCGAGTCTTAACAGAGAGAGCTGGATGAACCTCTCGCCCTTCCTAAGACTAACCAATCTATCTCCAGCATTATGGAGACTGACTGTGAGTTGTCCTCGGAAGCCGGGGTCGACTAGAGCGAGACTCGCAACTATCCCCTCCCTTGCCAAAGAGGACCGAATGTGGAGTATTCCGAGAAACCTCTCCGAAAGTTCCACCCGTTCAATAGTAGCCACTAGTCTCTGCTGGCCAGGTCTTAGTACCAGACTTCTATCGGCTCGCAGGTCTATACCGGCAGGATTCAGTTTAGGGTTTCGTGGAACGATGTGAAACTGGCCGGTTTTTATCGCACCAGTGATCTCGCTGTCGGAGAGGGCCATTTCTGTTGGATGCGATGACAACGGTTTCAAAAAGGCTTCCAAGTGGAAGGAAGACATCGGAGCGTAATGGAAGATCTGCCGTCAAGAAAGCGATCTCTTCAAGTCCAGCACCTTATCGCAGCAAATCTGTAGGTTCTTTGGCCGACCGTAGAGTCTGGCAGAGGGGGGTTCGATATTTGAAGAGGAGTGATCCGATCCTCGCCCGGATAATCGATAGAGTTGGTCCCGTCAAATTCGAACTGGATGACGATCACTATGAAGCGGTTGTGGGCTCCATCATCTTTCAGCAGCTAGCCGGTTCAGCTGCTCGAGCTATTCTGAATAGGTTCAAACAACTCTACGGGGGAAGAGTTCCCAGTCCGAGAGAATACTTGTCAACTGATGTTGAAAAGTTGCGTGGAAGCGGATTGTCCCCGCAGAAAATCTCCTACATCAAGGATCTCGCTGAACGCCTTGAAAATGGTACTCTGAACCTGAAGAGGTTGGAGACGCTCCCTGATGAGGAGGCCATCAACGAACTAGACAACGTCAGGGGAATCGGGAGATGGACCGCCGAGATGTTTCTGATCTTCAAGCTGGGCAGAACAGACGTCTTGCCGGTTGATGATCTGGGCCTGCGCAAGGCGGCTCGGAAAGCCTACAGGCTTCGAACGCTTCCGAAGAGAGATAGGTTTGAACAGCTAGCGGAGAAGTGGCATCCTTACTCTTCAATCTCGACCTTCTACCTCTGGAAGAGCATGGAGAAGCTTGAAGCTCCCGCGAAATGGTAGCACAAGATCGATCCAACCTCTCCAAGTTTCCAATTTTCGAACTATTCTAAACTGTCAGCAAGTGGACTTTATCAGCAAAGAGCCAAAGAGTTGAATCAGAAAGCGAATGTAGATGGCCTGCAATCGTGTCTGAAACCGCGGGACAACCAACGAGTTCGGACATCTCAGGCAGTTCCAAAGACACATCACGTTTAGGCCTCCGACTCGTATAGGTCGATAGAATCAGGCTCAGGCCGAGTCAGCGCCGAATACGCGCAACTAGTCGGGACATCTCCGACCGATTGCGTCTTCATTGCCACTGTGAGAAGGAATGGACGAAGTTGTTGAAAAAGAAGTTGATATTCTGAGGAGCAATGGCAGGATCGCCCAGTTTTTTGACACTCGTTTTACACTCGGTAAATTAGTTTTTGCGATATTGTGCAACAAAAGAAGACTTCGATAGCCTGAAAAGTGGGAAGGAATAAGTTGTCGTGACGCTCTGCAATGAAAAGATGCCCTAGATGTGGCACTGTCTCTGGAGACACCGATCTGGCCTGCGGAGTGTGCGGGGCGGGTATTGCTGATATTCCGTCTGAGTCTCTTGAGGAGGCGACGCGTGAGCATAACGTGGATGTCCTTAGGAAGGCGGAGAAAGAGAGAAAGGAGCTTCGGAAGATCGATAAGAGGCGAGTGCAACGCATAATCTCGGAGTCGGTTCTAGGGCTTGGGGGCATGGTCGGAGGTTTCATTCTGTTCGTACAGTACGGCAATCTCTTCGGTATCTTTGCAATCCTTCTTGGGATGCTGTTACTGATTCATGCTTTGTTCGGTTCACTTCGACCGATGAGAGGGGGATTTGGAAGAGGAGGACGAGTCTATCGCTAACTAGTTCGAGAGCAGTCCTCTAGAACACTGCATATCTAGTGTTACTCTGAGGCTGAGACCAAGCTGTCGAAGGAATTGAGAAGTGAACTGGGGCCGATGAGTTGTTCCGGATGAGTAGGGACCAGGATGGACAGATAAGAAACTGGCTAGTTGCCAGTTGCAATAATTTAGTTGCTAATGAAAAAGTGTCCAATCTGTGAGACAGCCGGCCCTAAGAAGGAGGATGCTTGTGGCGTCTGCGGCATGAGCCTTGCTGAGGTCAACGCCGAATCAGTCGTCACCCCATCATTAGAGCATCCTCGACCCGTGCAATACTTTCTTCGAGACGCTACGACCGACGAACCTAAAGCCGTCTAGAACTATGGTTTGGAATCGGGATCATAGAAACAGACATGCTGATGGTTAAGCTCATCGCGCTCGTGGGAATCCTAATGCTCCTCTTCGGGCTTCAATCATAGGGACAAGCATCAGCTCGGTGAGAATAGCCAGGAGACCCTTCTAGGGGTAGGGGAAAGTATCGTCCTATTTTCTTCCTATCCAGCATGAGTTCTTGCTCTTGTCATACCAAGAGTTGACGTATTCACCAGTTGCTATTCTGTTGCAGACAAAATTTGCGTCGCAGTAATCACAGATTTCTTCGTTACCGATGACCCAGCCGGTCCCGGGGTCCATGTCTGTCTTTAGTTCGACCATCTCTTCCGATAATCCCTGCGTCAGAGTGTCGAAGGGATCCTGGGTGCACTGGTTGCATCCTTGAGCGCATGGATAGGGTTCGACCGTGTAGAATGGTCCATTGGGACCGTTGGCAGTGTCGTGATAGTCGCAGAAGCTGTTGCATGAGACGTCGCCTGAGAGTGACGTGGTGGTTCCTGGTGGGAGGAAGATGTTGTAGGCACCGGCAGTTCTGAGGTCCGCTACTGTTCCGGAGCTAATCCAGCCGATGAGGGTCTTGGCGATCTGGTCGTTGGAGAGTTGGGAGGACGGGTCTTGCTGAATAACGATAGGCTGAATCAGCTTGCCCGTTCCTACATTGTATTGACGTAGCCCTCCTGAAAAGCTGGAGTCGGATTCTAGATGGGCTACGGCTAGCTCTACCTTATTCACCCATTGAGACGAAGACGGCTTAGTGTAGTAGCTGCCCCAGTAAATGTTCTGCCAGGCATAACCGTCCTGCCAGAGGGGCCCGCCGTTGTATTTCACAATCGATGATGTTGCTGCCGGGTGGACTCGGTGATTGCAGGGTTGAGAATAGTGCCATATTCCAGAGGGCTGCTTGTCGTATGTGAGATTGTAGCCGACTACGGGAATCCTAAACCGACTCTTCGTCCCTCTCACACCAATATGATGGAAGCTCTCAGAGAAGGTGCCGCAAATGGGGCACTTGAAAATATCCCTGCAGGAGTCGCATCTGTCCATGATAAGCGGTCATCATCGGTCTCCGTTTCTAAAACTTCTCCAGATAGGATTGTTACTTGCGAGCGTGGTGTTCGGTTCAGACGCGGACAAATATCATGCAGTTTCCCCTATCTATTTCAGAGAAACAATGTCCAAATCTGCATCAACCAGCTTTGTCTTCGCAAACGCCAAAGGAGAACTCGGACACATTGTCACCCAGCTCAAACGAGTCAGCAACATAGAATCCGTCACTCCAGTCACCGGACGCTTCGACCTCGTGATCCGACTGAAGACCAACGAGCCCATCAAAGCATTCAACACCGTCGAAAAGATCAGAAGCATCACTGGCATCACGTCCACGCAAACAGCGTTCTCCATCGAGAACGTTTCCAATGCCAAGAACAGGGAAGAGTCCTCTGAGCCCCCGCTCGCCTATGCGCTGGTCAAGGTCAAAGGCAAGTTCCGAACCGTACTCCAGAAGCTGAAGTCATTCCCGAACCTCGTCGAGGCTCACCTGATTCCAGGAGAGTTCGATGTTGTCGCTTCTTTCAACGGCTTCAGCCAGGATGAGCTCATGGAGAATTCCGTTGAGAAGATCAGCAGAATCAACGGAGTAACCGCCAGCGAGACACTCATCACCTGGACCCCCACCAACCGACCATAGAAATTCCCTTGCCCGAGGAAGCGTTTCAGCTTCCTTCTATTTTTCTAATAAGAAACCCTAGTTCCGCGCTATTTCTAAACTTGGATAGGCTTGAACGACCGGTTAATGTGTAGATTAGACAGGACTACTCGTTGACTACCCGTTCTGGCTCTATCTTCATGAGGATTCTACCGACACCCGGTTGGTGATGCGGATTTTTGCTGGTTCCAAGATACTTCACGGACAGCTTGTTGTTGTGTTCTTCCGCTCCTTTCGACGTCATGTCTAGCACCCGTCCCCTGATTACGACCTTCTCGTAGGGATTCTGCTGATTGAAAATGCTCAGGGCCACTCTATGATTGGTCTTCAGATACTTCGCCTTCGCGCGGCCCTCAGCAGTGTTCACAAGGATCAAATCTCCGTCACGGTCAACCCAGACGGGACTCACATGCGGCGACCCATCAGACATCACAAAGGCAAGATTACCGAAATTCTTACCATCGATCAACTTGATTGCTTTCTCAGAAAGTCTTGCATGTGGCATGTGTAACAGAAATTTGTCATTGGAGACTCCGTAATTAAATAGATGCTACGTGCGCGTAGTTCAGAAAGCTTCAATTTTCTATGCTGAACGTGTTCAAGCTCATCTTGCGGACAAAGTAGATGGCGGGCCCGGTGGGATTCGAACCCACGATTTTGGGCTAGCTCCGAAAGCTCCATCCTCCATGTTGAGCCTTCTCCGAAGGCCCACGTCTTGGTCCTGGCTCGACTACGGGCCCGCGACTCTTTCCAGTTTACTAGCCCTTTTATTGCCTTGCACGATCCGACGGGAACGTGGGTCCAGCGTAAATGCCAGAAATTCCCGGCCTAAAAATTAGAAATCTCGATCAGGAGGAGACACCGCTTTCCTTGAGGTCCTCCGCTTGAGATCAGGTGGTAGGATTGAAGGTGGATATTTTCATTTGCAGAGAAAAACCAGATCCTAAACTGCGTTGCCTCTGAATCCAGATTCTGCGCTCCTTAGTCTAGCGCCCTATTCTATGCCTGACCCGCTCGACAGATGTCTAAGGAATCGTTGTATCGTGCGTCTTACTCCGTGGGCTTCCGGCTTTGCTTGATTAAATATCGATACGAAGTCAGAGTGGTACTGCTGCGCTAGTGCATTATCAGTTGCAAACGTAGCGTTCTCAAAATTCTTGTTCTCCGCCCTCTCTGTATAGTTGTAGCTCCCCCACTCTACAGTCTTGCCATCGACTACAATGTACTTGTCATGCATTATTCCTCCACGCGGTGAAACCAGTCGTACATCGCACCCGGCCGTTTCCAGTGTGTCGTGGAGTTGTGCCTGTCGACCCTGTGTCTCCAAGCGGTCTAGGACGACTGCGACCTTGACTCCCCTTTTGACAGCCTCTAGCATGGCCTTCTCGACGTACATGTTCGTGAATTCGTACGCGGCCATTTCGATGCTTCCGACCGCGCTACCGATTAGGGCGACCACTTGCCGTTCTATTCCTCCCGCCGGGGAGAAGAGGGCAGTGACAGAGGGCGCGGATGCTTCATGCGCTGATTTTTCCAGTTTCACAGTCGAAATTTTGGCATCTTTGGAGTCTTGCTCTGAACTATCGGACGCCAAGGGGCTCTCGGTTTTCTCAGGTGTAATTAGTGCTTGTCCGCGCTTTAGAAAAGGCCGCAGTGTAAGCTTAGCGCCGGTTTTCCCTTCTAGGGAGAGAAAGAGCTCAGTCCGATTCCCTGATCTATAGGCGCCTTCAATCCAGAGTTCTATGGAATCGATGTTGAGACCCTTGAACCAATCCAGAAGCTCATCCAGTTTTAGTCTAAGACTCTTGAAGGGTGTAATTCCAGCTATCTGGGCCGCAGGATTCTCAGGTGGTCTGAAAACTAGAACTACGTCGTCGGCTACGTCTGACCGACCTTGGCCAAGCAGGCTCATGTGCGTGACCCATGATGGAATATTCATTGAATAACCGATTGAAACTGATCACACCGCTCTTGAGTATTGGTAGACCAATCTAGTGGCATCGTTCGGGGTTGCATGCATAGAAGCCAAGTTTGTTACGAAATCCTACGGTAAAACCGTCGCGCTCGATGATGTTTCGTTCGATATACCATGCGGCGAGAGGTATGCTCTTCTGGGTCCAAATGGGGCTGGCAAGTCAACAACTCTAAAGCTTCTCGTAGGCCTCTTGAAACCTGATACAGGAACGATTAGGATCAGCGGCTACGAACCATTTAGCTCGGAAGCCAAGTCGATTCTCGGATATCTTCCCGAAGATGCAACTCCGTACCGTACACTCTCTGTCAGGGAGAACCTGGAATACATCGCCGCGCTTCGCGGAGTAAAAGATGTCCGCGAGGCAACGGACAGATTCCTAGACGAACTAAGCCTTCGAGAATACGAACGGGCCAAGGTCGGCAAGCTCTCTCGCGGGAACATGCAAAAACTAGCAATTGCCCTGGCACTCATCCACAAGCCGAGAATAGTTCTGCTTGATGAGCCGCTAAACTATCTTGACATTCCAACTCAAGAGAGAGTTTTCAAGATGCTAAAATCTCTAGACTCGACACAGATAGTTTCCACTCACATCATGTCAATCGCCACACGACTCACAGAGAAGGTCATCATGATCTCAAGGGGCAGGATTGTCTGGAACGGGACCATTGACACGCTAAAGAGTCTGGAACAGGGCGAAGAGCCGATAGAAAGCGTCGTTGCAAGGCTAATGACAAATGCTGGCTAAACTCGTAAAGTTCGTACTCCTAACCAGGTTCTCCAAGCCGCTCCTTGGCCTCGTAACTTTCTTTCTGATCTACGATGTGGTGATAAGAGCGGTTACGACTGGAAGCTCTCCGGAATTCTCTGGAGGATTCTCCTATTACGCTGTAGGTGCTTCGATCTTCTTCATCACGGTAAGTCTCCTTTTCGGAGGTCTGTTCATCCTAAAGTCGGACAGGGACTACTTGCTGACTCTCCCGCTGAAACGAAGGGAACTGAGCCTCTCTCTATTTGCAGCTCAATTCGTCGGTTCCGGCATCACCATACTCTTCCTCTTCGGATTCTATCTTGCGGGCGCTGGAACTCTCCAAACCACGATAGTGCTAGTCGCAGACCTAGCGATCCTAGCCGCTGTCGTCACAGCCCTTGGCGTAGTCTCTAATATCCTCACAACTTGGCTTCGAGCCGGACTCGCGGTCGTTCTAGGAGGATGGTGCCTCTCTTCGATCTTCGGGAACCCGTTCACTCCGGTTTCTCCCTTCACTGGGGACCTTCTGTATGGCAGCATCGTGCTCTTTGGATTCGCACTCGTAATCGTGCCTCTTGCCCTGCGAGAGCTGGCCTACCTAGAACTAGGCTCGATGAGGAGTCTTTTGAGGGCTACCAGTTCTGAGTACAAGAAGACAATGAGCTTCGCTGGTAAGAGTCCTGTGCGAGCGATCTACTCTTACCACTTGTCATTCTTGGAACTGGTGGGGAGAGTCAATCTTGCGGGCTCCACAAGTTACAGGGCAGCGCGTGTAAGAACATCTACTGTACTCATTATTTCCAGTGCTCTAGCCGCAGTCTATCTTTTTTTGGCCGGGCTATCACCATTTGCCGATCTTCTGTCTAGGCCCGTCGTCATCGTCTTGCCCATTCTCATGGGAATCATTACCCTAGTCTTGATGTCTCAAGGTACGTTCTCTAACGAGAGAGGTTGGCTTGCCTTTACTGCCATGGACCCGGCGGTCTACCTGCGGCATCTTCTTCTTTCAAGAGCGGTCTCGACCCTAGCCATAACAGGGCCCTTCGCAATTGCGAATATAGTCCTCGCTTTTCAGGGCGTCCCTGTGGCTGTAAACTCTTCAGTTGTGCTTCTCGTTACAGTTTCTTCAGCATCGATACTCGCAACCTACCTAGTGGCGAGGCTGGGCGCTGTTCAGCAAGTCAAAGAAGAAGGAATGATGCCTGGACAATTTGACCTGAAGCAACTTCTTGCCATCATTCCCACATACATTGTAATCATTCTCATAGTAGTCTCTGAGATATCATTGATAGCCTCCATTGGCATTGCTGGAGTCCTTGGGACCGTCTCACTGCTTATGATGCTAAGCAAGAGCGTCTGGAGAGGAATAGCCTATCATCTCACGGAGCGCGGATTTGTCTGACCCTACTTCTCAACGTCCTTTGGGACTAGTCCGTGAACTTGTAATGTCGGTAGCCTTGGGGAGTGACATCGATCAGCACGAACTCGTTTTCCGGTTCTGCCACAAACTTTCTCCCATCTGGCAGGGGTCCAGCTTCGTGAAGCGCCTCATATTCAACCAAGGACACCGGTCTGCGGTGTTGCAGCTTCTCTGAATGACCAAACTTCTTCGCTACCTCATTCCATCCTTCCTGGAAGACCCAGCTGGAGACTTTTGCCTTGGAGCCGCTCCCATAGTTCCCGGAGCCTCCCCTTCTCCCTGCGAGATCAACGCCCTTCCTAGCCTTTGTTTCGAGAAGCATCGAGAGACAGCTCTTCTCAGAAGCTGAGTAGCTGTTCCCGCTTTCCTTCGCGTGAATGAGACCATCCGCCACTTTGTCCAAGTACTCTTTCTGAAACTGCGGCGTCTCCATGAAGTGTCTCATGTAATCCGATTCGGCCTTCTCAAACTCCTCCCTCTTCCTGAAACTCGCAACTTTGGGCTCATGTCCAATCTTTTGCGTGACCTCTGTCCAGCGAGGGAGTCCTCGCCAGAAGTGTCTCAGGAGGTAGGCGAAGCCTTTCTCAGCCATCTTCGGATATGGGACGTGAAATGACATTGGCCCAATATGATCAACCAACGATTCTCCGGGTCCAGCCTTGATCAGCTTGGCGGCCTCCGCCTGCTCTGCCCAGTCATCAACAGCTCCCTCCATGGCTTTCAAATAGCATTTCTCAGAATGCTTACCATGAACTACCGCAGTTGTGGAGAATAATGGTCTCCAGAAATCGTCTTCATCCTCCATGTAAGTGCCGATTACGTTGTCGAAGCTTAGCAACCTTGGTTCCTCTCTGACCAAAAGTGCGACGGCTCCTGCTCCCTGGGTAGACTCTCCGGGAGTGTTCAGGGGATACTTGGCAATATCAGTTGAACAGACGATGCTGGATCTGCCGTTGGCGCGACCTGCCCATGCCCAGTCCAGTGAGCTCTCCAGGGCATCAGCCGTACTGACACATGCAAACTTGTATTCAACTCCTGACGTTTTCTTGAGGGCACCCTTGCCATACTTCTGTTCTAGCATTCCATGAACGTAGGCTGCGACAGGTTTGGACTCGTCGACCCCTGTCTCAGTAGCGATATCAATTCTAGCAATGTTCGCGGCGGAAAGATTGTTCCGCTCGATTAGTTCGAAGATCGCGTTTGCAGCCAAGACCGAACTGTCCTGGTACGTGTCTGGAATCGACATCTTCGCAATCCCAATCCCATGCAGATACTTTGCAGGATCAGACTCCCGCGCGCGCGAAAACTCAGTAGCCTTTTCCGGATGCTCTTCACTAGCTAATTCCAGATATAATCGAGGAACGTAGACTGCAATGTCATCAATACCAACGGGTGTCTTCAACAGTCGACCTCCAGACCTGAATGAGAGCTAACGAGCCAGTTTCTTCCTCTTCTGAGGGATTCTTGACAGAGCGGAAAGATAGGTTCCCT
>WNGQ01004696.1_pt1 | contig 13501 bp, 13 predicted proteins | sample 5407661 | NCBI WGS metagenome assembly WNGQ01 (sample SAMN13153382, study PRJNA577476) | soil metagenome | isolation source: 60 cm soil or saprolite under Garry oak tree replicate 2 | place: USA:California | collected 2016-06-15
TAGTTTCCTGGGCTCAACGCGGCTACGTGTCGATGTGCCCTGGCTCGTTGAACTGTACCAGCAAGGTCGCCTCAAACTGGACGAACTGATCACCGCGCGTTATTCACTGGAACAGATTAATGAGGCGATAGAGTTGACGGAGAGAGGAGAAGCTATCCGCAACGTGATTATATGGTGAGAATCATCATTGGTTAACTTGCTACCATGGCCAGAGTACCAAATCTTTAAAGTGAGCAATGGTCTGCTCGAAGCGGTTGGCAGCGTCAGCATGCGGCGTCTTCTCGTCAGTAGGCTGATTGGTAAGCATTTTCACAGCGCCTTGCTGCTCGTTTTCCCACTTCTCCTCGTTCAATCCATGTGATATTGCGTGCATGATCGTCATCGCAATGTGATACTCTGAAGGGCGAAGTTTGTTATATCTCATTGCCTCTTGTATATGTGCGGAATAGTCTGCTGTATCACTCATTCTGCTTGAAGAAATTTGTTCATTTGCTCCTGAGGTTTGCTTGCTCATACTTTTATTCTTTCTGCTGATGGTGGTGTGTTGTTTACACAGATATATTATGTCACATATCATATATATGAGAAACGTAGTGTTATCCCTACCTCTTCTGGTTTTTGTGCTAGCTATGTAGAAACTTGTTTGTCCCATTCGCAAAAGTTGAAAAATAATAAAAATTAAAATTAAAAATGAAGTTTCATTCTTAGATATACAAAAAATGTTTAAAATATGGTATAATTGAGCGAAGCATCACACCTATAACATGAAACTTGACCTTGCGCTCAGAGAGGAAGACACCAAAATGAGCAACAACTGGATTTCATCAGCAGAAGCGGTAACGATAATCAGTAAGAACAGCCATCACCCGGTGAGTCCTGGTCACATCCAAACTCTAGTTAACAGAGGCAAGATTGGCATACGATCCTTTGATGGAGGAACGAAATTACTCAAGCGTAGCGATGTAGAATCAACCCGTGTTGCAATGGGTACAGGCAATAGCCACCGCAGAGACAGAGTAGAAACCCGGTGAGTGGTTACCGACACTATTTTCCTATCTTACGTATCTCCCATTTGAGCATATTACCATCTGGCTCTAAGCGGCGCATGCCTACGTTTTCGAGCACTTTAATAGAGCCAATGTTATCATCAAGACAAGAGGCTGTAACAACTTTGATGTCAGTCTCTTGCAAAGCCCATGTTACAAGGCTACGCGCCATTTCGGTTGCGTAGCCTTGTTTGCGATATTCTGGAACAATATCATATCCGACCTCAACTACCCCATCCTTGTCTGGTTCTCCCATAAATCCTATACCGCCAATCACTGCTTGGTCCGATCTATGGATAGTGATCCAATCCCAGATCGGCTCGGATGGCGCTTTTTCCATATTTTCCACAAAGAAAGGTAAGGCTTCAGCAAGGTCAGGCCCTGGCCAGTGCTCGGGTACATACACCCCGAGCATTTCGACAAGCCTGGCTCTATCATTCATGGCTGCCTTTTTGAGGTCCAGCGAGAATGGGATGAGTTGTAAACGTATTGTTTCTAGTGTTGGCACAATGACTACTCCTTTAAGGAGTATCATATCACCTCCACGTCGTCCATCCCGCAATATCCACCGAACCTCTAGATGTGTAGGCAAACTGGATTGGTTTCCCGCCTTTCAACGAACCATAGACTAACGTTTGCAGCAGGTTATTTTGATTTGTCGTCTGGAGAGTATACATGCTGCCATCACGTGAAACGTTTGACCACGGAAACTGCGTGTAGACATTCATGTTGTACGTTGTGGCGTTTTTAGGGAGATCAAAAAGCACCGTCCGGCCCGAGCCGTCGGGTTTCATCTTCCAGAGCTGGTTGTTGTATGTATTCGCTTGCTTTCTTGCTCACTTCTCCCACTATGAGACGAGGTTCACATCTCTCCAGTGATCTATGCCATAATTAACAGGAGTGCAGAGGACGAAGTCCTTTGCCGGGGTGCGGGGTGTCCCCGCTGCTCATTTCCTTCTCGCCGCCGTAGGCGGCAAGAAAAGACGCTAGAAAAGCCAATCATGATTGAAGTCTATCCAAACCTATTTATCGGCTCCAGGAACGATTACGAAACCATCGTCACCGGTCAACCGGGCTGGGCCATCGTACATGCTTGCAAAGAATACCATCGCAACACAGTTGGATATAAGCTATGGAACGTTCCCAGGCATCATCCAGAATACTTGCTTGCCCGCAGAGAAAACAGAATAATGCTCTGCTTGCTCGATCTACCAGTCTCCCGCTTTATCAAGAAGGAAATGATAGATCAAACCCTGGATTTCATTGACCAGTCGTATAGCAGCGGCCTAAAGGTCATGATTCACTGTATGGCTGGCCGATCACGCAGCCCCTCAATAACCATGTTGTACCTGGCAACCAGGCTACATGTGCTCTCAACGGAATCATTCGAAGCTGCCGAAGAACAATTCAGGAGTCTGTATCCAAGGTATCATCCGAATAGAGGTATTCGGGAACATTTACGCAACAATTGGCAACAGTATTGCGCAGATGGGAAAAGCATGACATAAACATTGCCTGGCGAGGGTAAGCCTTACGCTACATCTCCTCATGAATATGCACGATATCCCTGAAATGTAGTGGCAGGGCTTTCCCCCGCCAGGTCTTACTCCGCCAAATAACATACACCCAGCAATATCTGCAAGCGTTTGCTACACCGGGGGCAGCGTGGGGTAATAGTTGGGATCTTGAGTAAAATCTAAAGTCTCGTAGAAATCGCCCAGTTGTGAGAGCGCATCTCGAGGAGGAGCAGCAGGTCCTGTGGTTCCGCCATTAGCTGCATCGTTATTAGTTCCCGGTGTTTGAGTGTCGAATTGATGATTGACACTCGCAAGTGTTGGAAGTCCGTAGCGCCGCTCTAGAAATTTCAGCACCGAGCTGTGCTCATAAAGCTGTCCTGAGACATAGCCACGCCTCGCGTAAGGGGATACTAACAGCATCGGGACGCGGAATCCCAGGCCGTAGGCGTCCGCTTGTGGTGGGGCTACATGGTCGAAGAAGCCACCACCCTCGTCATACGTGAAGAAAAGGGCCGAACTCGTCCAGGCGCTCGAGCCTATCAACGCGTTGGCCACCTGTGCCATCTTTTTCTGTCCAAGCAAAATACTCTGAGGTGGGTGTTCGCTCACATTCCCCTCGGTGATAATAAACGAAACCTGTGGCAACGTACCAGCTTGCAGATCGTTTTAGTAGTCATTCTCCGCGAACTTGATGCGCGGGTCGTTCTGCCACTTTGAGAAGAAGATGAGAGTGTTGAATACCTCGAGCGAATTCGTCGTGGATCCCAGGCCAATGTTATAGCACTTCCAACTGATCTGTTGGGCATCCAACAAGTCGACAATAACCGGCCAGTTCAGGCTACCATGTTTGATACTGTTCGATGTATTGCCCCCTGATGTTGCTGTCCAAAGATAAAGGCGGTTGGGATCAGTCGGGCCGAGTAGCGAACAGAAATAATTGCCGCATAAGGTAAAGTTGTCGGCCAGAGCGTAGTAGTAAGGCAGATCTGATCCATCGTAGTAGATCATTGCTCCCGTACCATCGGTCGTGACAAAGCCATCCATGGCTCCATCGTCCCATTCGCTATGAATAGCGGACCAGGTATGACTGATGTCTGTCGATGTTGGTTGGGAGGCGTGTTGCGGCGCAACAGTGCCACCTTTGCCATCAGGCTGAGTGTAGTTGGGCGGAATGCCATAGTTTCCGGCTTTCGGGTACATGCCAAAATAAGTGTCGAAGGTGCGATTTTCTTGACAAGCGATAAGGACGTGTTGGATGGAGGTGGCATCTCCCGTTCCGGTGGCTGTTGGACCGATTGTTGGGGTTGGAGCGAGTATTGCCTTCCTGGCAAGCACCTGGTGAATGTTGTAGGTACCAGTTCCGATCATGAACCCTGCTCCTGTCAGCCCACCCATTGTTTTGAGGGCCTGCCGCCGGGTCAGATTCTCGCTATACCACTTTTTCAAATCCATGGTACTCTCTTTCATTGCTACAAGTAAACGGTACAAGAGACGAACGCAGACTGCTCGTCACTTTCAATAAACGCGTTGCAATTCTTACTTCGCCTTAATGTCGTTGAAGCCACGATTCTCTCGAATCTGTACAAAGAGCAGTTCCCAGCTTATAATGATGCCCAGCACTAACCCAGCTAGAGGGTTTAATGTGCATGTATTGTGAATGAGCTATATATTGTGAGTTACATTTTATGAATATGTATTGTTCAGTCCGTTTATGGCAATTAAAATCAGGAGCGTCAGCACGAGAACTTGAAGAACTGGTGACTTCCGGTATACTGGAAATGCAGCGCTGGATACCAGGCGCCCAGGGTCTTTCGCTGATACGCCTGGATGGGGAACCCATCGGACGTTATCTCATGATTACCAATTTTATCGATCGCGAAGCATACCAGCGTTGGCGGCAAATTGAAGAGGAAGGACCCGATTACTGGGAGCGTTACGCCTCGATTCTGATGCACTGGGAACAACTGGCCAGGTTGATCGAAGAGTATCATGGAGAAGTGGTGAGTGATTTTGCCGGGCAATCGTTACATGAAATGTAGGGGCGACCCTCGCGGTCGGCCGCTATTCTCGCGCTCTCCCAGTATCCTTGTAAGGTCTCCTGGTACCTCTAGCCATAATTGATGCAAGCTGGTATATTACGATACAAATAACGTGTGAGATAGAACCTCGCCACTTTGAGGGTTGGTGGCCGATCCAGGTGAAGGCATGATAACTCAAAATTATGGTGCACTACGCGTAGTGCGCGTCAGGCCAGCGCGTTCCCCTGATGGTTCCATGAATGCCGCGGTGAAATATCCCACTGGTTGGTTGCCAGAAGAGGGACTCGTTCATGTGCTCACGCAGCATGAAACTAGCATTGGACGTGCTCTCAACAATGATGTTGTGTTGATGGATCCGACTGTCTCACGTGAGCATGCCCGTCTCGTGTTGGATCGTGATGGTTGGCAAATCATCAATCTGACCGCTCGAAATATCGTGCGTGTCAATGGCCGATCAGTGCCAGGTGGTTCAAGTTTGCCTATACATCCCCAGGACATGCTCATTCTTGGGAGTACTATGCTCCAGTTGATAGCTCCCCAAAATCCACTGTCTGCAACATCTGACGAGAATAATCTACTCGATGACATCACCCAGGTTCTCCCATCACGGAGTAAGTCGCAGCCCGCCTCCAATGTGTCATCTATTGATCAGCAACGATACACGCCAGCATCTCTTCCCTCGCCACCTCGGTCAGGGTATCCGCAGTCACCAGCCCAGTTATCGCTATCAGACTCTTATAATGGGGATGCGAAAGCAATCCCGGTGATGCAAAATGGTCTTGCTCAATCACCAGGAAAATTCCCGCTTCCTGCGCAACCCGATCCCGAACATGAAGCTCAGCAGTGGGAAGATGATGAAAGCCTGCTCGGAGCGAGTGTAACAATGCATTTCGCCTTGCCACAACGGATGGGAATACGCACACGCTGGCTGATTGCAGGCATCGGCGTTGCAATTCTTGTCATTAGTGCTTCGATAACTATCATCTTGAACAGTATCCTTGGTATCGCTGCATTGACGCAGAACGGTACTTCTAGCATCATTGCGGCTCTAACGATACCAATCATACCAGTTGTAGGTATTTTTCTGCTCGTCAACTTCATGGATCGCTATGAACATGAACCCTGGTATTTGCGCCTGGCGGCCTTTTTATGGGGAGCAATTATTGCTATCCCACCTGCGCTGTTTATCGAGGGAAATGTTGACAGGATTCTACAAAATTTGCTCGATCCAAACACTACCAATGAGATGCTTCGTATAGCCCTGCAAGGACTTAATGCAGGTATCACCGAGGAGACGATCAAGGGACTTGGCCTCTTGTTGCTCTTCTTTGTTCTGCGCGATGAATTCGATGATGTAGTGGATGGTATTATCTACGGCGCATTAATCGGCGCGGGCTTTGCCATGATCGAGAACTTCAGATATTTTGCGCTCGACTCCAAAAACTTCCTGGTATTCCTTATTGTTGGCAGAGTTATCCTCGGTTGGCTTGGCCATTCGACGTTCATCGCCTGTTTTGGCGCGGCGCTTGGTTATGTCCGTTATACGCGGGTCCGCTGGAAGCAAATTGCTATACCCCTACTCGGCTTTCTTATAGCCGTAGGAATGCACACATTCTTTGATTTTGTTGATTTTCAGGCCAGCGCTGCCATTCGTAACTCAGGAGGAAATCCTACTGTTGTAAATTATGCCTTAATAGCTATCGTCGGCAACTATCTTCCTCCATTCCTGGCACAGATTGGCCTCCTCTATATTCTCATCAGGGGGTTAGCTCACGAGACCGCTATTATCCGTGAGTTTCTGGCTGTTGAAGTAAGCAACGGCATTGTCACCGTGGGTGAATACGCCTTGTTGCAAAATTCGTTCCAGCGCACACATGCTGAGCGGCAGGTATTCAGGAGGAGTGGTTACAAGCAATGGTTACGTGTCAAAGATCTCTATCAGACTGAAATCGGGCTGGCTTTCCGTAAGTGGCACGTGAGTATGGGTGATAAGCCTAAGCTTGGCTATCTCCAGCCAGAGGATGCCTATCGCCAGCGCATAAAGCGTTTAAGGAAAGAGATCAGGGCAGCCGAGAAGCAGGAATGAATAAACAATTAATTCATAAGACAAGGAGCAATTAGCATGACCACAGACAAAGACCAGCAGAAAGGCTATGCTTCGATCAACGGTCTCAACCTCTACTATGAGATACATGGGAGCGGGGAACCGCTGGTACTGCTTCCCGGCGGCTTTGAGACCGTTGAGGCGATGGGAGAGATTGTGCCGCAGCTTGCCGCGACACGACGCGTCATCGGGATTGAGCTTCAAGGACATGGACACACCGCCGATATCGAGCGCCCACTGCGCTTCGAGTTGATGGCGGACGACATCGCCGCCTTGATCAGGTATCTCGGTCTTGAACGAGCCGACATTTTCGGCTTTTCTCTGGGGGGCGGTGTCGGACTGCAAACCGCCATCCGGCACTCGGGAGTGGTACGTAAGCTGGCGCTCGCCTCGACTCCTTTCAAAAAGGATGGCTGGTATCCCGAGGTACTCGCAGGAATGGCCTCAATAAGCGTCGAAACGTTTGCCGGGACCCCAATACACGAAACCTATCTCAAGACCTCACCCAGGCCCGAAGCCTGGCCGACCTTCGTTGCGAAGATGAGACAATTGCTTAGCGAGGACTACGATTGGGCAGAGGGTGTTGCGGCGCTCAAGACTCCCATCCTGATCATGGTTGGGGATGCAGATAGCTTACGCCTCGCGCACATGCTGGAGTTCTTTGGTCTTCTCGGCGGCGGCAAGGGGGACGGCGACATGAATGGTCTATCGCCTGCCCAGCTCGCGGTGCTACCAGCCACGACGCATGTTGGCTGGGCCCCACCGTATCATGGTATCACGACCCGTACCGAACTGCTCCTCCCGATCATCACGGAATTCCTAGATTCACCCATGCAAGAGGGTAGGTAAGCCATCAACCGCCATAATAGCAGGCAAGAGCAGGGTCAGGAGAGACCGCCCTGGCTAACTGGCAAACTGAAAGCGACGAAAATCACCGTTGCTATCCAGAAAGCTCAGGGGGTAAATCTGATAGATGACTCCCCGCTGCCATCAGAGCGTATGATCTTGTGTCATACGGATATTCTATTGGCTGAAAGCTTGCTCAAGATACACCCGTTCCGCTTCCCACATCTCATCGAACAACGCGCTGATTTCGGCAGGAGAGCAGACAGCAGCGCTTAATGGATCGAGTAGGAGTGCGTAGCGTGCAGCCTCTTTATTTCTGCTGAGCAAGGACTCGCACAAGAGCGAATGCACTGCCATGTGACTGCGATTGAGAGCAGCAAATTGCTCCGGTAGAGAACCGAAATGGCAAGGCTGCACGCCGTTCTGATCGACAAGACAGGCCACCTCTACACAGCCGCCGGGCAACAAATTGTCGATCAGACCTGTGTTGAGCACGTTTCCATAGATCACTGTTGGACGGTGCATCGCTATCGCCTCGATAATAGAGGAGCCATATTCATGACTCCGGTTGAAAGGGAGAGCTTGTGTATCCGCTAGCATTGCGCGAATGTAGGCATCGTTCTCTTCACGCCAGGTGGGCCAGTTGTTTGCGTAGAAGCCAGTTTCACCCAGATATCCTTCACGGCAGTATCGCTCGATCAGCTCAGGCCGTTTGCGAAAGTAGGGAACATACTCCGAAAAGTGACCGCTGCTCTCAGTGACAAACGCTCCAAAATAGCGCATGATCTCGAAGCGGACTGGATCACGCTCATAGATTTCGGGTACCTGGGCCAGTTCGCGCAGACGAGGGTACAAATCCTGACCCTGGTAGCTAAGCTCTGTAAACCAGGCATTGTGATTAATACCTGCACAGCGCCATTCCAATTCTTCATAGGGGATGTTGAGGTAACCTGTCAGCTGCTTTGAGGTTCCCTGCACGCTGTGGCAAAGTCCCACAGTACGCATAGTGCTGCCGAGAAGAGCGGCCAGGGTAAGTATCGACATGGGGTTGGTATAGTTAAGGACCCACGCACGCGGGCATAGTTGCTCGGCATCGTGAAGGATGTCAAGCCAGGCAGGACCGGTGCGCAGTGCTTTGAAGATTCCTCCCGGGCCGATAGTGTCACCAATGCATTGATTAATGCCGTACTTCATAGGAATGTCGAAATCGTGGCGTACATTGGCGAGTCCAGCAACCTCAATCGAGTTGATGATAAAATCACTTCCAGTCAGCAAGTCACGGCGCTCGGTCGAAGCACGCACGCTCCAGCGCTTCCCACTCTGGGTAATCAGTCGTTCAGCAAGCTGGTGCGCTAACTCCAGTCGGCTGGGATCAATATCTACGAGTGCGAAGCATCCTTCATCAAGCCCCTCAATCTGTAAGATATCGGTCATGAGTTGACGGGCGAACATAGTGCTTCCAGCGCCTAAGATAGTGATATATGGCATAGGTCAAAACTTCTCCTTCGGCAAGTCCTAGCCTAAAGAAATTGCCTCGCGCTCAATGTTTTTCACCACACAAGTATTATATTTCGCAAAATGTTTTGTCAAGTGTACACGAGTTCATGATTTTTTAATCAACATATGTTGGTGTATGCCAGAAACTGGCCTTTGACAGAGCAATAAATAGATGGTACCTTTTCTTATAGTATATGTACACATGTTCATATAGATGAACAACGAGGTGGATAGAAGAGATGTTGAAACGTCAATGTGTAGCTTTCAGGATTTCATTAGGGTTATTGTCTCGGACTGGAATTTCCCGTGAGGAGTATACTTGCGGCAGATTGAGCAACGCGCCATTCAAACATACCGTGATAAGTTTCTAAAAGAGCCTGTGTTAGTGGCCAGTGCTCCGGGACGGGTCAACCTGATTGGTGAACATACCGACTACAATGGTGGTTTCGTTTTGCCCTGCGCGATAGACAAACGAGTCGCCGTGGCGATTGGGCATGGTGACAATACACAGTTCTACTCTGCCGACTTTCAAGAAAGATGTTCACTTCATGAGAAGCGCGAGGATTCGTGGGCGGACTACCCAAGTGGGATCGTGTGGGCAATGAAAGAGCGAGGTTTCGACATACCGTCATTTCAGGGAGCATTTGCAGGAGACGTCCCACTAGGGAGTGGACTTTCATCTTCTGCTGCGATCGAAGCCGCTACCGCAATCGTACTTGATGCGCTCTTCCATCTTGAGATGGAGAAGAAGGAGCTCGCTTTGCTCTGCCAGCATGCCGAGAATGCGTTCGTGGGAGTCAACAGCGGCATCATGGATCAGTATGCCGCGCTTCTCTGTCAGGCAGGAACAGCGCTGTTGATAGACTGTCGCTCATTAGAAGCTAAACCGATTCCTTTAAATCTGGCCAGAGCAGACCTCACACTGCTCGTCTGCGACACACATGTTTCCCGGGAATTGGGCGCAACAGGCTATAACGCGCGTCGAGAAGCGTGTGAACGAGCGGCCCACACGCTGGGTGTCAGTGAACTGCGCGATGCTCACCTCAACGATCTGGACAAGCTCTTGGGCGAGGAACGCAAACGGGCCCGCCATGTCATCACTGAGAATGCGCGGGTGCTAGAAGCAGTTCAAGCCTTGCAGAGACAGGACTTTGGTGCTTTTGGGCGGCTGATGTATGCCTCGCATTGGTCTCTGCGCGATGACTACGAAGTCTCGACGCCAGAGTTGGATGCTTTTGTCGAGATAGCTCTCCAGTCATCAGCGCTCGGGGCGAGGCTCACAGGGGCGGGCTTTGGTGGATGTGCTCTTGCGCTGATTAGAAGTGAAGATACAGAAGTGCTGGCGCGGCGTGTTCAGCACTACTTCGAAGCGTGCGGATTCAAACGACCGGTCTTCTATTCATTCCAGCCGGAGGCTGGCGCGGAGGTCGCGACATGAAATTACTCGTTACAAGCGTAGTTTTCTTGGTATTGTCTGTAACAAGGTTTGAGATCGAGTGACATCCCTGGTGGATGGTCGGTTCTCTGTTAAGGGGGCGAAAACGAGTTACCTTCATGGCGAATGTCAAATTCGAGTACGTCTACAAGCGCTTCAACAAGGTTGAAGTGGTCCACGATATCACGATGGATATCAAGGACAAAGAGTTCCTCGTCCTGGTCGGCCCCTCCGGGTGTGGCAAGAGCACGTGCCTGTGCATGATCACGGGGTTGGAAGAAGTCACCGAGGGAGAGATTTACATCGTGGACAAGATCGTCAATAACGTGGATCCCAAAGATCACGACATTGCGATGGTCTTCCAGAACTATGCCCTCTATCCGCACATGACCGTCTACGACAACATGGCGTTCGGCCTGAATCTGCGTCATATTCCCGCGCAAGACATCAAGAAGCGTGTCCAAGACGCGGCCGATATCCTGGGGCTGGAAAAGTTGCTCAAGCGCAAGTCCAAAGAACCGTCCGGTGGGCAGCGCCAGCACGACGCGCTGGGCCGTGCACTGGTGCGCTCGGCGCAAGTGTTCTTGTTGGACGAGCCGCTCTCCAACCTGGATGCCAAGCTGCGCGTGCAGACGCGCGCGGAGATCTTCAAGATCCACCAATGCGTGCAGACCACCTTTGTCTATGTCATGCATGACCAGACGGAAGCCATGACCATGGGAACGCGTATCGCGGTGCTCAACGGGGGCATTATCCAGCAACTGGGCCCGCCGCAGGACCTCTACGATCATCCTACCAACCTATTCATGGCGGGTTTCATCGGTTCTCCTGCGATGAACTTCTTTGACAACGTCAAGTGCCGATGGTGAGGCGACGCAGATCACCATCAGTGACTTCGGCGAGGTAGACGTGCCACCGCTGTACGCCCAAAGCACGCGAGAAGCCGCGGGCAAGAAGCTCATCCTGGGTATTCGCCCTGAGAGTTTTGCGGACCTCGCGCTGCTCGCTGAAGAAATGCGGAATGGCTTAACGATGCATGCGCCCGTGGAGGTAGTCGAGCACCTGGTGAGTGAACTGTTAGTATACATGATGGCTAAGGGTAAGCCGGTGGTAGCCCGCGTTGATCCGCATTCCAGTGCGCATACTGGCATGGACATCAAGCTGCACATTGACGCAGACAGCATTCACCTCTTCGATGCGGAGACGGGGTTAGCAATCCTCTAGGAGAATTGCAATCATGTTCGCGGAAAGGTGTAGAGGAAATGAGCCGGTAAGTGAGGACACCGGGACATACTGTAATACCGATTACGTTAAATGCTACACGAAGCATCTCGTCAAGCCATTTCGGTCTAGAGCAGAGTCTGGTATATACGAGCGAGAAACGTTGTGAGAGTAAACGCTTCCCATCCTCTTGCCTATGCCATACTTCTCCATAGGTGAGAGGACTCCACCGCTACGTTCGTTGACGTTGAAGGTTCATCCGGGAAAACAGAACGCGAGGTTCGCTCGGATGATCAACTACAAGATTCTATGCTCAAATGATCGCGAGTTATCTGGCACCTTGGTCGCAATCATCAAAAAACGAAGGGAAGGCTTCGTTTGCTGTGTTTGCACTGGAGCGTTCCTTTTTGGCATAATTACTATGTAGGAAAGCCCCATGAGAGCATGGAGTCTGGCCTGACAGGCAGTTCTGAAGCAAGCAGGAACGCATCACCAAGAAGACAGCCACGGCTCGGCAGAGCAGACAAGAAGGGGAGTGAGAACGATGCACCTCATCCTAGTGAGCCTCGGATTTCCATTCTGGTTGCGTCTGAGTCACTACATCAATCTCTTGTTCATCGGATTATTGATACGCAGCGGCATCGAGATACTCGGGGCACATCCCAGACTCTACTGGAATGATGGATGCACACCTAAGACCGAGTGGATCAAGTTCACGAAGAAAAAGGTGCCAATAGATCCAGGGGTGATCTATACAGCGCGCGACGACGAAATAGGCATCACTCCGCTCCTCGCGCTCCCAGGCAAAAAGAATCTGGGGCTTGGCCGCCACTGGCATGGCGTTTCCAACTCGTTGTGGCTGCTCAACGGCATCATCTATGTGGTGTTGCTCTTTTCGACAGGAGAGTGGGCACGCCTCATCCCGACCTCCTGGAGCATTTTCCCGCATGCCTGGCAATCGCTGCTGACCTACCTCAGCTTGCATATTCCACCGCTCAGCGCCTTTCGTCCCTATGACCCGCTCCAGCAACTCGCGTATGCCTTCGTCATCTTTCTCCTGGGGCCGTTTCTGCTGCTGACGGGCGCTGCCATGGCGCCCGCGATTGCCGCCAGTTTTCCCTGGTATATCAAGCTGTAAGGAGTGCCACATATGAACTATAACCGCCTGTTAGGCCATAAAGACATGTATGTCAAACCGAAATGAGAGCGATTGCGAGGTGTACGATGGATCCACGGATCCTGCTTGCAGAAAAAGTTGCGGTATCAGCAGGTATTGGTCTGCTGATTGGTCTTGAACGTGAGTGGAGGCACAAGGAAGTAGGAGTGAGAAGTTTTACCATTGCTGCACTTCTGGGGACCCTCGCCTGGCTGGTTTCACCCACGTTTGCATTGGTGGAAGTAGGTGTGGTGGCAGTGATCATCGTCCTGGCCAATGTCCACTCGTTATCGAACAAGCAACCGATGGAACTTACGACCGCGCTGGCTCTAGCTGTCACGAATGTGTTAGGGGTCTTGATCGGCAACGGGTTCTTTTTTCTGGCGCTCGCGTGCGCAATCGTGGTGACGACGCTACTTTCCTGGAAGACCGAACTGGTTGAGTTCACCAGTAAGCTGACGGTGGCCGAGATTCGCGGCACCCTTCTGATGGCTTTTATCGCTGCGGTCATCTATCCTCTGCTCCCGCAAAGCGCCATTGATCCCTGGCGGCTGATCATCCCGCGCTCCATCTGGTTCACGGTCATCGTGGTGTCGGGTTTAAGCTTTATCAATTATGTGTTGTTGCGCCAATACGGTAT
>WNGQ01006269.1_pt1 | contig 13501 bp, 13 predicted proteins | sample 5407661 | NCBI WGS metagenome assembly WNGQ01 (sample SAMN13153382, study PRJNA577476) | soil metagenome | isolation source: 60 cm soil or saprolite under Garry oak tree replicate 2 | place: USA:California | collected 2016-06-15
TCGGAGATGCGGAAGTTGTTGACCCAGGCGACTTCCGGATAGAGCCGGAGCACCTGACGGAACGACAGAATGGTGCCGATCAACAGCACCGCGCCGATCAGCGCGTTGAGGCCGGGATTGGCGAAGAACGCGACCACGAGCTGCTTGTAGAGCACGACCATCACCAGCGCACACAGCACCAGAAACACCAGCATTCGCACCAGGAAGATCCGTGGCGAGGACAGCTTGTTCAGTTCGACCTCCATCGCGGAGCGGGCAGGGGGGCTTGACGGCATTGCCGGTGTCATCCGTTGCGAGGAGGAGGAGGGGACGATTTTGGGCATCAATATGGCACAGCGGGGCTGAGAAAGAAGATCAGATATACCCTGATTTCAGGTGACAGGTGGAACCTCTGGCTGAAATCGGGCTTGGACTGAGCGTATTTCATAAGTGTCTGTTGTCTACCGCGGATATCAGGGATTTTGCATGACCGTTTCCCCTCTCGAGGCATTGGCGGCGGTGTCTCTCTCGATCCTGCATATCGCCGTGCGCATCGCCGGCATATCGGACGATCCGCGCTATGCCGCCTTTGCCAAGGAATGGGGCGTCGCTTGGCCGCGCAAGATGTTCATGTTTCTGCAGAATCAGGGCTTCGGATCGATCCCGCTGGTATTCGCGGCCTTTGTCGCGGCACGATTTCCTCAGCTTGGCCTGCGGATTCAGGACGTTCTCGGCGCGTTGATCCTGTTTGTCGGCATCGGCGGCGAAGCGCTGGCCGACGCGCAGCTGAAGAACTTCCTCGCCGATTCCGCGAACAGGGGCCGGGTCTGCGACGCAGGGCTGTGGCGCTCGCGGGGCGGGCGCTATCGCGACTACCAGTTGCGCACCAGCATGTTCTTTCCGCTGCCACCGCAAAAGGGAGTGGTCACATGAGCTTCGTATCCATGATCATCGGCACCGCCGAACGGGTGCCATTGCCGGACGTCGTCGTCCGCGCCGCCATCCAGCGGCTGTGCTCGCGTACCGCGACGCGGCTGGCCAGCGGCAACGCGGAAAGCGACGCCTGGTTTGCGGACGAAATGGCGGCACGTGCCATTGCCGAACACACTGACGAGGCCAATGCCGAGCACGACGAAGTGCCTGCGACGTTCTTCGCGCATGTGCTCGGCCCAAATCGCAAATATTCCTCGTGCTTCTACAAGGAACCGGAGTCGACGCTGCAGGAGGCCGAGGAAGAGGCGCTGCGCCAGACCGTCGAGCACGCCGATCTCGCCGACGGGCAATCGATGCTCGAACTTGGCTGCGGCTGGGGTTCGCTGTCGCTGTGGCTGGCGCGGCAATTTCCGAACTCGCAAATTACCGCGGTCTCGAATTCGCATGGCCAGCGCGAATATATCGAAGCCACCGCCATCGCGCGCGGATTGAAAAACCTCTCCGTGATCACGGCTGACATGAACGTGTTCGACCCGGAGCGGCAGTTCGACCGCATCGTGTCGGTTGAAATGTTCGAGCACATGATGAACTGGCGTGATTTGATGGCGCGGGTGCGGTCGTGGCTGGCGCCGGACGGCCGCTTCTTCATGCATATTTTTACCCATCGTTCGGGTGCCTATCTGTTCGGTCGCGCCGATGGCGAAGACTGGATCGCGCAGCATTTCTTCACCGGCGGGGTGATGCCGAGTCATCATCTGGTCCGGCAATATGCCGACCTGTTCGAGATCGAGAAGGAATGGCGCTGGAGCGGCACGCATTATCAGCGCACCGCGCTCCAATGGCTCGGCAATTTCGATTCCCACCGCGACGAGATCGAACGCATTCTTCGCAAGGTCTACGGCAACGAGACCGCCTTGTGGATGCGGCGCTGGCGCTGGTTCTTCCTCGCCACCGCAGGCACGCGGGCGAAGTATTGGTTCGCTCGCCTTCGCGAATGAGGACAGCCAACGGCAGCACCGCCTGATAATATTGCTGTTGCTGCCTCGCTGCGCACCCGAACGGTGTGTCTTCATCGTCATGCGTGATGGGGGGCATGATCGCTGTGGTGGTTCTGGTGCTGCTGATGGTGCCGGTGTTTTTTGTCACCGTGCAGCGCTTTTTCGCGCGCGACCGGGAAACCACGGAGAATGCGGCGGCACGCGAGCGGTATGGACCACCGGCGCAGCCCATCCGATAGTCCGTCATTGCCGGGCTCGACCCGGCAATCCATCTTTTGAAACCGTTTCGGCGGATTGATGGATGCCCGGATCGAGTCCGGGCATGACGATCAACGGGTCGGCCCGCCTACTTCCCCAGCGGCTTCAGAATCTTCACCAGTTCGGCGTGAATGAATTCATTGCCGCAGATCAGGTTGCCGGTCTTGAGCGGATCGTCGTCGCCTTCGACGCCACTGACGGTGCCGCCGGCTTCGCGCACGATGATCTGTCCGGCCGCCATATCCCACGGCGACAGGTTGCGCTCCCAATAGCCGTCGAGGCGGCCCGACGCGACGAAAGCCATATCGAGCGAGGCCGCGCCGAACCGGCGCAGACCGGCCACCTTGTTCTGGATTTCGGTCATCTCCTTGCGCGACAGGTTGTGGTCGCCGCGCCCGATATGCGGCAGTCCGCAGGCGATCACGCAGTCGCCGAGGTTACGCCGGCCGGCGACGCGCAAGCGCTGATCGTTGAGGAAGGCGCCCTTGCCGCGCTCGGCGATGTAGAGGTCGTCATTGGCCGGATTATAGATCAGGCCGGCAATCATGGTGCCCTCGCGCTGCAGGCCGATCGAAATCGCGAATTGCGGGATGCCGTGCAGGAAATTCGTGGTGCCGTCGAGCGGGTCGACGATCCAGGTGTGGCTCTTGTCGTCGCCTTCGCGGGTGCCGCCTTCCTCGCCGATGAAGCCGTAACCCGGCCGTGCCTTGGTGAGGTCGGAGTGCAGCATCTCCTCGGCGCGGCGATCGGCCATGGTGACGAAATTGGCGGGTCCCTTCAGCGACACCTGGAGATTTTCGACCTCGCCGAGGTCGCGCTTGAGGCTGCGGCCGGCGCGGCGCGCGGCCTTGACCATGACGTTGATAAGGGCTGAATGCAGCATGATCTCGGCTCAAGACGACCTGAGCGTCAGGTCAGGACAGGGATTGGCGGGATGCTCTCATCATGAGCGCGGCGGACGCAAACCGGACGCAGCTCTTGCTGTCCGCGCTCCCTGTGGGTGCCCTGCGGTTGCGGTGACGTCAAGGCGGATCATTTGTTGCCGAGCCAGATGCGCGCGCCGTCCTGGGCCTTGGCGCGATCCTCCGGGTTCAAGGCCGCCAGTGCCTCGTCGAGCGTGGGGTCACCCTTGCCGGCAGTTTTCGCAATAATGTGCCATTTGAGCGCCTCGACCTTGTCCATCGTTGCGCCCTGTCCGCTCAACAATACACGCGCGAGGCGGTTCTGTGCGATCGGACTGTTTTGTTTGGCGGCCTTGCGCAACAGCGCCACCGCGGCGGCCTCGTTCTTCGGCGTGCCGGTACCGTTATAGAGCGCGATGGCGTATTCGACCTCGGCGTCGACGTTATCGGCGAGCGACGCCGCCTGTAATAGCCGCACCGCCTTGTCGATGTCTTTGGGAACGCCGGTGCCTTCCTTGTAGAAGGTCGCCAGCGCGTATTGCGCTTCCGGATTGCCGGCGTCGGCGGCGACGCGAAGCAGTTCCGCGGCGCGTTTGAGATCCTGCGGCAGCGTCTGGCCGTCGAGATAGAGCAGCGCGAGATTGTACGCCGCCTTCGGATTGCCGAGCTTGGCCGAGGACGCCAGCAATTTCACGGCTTCCTCGCGATTGACCGAGCCGCCGCGGCCGCCGAGCCGAAGCATCGCCAGCGCGAACATGCCCTCGCGGTCGCCGCCGTCGGCGGCGCGCTTGTACCAGTCGGCGGCCTTGGCATAGTCGCGCTTGACACCCATCGCGTTGGCGTACAGTTCGCCGAGCATGGTCATCGCCTTTGGATCGCTGAAGTCCTGCGCGCGTTTGCTCGCAAGATCGAACGCCGTCTTGTACTGCCCGCGCTGATAGGCGCCATACACCAGATCGGCATTGGGATCGTCCGGCACGGAGGCGGGAGCTACCGTCGCGACCGGTGCTGCGACAGGTGGCGCGGGCTTTGCTGTCGCGGCGGGAGCCGGCGGCTTCTTGGCTACCGCCGGCGGCTTGGCTTTCGGCTTGGCGGCTGGTTTGTCTGCCGCCGGCGGCGTGTCGGTGCCGGGAGGCGTCAGCGAGATTTGCGCCGCCGCGTTCGCCGTCAACATCAGACAGCTCATGAGGATCGATATGGGACGCAGGATCTTCATTTTCCGGCGTTATTCCTGTTCGGCTTTGACTTTTCCGGACATCGCGGTCTGCGCCTGTCTGATCGTCTGCCCGGCGTCCAGCAACGCCGCCGCCGCGCCGCGCGGATCGGCCCAGATGAAATCGCCGACCAGAACGAAATCCGCGCCGGCTTCCGCAAATTCGCCGATCTCCTCGCGCGACGCCGCAAAGCCGACGCACGGTGGCTCGAACAGCTCAGCCCACCATTGCAGCCGTTCAGCGATCGCCTCGACCGAGGGCCGCTGCCCGCTCGCATCGGGTTCGCCGAACAGCACGTAATCCGCACCGGCCTCGCCGGCAGCCATCGAATCGTGGCGTGTCGTCAGCCCGCCGACGCCGGCGATGCGGTCGGGCTTCAACGTCGGCAGCGCATCCTCCATGGCTGCGATCCCGGCCAGATGCGCGCCGTCGGCACCGGCACGGGCGACCAGTTCGACATGACCATCGAGCAGGAGCGCGGCGCCACTGTCCTGGATCGCGGGCGCCAGGGTCTTGATGCGTGAGATCATGGTGCGCTGGTCGGTCGTCTCGAGCCGCAGCAGCACCGCCGCGACATCGGCCTGGGCCAGCAAGCCTGGAAGGCTTGCCAGCCATGACGACGGATCGTCCACGACCGGCGTCGCCAGATAAAGCCGCGGCGCGGGGCGCGGCGGAGCAGGTTTATTGGCCAACTCTATGCCGCCTTCTGCTTTTCCAGATCGGCCTGCCATTCGCCTTCGGTGGCGAGCGAATTCATCCGCGCCCGATGGGTAAACGCCCGCTGGCCCGCGGCGGCGTTCTCGGCCTTGCCTGACCACGCCTTCTGCGGCGCCGCCTGCAGCGCGCGGCCGTAGGAGAAGGTGAGGCGCCAGGGCAGGCCGCCGATCCGGTTCATGGCGTCGAGATGCGCGGTGGCGTCTGTATCGGATTGCCCGCCTGAGAGGAAGGCAATGCCGGGCACCGCCGCGGGAACGCAGGATTTCAACAGTCGAATGGTTTTCTCCGCGACCTCGTCGACGGAGGATTGCTTCGCACATTTCTTGCCGGAGATGGCCATGTTCGGTTTCAGGATCATGCCTTCCAGTGCGACACGCTGAACCCGCAATTCCTGAAAGGTCTTGTTGAGCAGGCGCATGCTCACCTCATAACAGCGGTCGATGTCATGACCGCCATCCATCAGGACTTCCGGCTCGACGATCGGAACAATCTGTGCGGCCTGGCACAATGCCGCGTAACGCGCCAGCGCATGGGCGTTGACGTGGATCGCGGTCATCGTTGGGACATTGCTGCCGATGTCGATCACCGCGCGCCATTTTGCGAACCGCGCCCCCTGATCGTAATATTTCTTCAGGCGCTCGGCGAGTTTGTCCAGCCCGACGGTGACCAATTCACCCGGGCAGCTCGGCAGGGCTTGCGTGCCCTCATCGACCTTGATGCCGGGGATCGCACCTGATTGCTGGATGATCTTCACCAGCGGCGTGCCATCCCCGGCATTTTGCCAGATGGTCTCGTCATAGAGAATGACACCGGAAATGTACCGGGTCATCGCTTCGCTGGAGCGGAACATCATTTCGCGATAGTCGCGGCGAGATTCCTCGGTCGACACCACATTGATGGCGTCGAAGCGCTTTTTGATCGTGCCTGAGGATTCGTCGGCGGCGAGTATGCCCTTGCCCGGCGCGACCATGGCCAGAGCGACCTTGTTGAGATCGGTGAGATTCATCGATGCCTCCTCCGCAGCACTGTGTCCTTGCAAGTCAAAGTAGACGGTTCTCAGGCAGTTCCCAAGAAAACGTTCAAGAAAACGTCCAAGAAAACGTCAAGAAAAACATCCAAGTAAACGCCAAGAAAACGTGCGCAGGCGCCGGTGAGGCTGGCGCCTCTTTCAGGAGTGCCCGCCCGTTACGCGACCTTCGGATCGAGCTCGCCCTTGATGTAACGCTTCGCCATCTCGGCGGTGGTCAGCACCTTCTTGATCTTGCTCGCCTGACCGGCGGTATTGAATTCCTGCAGCCGCTGCTTGCAGAGTTTCGCCATCGCTTCCATCGCCGGCTTGAGATATTTGCGCGGATCGAATTCGCTTGGATCCTCGTTGAGCACCTTGCGGATCTGGCCCGTCATCGCCATCCGGTTGTCGGTGTCGATGTTGATCTTGCGGACGCCGTTCTTGATGCCGCGCTGGATCTCGGAAACCGGCACGCCCCAGGTCGGCTTCATCTTGCCGCCATTGGCGTTGATGATGTCCTGCAGGTCCTGCGGTACCGACGACGATCCATGCATCACCAGATGCATGTTGGGCAGCTTGCGGTGAATTTCCTCGATCACGTTCATGGCCAGGATATCGCCGTCCGGCTTGCGGGTGAATTTGTAGGCGCCGTGCGAGGTGCCCATCGCAATCGCCAGGGCGTCGACCTTGGTCTGCTTGACGAACTTGACCGCCTCGTCGGGATTGGTGAGCAGCTGGTCGTGGGAGAGCTTGCCCTCCGCGCCGTGGCCGTCCTCCTTGTCGCCCATGCCGGTCTCGAGCGAGCCCAGCACGCCGAGTTCGCCCTCCACCGAAATGCCGCCGAGATGGGCCATGTCGGTGACGGTCTTGGTGACCCCGACATTATAGTCCCAGTCGGCCGCGCTCTTGCCGTCGGCCTTCAGCGAGCCGTCCATCATGACGGAGGTGAAGCCGGCCTGGATCGCGGTCATGCAGGTGTCGGGCCCATTGCCATGATCGAGGTGAACGCAGACCGGGATCTGCGGATAGATCTCGGTAACCGCATCCATCATGTGCTTCAGCATGATGTCGTTGGCGTAGGACCGCGCGCCGCGCGAGGCCTGAATGATGACAGGCGCGTCGAGGCTGGAGGCGGCGTCCATGATGGCAAGCGCCTGCTCCATGTTGTTGATGTTGAAGGCCGGCACGCCGTAGTCGTGTTCCGCCGCGTGGTCGAGCAATTGACGCAACGTGATGCGAGCCATGTGTCCTGTTCTCCGCGTTGGGGCTTCAATGCCCGATCCGGCCTTAATCTAGTACCTGGAATCACAAATCGGTATTGCAGCCCATCCTTCGAGACGGCCCCGGAGCCTGTCATCGGGCGCGCATTCGCGCGACCCGTTGGTGGCCTCCTCAGGATGAGGTCTAACTTGTTGAAACACAATAACCTCATGCTGAGGAGCGAGCGACGCGAGCGTCTCGAAGCATGGGCAGCAAGCGACTCTCCGATCTCTCATAGTCAGTACTAGCGTATTTTCAAAACCTCGACACCGGGCAAGGGTTTGCCTTCCATCCATTCAAGAAACGCACCGCCCGCGGTCGAAACATAGGTAAAATCGCCGGCCACGCCGGCTTGATTGAGCGCCGCCACCGTGTCGCCGCCGCCTGCGACCGAAATCAGTTTCTTGGCCTTGGTCCGGTCCGCCGCGTGCTTCGCGGCCACCATGGTGCCGCGGTCGAACGGCGTCATCTCGAACGCCCCGAGCGGGCCGTTCCAGACCAGCGTCGCGGCATCGTCGATCGCGGCATGAATCCGCGCGATCGATTGCGGGCCGACGTCGAGGATCATGCCGTCGGAGGGGATGGCATCGAGGCCGTAGGCATGGGACGGTGAATTAGCGGCGAAGTGAAACGCCACTACGGCGTCGACGGGGAGGATGATGGCGCAATTCGCAGCTTTCGCCTTTTCGACAATGCGCAGCGCCGTCGCCGCGAGATCCTTCTCCGCCAGCGACTTGCCGATGCCGACGCCCTGGGCATGCAGGAAGGTGTTGGCCATGCCGCCGCCGATCACCAGCGCGTCGACCTTGCTGACCAGGTTTTCCAGAAGATCGATCTTGGTGGAGACCTTGGCGCCGCCGATGATCGCGATGACAGGCTTGGTCGGCGCCTCCAGCGCCTTGCCGAGCGCGTCGAGTTCGGCCTGCATGGTACGGCCGGCATAGGCCGGCAATTTGTGGCCGAGGCCCTCGGTCGAAGCGTGCGCCCGGTGCGCGGCCGAGAATGCGTCGTTGACCCAGATGTCCCCGAGCCTTGCCAGCTCGGCGACGAATGCCGGATCGTTCTTTTCTTCCTCTTTGTGGAAGCGGGTATTCTCCAGGCACAGGATGTCGCCGTCCTTCATCGCGGCAATCGCCTTTTCAGCGATCTCGCCGACGCAATCCGCGGCGAACGCTACCGGTTTATTGATCACCTGAGCCAATGCATCGGCGACAGGTTTCAGCGAGTCCTTGGCGTCGCGCCCCTTGGGCCGGCCGAAATGCGCCAGCAGGATCGCTCTTCCGCCCTTGCCGGAAATCTCGGTGATGGTTGGGGCGATGCGCTCAAGCCGGGTAGCGTCGGTGACGCGGCCCTGTTCCATCGGCACGTTGAGATCGACGCGCAGCAGCACGCGCTTGCCCTTCACGTCGACGTCATCGAGGGTGCGGAAAGTTTTGGACATTATTGGTCTCGCGCAACTCATCCTTCGAGACGCCTCGCTGCGCTCGGCTGCTCTCAGGATGAGGTTTCTCCCTCATGGTGAGGAGCGCGCGCTTGGCGCGCGTCTCGAACCATGAGGTCCTGGAATCAGAGCAGCTTCCCCATCGCCACGGCGGTGTCGGCCATGCGGTTGGAAAAGCCCCATTCATTGTCGTACCACGACATCACCCGCACCAGCGTGCCGTTCTGCACCTTGGTCTGGTCCATGTGGAACGTGGAGGAATGCGGGTCGTGGTTGAAGTCGATCGAGACGTTGGGTGCGGTGGTATAGCCGAGGATGCCCTTCATCTGCTGTTCGCTGGCGCGCTTCATCGCCTCGTTGATTTCCTTCACGTCGGTCTTGCGCGACGCGATGATCTTGAGATCGATCACCGAGACGTTCGGGGTGGGGACGCGGATCGCGACGCCGTCGAGCCTGCCTTGCAGTTCCGGCAGCACCAGCCCGATCGCCTTGGCCGCCCCGGTGGAGGTCGGGATCATCGACATCGCCGCGGCGCGGCCGCGATAAAGATCGCTGTGCAGCGTATCGAGGGTTGGCTGATCGCCGGTATAGGCGTGGATCGTGGTCATGAAACCGGTCTCGATGCCGACGGTGTCGTTCAGCACTTTTGCGACCGGCGCGAGACAGTTCGTCGTGCACGAGCCGTTGGAGACGACCAGGTGATCCTTGGTCAGCTTGTCGTGATTGACCCCGAAGACGATCGTCGCATCAGAGCCGTCCGACGGCGCCGAGACCAGCACGCGCTTGGCGCCGGCGGTGAGATGCGCCGAAGCCTTGGCCTTGGCGCTGAAGATGCCGGTGCATTCCAGCGCGATGTCGATGCCGAGATCTTTCCAGGGCAAGGTGTTGGGATCGCGCACGGCGGTGACCTTGATCTTGCCATTGCCGAGGCTGATCGAGTCGCCGTCCACGGTCACAGTGCCGGGGAAGCGGCCGTGCACTGAATCGTAGCGCAAGAGATGGGCGTTGGTCTCGACCGGGCCGAGGTCGTTGATGGCGACCACTTCGATATCGTTGCGTTTGGCCTCATGGATGGCCCGCAGCACGTTGCGGCCAATGCGGCCAAATCCGTTAATCGCGACCCGGATTGCCATCTGTTGTCTCCTTCAATGACCTCTGTCATCCCCGCGGAGGGCGCTTGGGCCATCCACGAGGGTTTTGCGGCGGACGCCCGGTTCGGCCGGGCGGGAGCGGATAATATGACCGCTAGGTAACCCTTTTTTCGGGCAATCTCAACCGTCAGCCCAACAGCTTCACCGCGGCGTTAACTGCCGCCTCGGAGGTAATTCCGAAGTGCTTGTAAAGGTCCTTGGCCGGCGCGCTGGCGCCAAAACTGTGCATGCCCACAAATGCGCCATTGGGCCCGATCACGGCATCCCAGCCCCACCGCACGGCGGCCTCGATCGCCACCTTGACCGGCGCATTGCCGATAATCGCCTTCTGTCTGTCCGCTGGTTGCGCCAGCAGCAATTCGAGGGACGGCACCGACACCACCCGCGACGCGATACCGCGCTCGCCAAGCTGCTTTTGCGCGGCAACCGCGATCTCGACCTCGGAGCCGGAGGCGAACAGCGATACTTTCGCCTCGCCTTGCGCGGCAACCAGTTCATAGGCGCCATGGCCACACGGATTGTCTGACGGCGCCGTGGTACGCAATTGGGGCAGGTTTTGGCGGGTCAGCGCCAGTACCGTCGGGCCATCGATTCGGTTGAGCGCAAGTTCCCAGCACTCGGCTACCTCGACCGCGTCGCAGGGACGGAACACGCGCATGTTGGGAATGGCGCGCAGCGCCGCGAGATGTTCGACCGGCTGATGCGTCGGTCCGTCTTCGCCGAGACCGATCGAATCGTGGGTCATTACATAGACGACGCCGGTGCCCATCAAGGCTGCGAGCCGTATCGCCGGGCGGGCATAATCGGTGAACACCAGGAAAGTCGCGCCATTTGGCGCGAATCCACCGTGCAGGAAAATTCCATTCATGGCCGCCGCCATGCCGTGCTCACGGACGCCGTAATGGATAAAGCGGCCTTTCGGCGTTTTGGCCGAGAAGGCGATCGCAGACTTCGCCTTGTTGTTATTGGAGCCGGTAAGATCGGCCGAGCCCGCCAGAAATTCCGGCATCGCCGGCACGATCGCCTCGATCGCAAGTTCGGACGATTTGCGGGTGGCGATATTCTGTGGCGTCTCAATCAGCGCCTTCTTGTGGGCCTTGAACGCTTTCGCCAGAGCAGCCGGCCGCTCATGCCGCAAGCGTCGTTCGAATTCCGTGCGCTTGCGGGCAGGCAGTGCGGCGAAGCGAGCCTCCCACTCCTCGCGCGCGGCGCCGCCGCGGGCGCCAACTTCGCGCCAGCTTTTCAACACGTCTGGTGGTACCGAGAACGGCTCCAGCGCAATGCCGAGCTTCTCCTTGGCGCCCTTGAGCTCATCGGCGCCGAGCGCTTCGCCATGCGCTTTCGCGGTGCCGGCCCTGGTCGGTGCCCCGTAGCCGATGGTGGTCTTGCAGGCGATCATCGAGGGCTTATTGGATGTCTGCGCCCGCGTGATCGCGGCGGCGATCGCCTGCCGATCCTGACCATCGATTAGTTCGGCCTGCCAGCCGGCGGATTTGAACCGTTTAACCTGGTCGACCGAGTCGGCGATCGAGAGCGGGCCGTCGATCGAAATGCCGTTGTCGTCATACAGCACGATCAGCTTGTTGAGCTTCCAGTGGCCGGCCATGGCGATCGCTTCCTGCGATACGCCCTCCATCAGGTCGCCGTCGGAGGCGAGTACATAGGTGTGATGGTCGACAATCTTCTTGCCGTACTCGGCGGCGAGCATCTTCTCGGCGAGCGCGAAGCCGACCGACGTCGCGATGCCCTGGCCGAGCGGTCCCGTCGTGGTCTCGATGCCCTTGGTGTGGAAATTCTCCGGATGGCCCGGCGTCAGCGATCCCAGCTGGCGGAAGTGCTTGAGCTGGTCGAGCGTCATGTCCGTATTGCCGGTCAGATACAGCAGCGCATACAGCAGCATCGAGCCGTGGCCGGCCGACAGAATGAAGCGGTCGCGATTCGGCCATCGCGGATTCGCGGCGTCGAATTTCAGGAACTGCGTGAACAGCACGGTGGCGATATCGGCGGCGCCCATCGGCAGGCCGGGATGGCCGGATTTCGCCTTCTCGACAGCATCCATGGCTAGCCCGCGAATCGCGTTGGCCATACCGGAATGATCGACCTGCGTCATGATGAAATTCCGCCTGAAAGGAGGTGCTTGGTGGCGATTCGCCGCGTGGGGGACTGTCTCGGCACAAGCCGGCAACGGGAAGTCAGGGCTGGATAGCATCTGTGTTCCCGGAGTCCAAGGCAGGGAAGCGCCCCGCGGGGCCGAAAAGTTGGTTTGCGGTGCATAGCTGCGAAGCGGCGTTGCACTTGCCTCGCTTGCCACGTAAATTTCCTCCTCTAAAGGCTTGCCGAACCGCAGATTTTGCTGTGCGGGGGGGCCCATTGAAGGTTCGCGCTATTAGCATGAACGATCATTCCACCAACGGTTCCGGCCATGCCGAGCCAACTTCGGCCGATATCGACGCTGCCTCGCGGCGGCTGATGACGGCGCTGGATGCGCTGGAAAGCGCGGTCGAGCGGCGGCGCGAAGCCGACCGTGACGAGAACGAACTGGCTGTCCGGATCCAGGCACTGGGGGCGGATCGATCGCGGCTGGCCGACGAACTCGACGGATCGCTGGTGAAGTCGCGCCGGCTGGAGCGCACCAATCGCGAGATCGCCGAGCGGCTGGATGCGGCGATCGGCACCATCCGCTCGGTGCTCGATGCCGGAGAGACCTCATGAATCATATCAATGTCACCATCAACGGCCGGCAATACCGGATGGCCTGCGAGGAAGGGCAGGAGGTGCAGCTCCTGAAGCTCGCCGAGAGCCTGGAATCGCGGATCGGCACGCTGCGCGGCAAGTTCGGCGAGATCGGCGATGCGCGCCTGATCGTGATGGCGGCGCTGACCGTATGCGACGAAATGGTCGATGCCGCCCAGCGGATCCGCGGTCTCGAACAGGAGCTCGAATCGTTGCGCAACGTCCGCACGGTGGCAGCGGAACGCTCCAGGGCGACGCAAGCCGCGGTCGCCAAAGCGCTGAACTCCGCGGCCGACCGCATCGAGAAGACGACGCAGGTGCTCAACCGCACCATCGGCGGCGGGGTCGCGATTGGTTGACCATTGCCCGCGTTAACGCTGGCGGATTGGTTCCGTCGTGGTTAGATTGATTGGGCGAAGCTGTGTCGCGCGTCAGGAGCCATATATCCCCGGGGCCTTATCGATCCTTCCGGGAACTGTCCCTGGCCGGGTCCGTGGATCCGGTCACATGGTGCCCACCTACTTTCGTAGGGAACTCCGGGATCGAGCGCTCCAACGGCCATCGCGGCTTCGCACTTTTCTGTTAGATCGTCATCGTCATGCTCCGCGAAGGCGGAGCATCCAGTACGCTGTGGCTTCGCGGCTCCATCACTGACGATCCGGGATACTGGATCACCCGCTGGAGCCTGTCATCGGGCGGCCATTCGGCCGACCCGTTGGCGGGTGATGACGGCCTCAGATAAACTCGGGCAATGCCTGATTCCCCCACCTCAATCTCTGCGGAAAAAACGATGCTTCGCGCCGCCGCGCTTGCAAAGCGCGATGCGTTGAGCGGCGAGCAGCGCATGGCCGCGGCGCAGGCCATCGCGCTGCGCGGACTGCCGATTGAAATCATGCCTGGCAAGGT
>WNGQ01006589.1_pt1 | contig 13501 bp, 12 predicted proteins | sample 5407661 | NCBI WGS metagenome assembly WNGQ01 (sample SAMN13153382, study PRJNA577476) | soil metagenome | isolation source: 60 cm soil or saprolite under Garry oak tree replicate 2 | place: USA:California | collected 2016-06-15
TACGACCATCTCCAGCGAACAAAAGGGCCCAACCTACAACGGTCAGAAGAACCAGTCTGATATTGAGTTTCATGCAGCGTGACTCCTGGCTTGGAGCAGGGTAAGTGGGATGACCTGCGGCGGATTTTGCTCTTGCAAGGGGTAGGAGTCAACCAGAAAATCTTTGCAGTTACGTGCCCGGCCTCCGAGCGGAGCAGACCAATAGGGACCGAGCAACGAATGCACGTTGGTTGTCACTTACTCTGGGAGTCCATTCCTAATGAGGCCCTTTTGACATCGAGAGCGTGCCGTGCTTCTCGCGCATTTCCCTCTCGCTGTGAGACATCCTTTCTCTCTTGTTCAAACTTCTCAAATTCATCGCCGAGAACGATACCAGCCGCTGACATCGAGTCGTATTCTTTGTTCAAAGTATAGCGGTCAGGATCACAAAGATATCCGCCTTTGGCGCAACGTTGGTTGAAGTTTGAAACATTGCTGTCATAAACCTTTTTTCGCAGGTTGAAGGCATTCAAACGAGTACTGAGGTCAGCAGCTTTCTTTGAAAGGGTCTCCTCACGAACTTTCAAGTAGTCTTCCTCATCCTTGATTCGGCTCTCATCGTTCGCGAGTTCCATCTTAGCAATGCGGGCTGATCGCTCATCTTGTGACATCGTTTTGGGAAATAACAAAACGCCCAGTGTAGGGTGATGAATCTCATCGTAGTTGGCTTTTTCATCTGCTGCGGCTTTTGCTGCTAACGCGGCTTGCTGAAGTTGCGACTTGGCTTGTGTTCGCGCTTCTCGGAAATGCAGAACTAGCCGATATAAATCATTTGCTTCGTCGGTTAGGCCCCGCTCTTCTTTGAAGACTACATCGCCGGAGTCGGCATCCGTGACCTCTAATGAAACGGTACCGGCTGTGAGGTCTGTGTGGTCAGAAGTCATATTAGCTACCAAGTCCGCGCGTTCACATGCATACACTCGCACATAACCGGTTGACACATTCTGCGCCAGTTCCATATTGCGAAAGGAGCGGTTTGGGGTGAAGTGCTTCTCGTTCCGTGACCATAGGACTCTACTGTCACCCGAGTAGCATATTGTTTTGGCACGTATCATTCTTGAAGCCGCAGCCTGCTCAACAACACCGCAGGTGGCTTGGTTGTTAGGCGGAGATAAACCCCATTTGCAATTTTGGCCTAATGCAACCATCGACACCAGCATGAATGCCCAGATCAGGATCGGCTTCACTGACTTAGACCTCCTGGCCTGGTGTTGCGAAAAAAATCGCAGGCACATCCATCACCAGGCACATCAGACTTTTTCGGGGGAAAGCAAACGCGGGGGAAATCCACATGCGTTGCGTCACTATTCTAACTCACAGTGAGTTACAACGAGACGAAATACGAAATTACGGCTTGGGTTGACCTTGGCAGGGTGCCCACTACCCCCTAGAGTCTAGGACGGGCTTCTGGAGAAATCGTCCTAGCTGGCTTCGCAGTATTCTTGAATGGACTGGGCTAGGCCGGCCACGCCCCTCAGTGAGCGACGTATGGAGGAGCATACAATGTTGGCATGAGCACCAGATATCGAGAAGCCGCCTTTTTCGTTAGGTCCAACCCCGACGACGACGAAGAGGAAGATGAACCTAAGAAGGATGAAGAAGAGGATGACGAGGAACGCGATGACGAGGGGTACTCGGAGTGAAGAAAGGCTTCAGCTTACCGCTTTCCAGCCGAATCGCCCTGGGAGTTTGTTTCGTCCGCAGTCTTATCCGTAGCGAGCGAACCAGCGATTGCCTTCATGCTCGCCGCAGTCAATTAGACCTTCAGCCTTCATTTCCATTAGAAGATTGTGTAGTTGAAGTTCTCCCAGACGCTTCAATGCCTGCGAGTTGTCTGCCAATTCCTTTTCATAACCATCGGAAACCCCGCTCCAGTCATGGGGCGACCTGACGGTGCGATCCACTTTCGCTTTCGTAAGAGTTGAAGAACTTCTTGTTTATCGGCGTACGCGCCTGAATCGCGACTAGGCACCGCAAGGCGGCTCTTTAGTAGAAGGACTTGTTCATAGGCCAGGATCCGTTCTTTGCGCCAGACGCGGTAGGAGCCGAACATGGCGGCGACTGCGGCAAGGCAGCCTCAGATGATCTTCTGTTCCCTTTGCTGACTCCATACCGCTAATGCAGCAAACGGCACGCTTAATGGGCCGCTCATGCCCGTTAGCCAATCGCCAAAGAAGGCTCGTAAGTAAGTCAGGAGCCGGATGTCGGGTTCACGCGGCTCTTCGGGCAAAGCAAGGATTAAGAAGATCGCATAGGCACCTGACGGTTGCGGCCTTGTCTAGTAACGGCGAATGAAACACCCAATCAATAACGCGCAGACAAAGCCCCAGCATTGCGAGAACCAGGGAAATTTTCGGAGGCAACACCATAGTCTAAGTCATCGCCCTAGCCTGCTTAATTCACCAGAGCTGAGATTTGTTTGCGAGGAGGTGCGATCAGGGGTTGATGGAGGGCAAGTCGGCAAAGTTATGCGGTTTGTGAGGGAGAGTGCGGCGTCGCGAGCTGATGCAGAGGATTTTGCGCACGGCGGCGCACGAACTTCGAGTGGAAGGTAAGTTCAGAGGCAAGGAATTGGGATTAGCTGCTGTTGACGGCGAGGGCGGCGGAGCGGAACAGGTTTTGAAAGGGCCAGCCGGTGGCGAGGTGGAAGCGGATGCAGCGGGCGGTTTGGCGCAGGCGGGCGCCGAGTTTGAAGAGTTGAGCGCGCAGGGTTTCGATTTGCGCCGAGCGCCAGGGCTGAGGCAACTGCAAACGGAAAAAGTTGACCAGGTTGTAGGCGGCGGCGTGCAGCAGCAGGCGGAAGGCGTTGGCCAGGAAGCGGTGACAGCTCAAACGGTCGGCGCGGAAGCCGTTCTTGAACTCCTCGATGCGATTCTGGCACTCCCCGCGATCGTTGTAGAAAGCAAAGATCTGGGAGGCAGGTCCGTCGCAGTTGGTGATCAGGAAGCGCAGGTTGGTTCCGGTAGCGGTGTGCTCGGCCTTGAAGCAGATGCGGCGCTGGCGCGGCCAACTGCGGGCGCGATGGCGAAAACTGGAGAAGCGGCGCTGGGGTAATTGGGTACGGTGATAGCGCCGTTTCCGTTGTTGCCGCCGGGGCTCGGCGTGGCGCTGGAAGACGCAGTTGGCGGGGATGCCGAGGACATACTCGATCGCGAAGAACTCGCAGAACGCATAGAGCAGGGGCAGAGCAAAACCGGCATCGCCGCGCAGTTTGATCTTTACGCCGGGGAAGGCAGACTGCCAACGCGGCAGCAAGCGCAGCAGCATGGGCACGATGCGAGCATGACTGGAGGCATTTCCGGGGCGCAAGCGCGCGGCTAGCAGACATCCGGTGTGGCGCTCGAAGACCAGCATGGGGTGATACATGTGCTGGCCGTAGCCGCCGTTGAAGAAGCTGAGTTGTTGCTGGCCGTGGGTGGGATCGTCGGTGGAATCGATGTCGAGCAGAATCTCGCCGCGCTGGCGGACCTGGTCACCGCAGAGGCGGATGAACTGCTGGCACAGCCGGTCATTGCAGTGCACCAGATCGCGGGCGGAAGGCGCGTTCTCCCAGCGACTGAGGGTGGGCTGGGAGCCGAGCGCGTCGCCCAGTTTCTGATCGGCGACAATCTGCAACATGGGATCGTGGCGCAGACGGTCGGCGTCGTTGGCATCTTCGTAGCCGGCGACAATCTGATAAATGCGCTGCCGCAACAGCCTCAGCGAATCATGATGCAGGCGGTCGTGCTGTCGTGGATCGCTGAGGCCAGCGGCCCAGTCACGAGTCAGATGATGGCGCTGATCGAAGGCTCGCAGAGGCAACAAACCGGCGTCGCTGGTAATCTGGCCACCGGAAAAATCGGCGCGAATAGGTTGATGACGGTAGAAGGAGAAGTTCAGTTGTGGTAAAACACTTTGTATCAAGTGATAGATGCTCCGAAAGGGAATGCTGGGTCTGCAAACCCAGTGTTCATCATTCCTTTTAGAGCATCTTTTCTTTTTTGGCTAGAGCCTTGGTGAATAATCCAGGCTAGGCTTAATGGCCAGTGAAAAGCCAAAAACCTAGTTACAGCGGGGATACCTGGTTCATAACGTTGATTGCCCAGCTTCTTTATGGCGAAGACAATGCATTCCACCATCTCTCGGCCGCGCACGGTACCCCGCACCATTCCATCGAGGTAGGAAACTAGTCGATCCGGCGGAGCGTTCTCTAATAGGTCGCACTTTTCGGCGGCAAAGCTGATGCCACTTGTGAGAAACAATATTGCCAGTACGACGGGATTCAGCCTCTTCACCATGAGCACCCCGTTAAATAAAAAATTCTGAAACTTAAACTTTTTGATTACTGGCAGGATGAAGCCGCACGAGGGTTGTGCCCATTTTTGTGCCCACCACCTAACCTTACTGAGTGAGACTGAGTGACACGGCTACACTGGAAGTTCTTGAAGGCGTGCGATCTGTGGCATCGGGTCGCGCTAGGTAGCGCTCCCTCCAAGTCGCTGATTCCTCGTGCGGCAAGTCTCCGGAGGCAATCGCTCTATCCAGCTGAGCTACGGGCGCGATCAACTTCTGCTAAGTGTACATCCAGAGGTTTGCCCCATCAATGAGGGGGCTTGAGAGGAGATACTAGCGACGGTCGCAGTTTTCGGGTTCATCAACACGAAACGTTGCCGTCTGACGTGATTCGACATCTGCTTGCCAGTCGCGATATCTGATATCTACCAGCGACCCCGGCCACCGCCGCCGCCGCCACCACGGCCACCCCGGTCTTTGCCGCCGCCACCACTTCGCTCCACCTTGGGGCGTGCTTCGTTCACGTTCAGCGTGCGGCCTCCAAGTTGGCTGCCGTTGAGGGCGGCGATGGCCTTCTCTCCATCTTCGGCGTTGGTCATCTCCACAAAGCCGAAACCGCGCGAACGCCCGGTATCGCGGTCGGTCATGATGCTGACCCGGTCCACCTGCCCGTACGCCTCGAACATCGTACGCAGTTCATCTTCTGAAGTATTGAAGTCCAGGTTCCCAACGAAAATGTTCTTCAAGCGAATTGCCTCTCAGTGAGCTATCTGAATGCAGCTTACTTCGGCGGAAAAGCAGTGGGCCGACCCTCAAGCCGGAGTTGGCGAACAGTCAAATGCGGGGCAAGTATAGCAGGTCTGTATGTTCTGGGAAGCTATTCTGCCTTAAGGGTAGTTGTGTGCGATGGGGAACGCAGAACTCGCCACGTTCCCTGCCGGATGACTACTGACTTTGTTCCACGGTCGCCATGGAGCTTCTCTTGCGTTTGTTCGCCTGAAGTGCGCGCTTTCGTAGCCGCAATGATTTGGGGGTGACTTCGACAAACTCATCATCGGCGATGAACTCAATAGCCTGTTCCAGGTTCAATTGCCGGAACGGCACCAGGCGGATCGCCTCATCCGCAGTGGAAGCGCGCATGTTGGTCAACTTTTTCTCGCGCACCACGTTCACATCTAGATCGGTATCTTTGGCGTTTTCGCCGATGATCATCCCTTCGTAGACGTCGATTCCAGGCCCAACGAACAATTCACCTCGCTCTTGCAGGTTCCAAAGCGCATAAGCAGTAGAAACCCCGCCACGATCTGAAACCAGGGCGCCAGTAGGACGGTGGGGAATCTCGCCTTGCCACTCCATGTATCCATCAAATAGGGAATTCATGACGATGGTGCCGCGAGTATCGGTGAGTAATTGGCTACGCAGGCCGATCAGTCCTCGACTGGGCACTCGAAATTCGATTCGCACCCGGCCATAGCCATGATTGTGCATGTTGACCACTTCGCTCTTACGAGCGCCTAGTTGCTCCATAACTACGCCGACAAATTCTTCCGGGACGTCAATGGTCAAACGTTCTACCGGCTCCATGAGCTTGCCATCCATGCGTTTGGTGACAATCTCCGGCTTGCCAACCATGAGCTCATATCCCTCGCGCCGCATCATTTCGATCAGGATTGAAAGTTGTAGTTCACCGCGGCCCATTACCTTGAACGAGTCGGTGTTATCGGTTTCGTCCACGCGCAACGAAACGTTGGTCAGCAGTTCTTTCTGCAGGCGCTCACGCAGATTACGAGAGGTAACGTATGTGCCTTCCCGTCCGGCAAACGGAGAAGTGTTCACCGTGAATTGCATCGCGATGGTAGGTTCATCAATCGTGATGTGCGGCAGCGGCGCCGGATTCTCGGCATCCGTAATAGTCTCGCCGATAGTGATGCCTTCTACTCCAGCTACGGCGATGATGTCACCTAAGGTTGTCTCGGTGGTATCGGTTCGCTTCAGCCCGGAGAATGAAAACAGTTTTGTGATCTTCGTTTTCAGGAATGATCCGTCCAGCTTGGCGATAGCAACCTCTTCGCCGGTGCGCATGGTCCCATTGAATACACGTGCAATAGCCAGGCGACCCAAATAGTCGCTGTAGTCGAGATTTGCCACCAGGATTTGCAGCGGGCCGGCGGCATCGCCCTGAGGCGCGGGGATGGTGTTGACGATGGCGTCGAACAGCGGCTTCAGATTCTCCCCGCCACCCTTGATGTCAGATGAAGCGGTGCCAGATTTGGCATTGGTGTAAAGAACAGGGAAGTCGAGCTGCTCTTCTTTCGCGTCAAGATCAATGAAGAGATCGTAAACCTCGTTCAGAACTTCCTGCGGGCGCGCGTCGGAGCGATCGATTTTGTTGATCACCAGGATGGGAGGAAGCTGTGCCTCTAAAGCCTTTCCCAGGACGTAGCGTGTCTGCGGTAGAGGGCCCTCGCTCGCGTCCACCAGCAGCATGACTCCGTCTACCATCTTGAGCGCACGTTCTACCTCACCGCCAAAATCGCTGTGTCCGGGCGTATCCACGATATTGATCTTTACGTCGTGATAGAGAATCGCCGTGTTCTTCGCCAAAATGGTGATGCCGCGCTCGCGCTCCAGTTCGTTGGAGTCCATCACCCGTTCAACGAGAGCCTCGTTGGATCGGAATGTGCCACTCTGACGTAGCATGGCATCCACTAGCGTGGTCTTACCGTGGTCAACGTGCGCAATGATGGCGATATTACGAATAGCTGAATTCAAATTGTGACTATCCTTCCAGATGGACCGCGACACGTGCTCTTACCACTTTACTATGTGTTCCGCTCGGGAGGGAGTTTGTATGAACTTTCGTGCGCGGACAACAAGATTGATGACAATTAGGCGGATCAGGCAACCACTGCCGTTTCTTTCAACGCCGGTTTTCCCGCCAACCGGCGTTCGGCCTGCTTCACAGCGCGCCGGGCTGCGGCTATGCCCCCTGCGGTGGTAGATAGCGGTCCTTCAGAATCTGTGTTGGCAAAGAAGACGCGATCCATAGCTCGTCGTGCCAACGGCTGCACCTCGGTGAATAGGCCTGGAGTGGACATGAACATAGGATGTCCGCGCCGGTAAATGTGTACCTCCAGGGGTGCGACATCCGATCCCGGAAACAGTCTCTGAAAATCAGTCAAAACTTTGACTGCAACTTCACGCGCGCTCGATTCGGTGAGCAGGTATCCACGCTCAGCTTCACGCATCGGGGTGTAGCAGGTGAGGATGTTGGCTTTCTGCTGGTAGCCAGGTTGCTTCTGTACCACCCAGTCGGCCACGATGAAATCCGTGAAGCTGTTCCCCGGACACCAGGTGTCATATCCTTGCTTGAACACTGGCTTGTCGAAGATGAGGTTGACCACGGGATAAGGAATGTAACGCATTTGTCGCATGGCCTCGCTTTGTTTTTCCGGCAAGCCTTCTACAATGCGCCGAGTGATGAATTTAGGGGTGGCCATGATCACCGCCTTCGCCGCCACTGACTTCAGTTCGTTACCTTGCATGTAGGTCACCTGGACGCCGTTTCTAGCCGGAACCACGGCAATGGTAGTGGCGCCGTTGTGCATGCGGTCGGCAAACTCCGAGTGAAGAAGTTCTGATAATTTTTTAGAAATTGCGCCCAAGCCTCCAGGCCAGGTGTAGCGTTCATCCTGACGATTCTCTATCGCCATTTCTTGCAGGGTGGAGATTCCTAAGGCCGCAGCTGTTTCCTCGCTTACTGCGCCCCAATTGGAAGGACCATAAGTGTCCCACCATTGCTTGATTTCCTCGGGATATCCCTTCATGAAATCAGTGAATGGAACTCCATAGAGTTCTTTGGAGCGTCTTTCAACGTTGATCGCAAGGATGTCCTTTCTAAATTTCTTGAAACCTTCGCGGACACTGGCCGAATAAGGTAGTTTGGCCAAACCCTCTCCCCAAGTATCAGGAATGAACTCACCTTTAATGATGCTGCCGTCCCAATTGTTGATGGGCAGAGGCTGCAGTCCAATTTGCTGGGCAAATTCATAGGCGATCTCGCTCTTTTCCAGAAAAGCACCTCCAGTGGCGTACGCATTTCCTTGATAATCCATCAGGTAGGAATTCCCGCCCCAGTGTGGCTCCTTTTCGAGAAGCAGGAAATCCCGTTGGCGCAGAAGATAGGCCGCCGTCAGTCCGCTCACCCCGCCGCCGACGATGACAACATCATGTCGGGCCGAAGCAGGCGGTCGACTGAAGATTTTGCCATCCCGCACCTGATGACAAATCAGATTATCTTCGCCCTCCACCGCTGGCGGGCTGCTCGGTTGTTCAGCAGCTAGAAGTGAGAGATCGGCGGGACATCCGGCAGCAACCGCGCCACTCACGACAAACTTGATGAAGTCTCTGCGATTCGGGCTCATGCGTTAGTCCCCTTGCGCCGGACTTTCCAGCAACTCGGCGGCGATTTCCGGCTGGACTTCCGAAGCCACACGCAGCCGGTACCAGATCAAAATGGCAAACAACGAAAAAACGAAGATGATACTGGAGATGGCATTAATTTCCGGCGTGATCCCACGTCGCAACCTGCCCCAGATTTCCAGCGGCAACGTATTGTCGCGTCCGATCAGGAAGAAACTGACGGCGATCTCGTCCATGGACAGGGTGAAGATGAGCAGTGCAGCCCCGATGATAGATAACCGCAGGTTGGGAAGAGTTACGTGCCGGAAAGTCTGCCAGTAATTTGCTCCCAAGTCGAGGGAAGCTTCCTCCTGAGAGCGGTCCAATTTCTGCAAACCCGCGAACACCTCAGTGGTGGCCACTGAGATGAGCGCTGTGCCGTGACCCAGAGCAATAGTCAGCAGGCTGAGCTTAATATCGGCTTCTCGAAACAACATAAGGAGCGAGAGCCCGGTAATAATTCCTGGGAGAATGAGAGGCAGCAGCACAAGCCGGCGAAACAGAGCTTTGCCGGGGAAGTTAGCGCGATCCAGCGCCAGCGCTGCGGGGATGCCGAACCCGAGCGAGATAATCACTGCGGCAATCGCCACCAACAGGCTGTTCAGGACGGACGTCCAGATAGCTTCATCGGCGAAAAGCAAACGGTACCAAGCCAGAGTCAGGTCACGAGGTGGAAATCCGCCAACCCCCGAGCCGTTGAACGAGTAAACGATCAGCGTGACGGTGGGGAGATAGAGAAATCCCAAGACCAATGCGGCATGCCAGGGCAGCCATCGCGAGGAGGTGAACAGGTTTTGCTCCGTCCTCATCGAAAGCTCCATTTCTTTTCTAGTTTTTCCGACATGAAAAGCAGAGCAACCACCAGCACCATCATGCAAAACGAAATGGCAGCGCCTAGAGGCCAGTTGTAAGCTGCACCAAACAGGCTCACAACAATGTTGGAGATCATGATGCCGCTAGGGCCACCGAGCAACAACGGCGCTAGAAAATCCCCCAGGCTCAGCACGAAGGCAAAAGTGGCGCCAGCCACCACACCTGCAATCGAGAGAGGAAAAACCACTCTCCAAAAAGTCTGAAACGGCGATGCACCCAGGTCGTGCGATGCCTCAACCAAAGGACGCGGTATGTGTTCGAGCGATGCGTAAATGGGCAAAAAAGCAAACGGCGTGTAGATGTGAGTAAGCGTCAACACGACGGCAAATGGGCTGTACAGCAGAAAATCCAAGGGATGCTGAGTGAGATGAACGTATTGCAACAGTGTGTTGAGAACGCCGTCGCTGCCCAGGATAGTCTTCCAGGCGTAGGCGCGAACCAGATAACTCACCCACAACGGAATGATCACCAGCTGATAAAACAAATCTTTTCTCCTGCCGGCGTGGAATGAAAGGTAGTACGCGAGTGGATAACCAAGCAGCAACGAAAAGAGCATCACGCGAGCTGCGATCCACATGGAACGAAACAAAGTTTGAAGATACACGTTCACCCGCAGCAGTTCGCGGTAGTTATCGAAAGTCCAGGAGTGGACGATGCTCTGCGCCGGAGAAACTGACCAGAAGCTGAAACAGAACAGCAGCGCGTACGGAATCAGCAGAAAGACAAGAACCCACACTAGAGGTGGCAGAGTGATCGCAGTTCGGTAGGCTCGGGAGAACATCAGAGGCCCTTTTCCGCTTCTTGAGATTTACGGACCGGTATCGCATCTTCAGGAGAAAATTCCAGCAAGAGATTTCCCCGAGAGTTCTGCCCGCTAGCCGTTCTCATCGAGAGCAACAGGCCGTCGATGCATTCGATTTGCAGCAGTTCTGTAGCTCCATGGAAGGCCTGCCGGATGACTTTGCCGCGAAAACCGATGCGGTCCGAATCTGTGTTTCCGGCAGCGACGCGGATGTTTTCCGGACGCAATGAAAAAAGTGCGACCCCGTCAGGCAACTTAACCGGCCAACTAAGCGACTTGCATCGGGCGATGCCTCTGCTAACCTCGGCTGTAAGAAGGTTCGTGTGGCCGATAAACTGTGCCGCGTAGGCTGTTGCAGGATGGCTATAAATCTCCCGCGGTGAGGCGACCTGCTCCAGTTCACCGCGTCGCAGGAGCGCGATACGATCCGACATGACCAGCGCTTCTTCCTGGTCATGCGTGACAAAAACAAACGAGATGCCTACTTCCCGTTGAAGCGATTTCAATTCCACCTGCATTTGGCGGCGAAGGTTCGCATCCAGCGCGGAGAGTGGTTCATCCAACAAAAGCAGACGAGGCCGATTCACTAGTGCCCTCGCCAGTGCGACTCGCTGTTGCTGTCCTCCACTGATTTTTCCGGGCTTAAACTCGGCGTACGCAGTCATTTTGACCATCGCCAAAGCCTGCTCTACTCGAGACACACTCTGTTCCTTCGGCAACTTTGCCACCTTTAAACCGTAACCGACATTTTCTTCGACTGTCAGGTGCGGAAAGAGCGCGTAGTATTGAAATACGGTGTTCACGCGGCGATGATAAGGAGGCAGAGCATCGAGTCGCTGGGCTTCCATCCAAATCTCGCCAGAATCCGCAGTCTCAAAGCCCGCAATGATCCGCAGCAATGTGGTTTTGCCTGAGCCGCTTTCACCCAGCACGGTGAGAAACTCGCCTTCGGCTACCTGGAGCGAAATATCTCGTAGCACAGGATTGCGCCCGAAGGACTTAGCCACATTGCGGATGGAGAGAAGGGGTTGGGTGCCGAGCTTCGGAGGGCTACTACTCGCGGATTCGGTGTTGATCAACACCATGCCATGTTTGCCGGGAGAAAAGACTACTGCGCGGCCTTCACTTCATTCCAAATCTCGTTGTATTTGGCGCGACGGGGCACATTTTGCCAAAAATAAATTCGTTTTTGATAGTTGTCCACATCATCGAGATGAAGACTTTTGATCTCGTCCGCTGACATAAACTGCGCCGCAGTTGGGTTCGCCGGAGTATAGCCAGTTACATCTGTGACTTTTTTCTGAGTTCTTGCGTCCACCATGTACTCGAGGAATTTGTGCGCTAATTCCTTCTGCTCGCTCCCGGCGGTGATCATCAGGTGATCAATCCATCCCGTGGTGTTTTCTTTGGGAATCGTTTCTCCCACAGGAAAATTGATCTTGCGAAGTTGGTTGGTCATCAGTGGCCAACCCATGGCCGCGACCACCTCGTGATTCTGGAACAGATTAGTCAGTTCGCCGCCAGTGGCCCACATCTTGCGGATGTTCGGTTTCAGTTCCAAGAGTTTCTTCTTGACCGCTTCCAGTTGTTCGTCGCTGAGGTTGTAGAGCTGGGCGGGGTCAGGTTTGTCATACCCCAGGATCTGCGCCGCCATGTACACGGTCGAAAGATCATCCCACACTGAAATCTTGCCACGGTACTTCGGGTCCCAGAGCACGTTCCAGCTTTCGGGCGCATGCCTGAAAGTTGTGGCGTCGTAGATCAAAGGATTAGGGCCCCACATGAAAGGCACGCCGTACACTTGTGAATTCATGCGCACCAGGGGGAGGGAAGTGAGCTGTGGTGATAGCCGTGTATAGCTGGGAATTTTTGAGAGATCAAGCGGCGCCGCCAATCCCGCGGATGCGATCATGGTCGCTACATCGCTGGATGGCGAGATCACGTCATAATTGCCGGCGCTTCCGCCGCGCAACTTGGCGACCAGTTCGTCACTCGATCCCATGTACGAAGCGGACACTTTGCAGTGGCACTGCTCTTCAAAGGCGTGGACGAAAGAAGGATCGGCATACCCTTCCCACACCAACAAATTAAGAGTGGGCGTCTTCTTGCCACAGGAGCCAAGAGGCAGAGCAGCTATCGCGAATAGAAGTGGGAGGGCGAACCGCCGAATCACCAATTCGACTCCTTCTTGGAGGCGGTGGGTATTGAGCTCCACTTCGGCGATTGATAGACAACTTTCCCGCCGACGAAGGTTAAGAGCACTTCCGTCTTCACAATTTCAGTTGGTGGAATCTTGAATAGATCCTGGGAAAGCACGATCAGATCTGCGAGTTTGCCCGGCTCAATCGAGCCTTCCGTTTTTTCTCGTCGTCCCGCCAAGGCTGCGCCTAGAGTGTAGGCCTTGATTGTGTCTTCAAGGCTTATGCGCTCTCTAGGTACGAAACCTTCGGGCGGATCGCCTTCAGTTGTCTGCCTTGTTACTGCGTTCTGAACGCCTGGCCAGGGATTCAGGGTCACGACGGGCCAATCGCTGCCGAAGGCGAGAAGTCCCCCGGTGCTCTCGATGCCGCGCCACACCCACGCGCGCTGAGCACGTTCTGGCCCAACGTTGCGTGCCCAGATTTTTAATGTGTCGTCATCCGGATAAGCGTGCAGAGGCTGAAAGCTCGCCACGACGCCAAGCTTGCCGAAGCGTGGAATATCTTGCGCACTGATAGTCTCAATGTGTTCAATGCGTGGCCGCGCATCGTGCGTCTGATTGCTTTTCTCGGCTTCCTCGTACGCATCCAGGGACAGGCGTACCGCACGGTCGCCGATGGCATGAGTAAAGATCTGCAGTCCACGATGATCTAATTCCTTGATGGCCTGCTTATATTTCGCCGGCTCCCAGAATAGTTTTCCAATCTGAGTAGGATCATCACTATAGGGAGTCAGCATGGCGGCGGTGTGCGCTTCGACCACGCCATCGAGCATGGTTTTCACCACGCCGGCCGAAATCCACTCGTCCTTATAAGTACGGTGCGCCGCCTCGATCTTATTGATGGCATCCCCGGT
>WNGQ01004697.1_pt1 | contig 13500 bp, 11 predicted proteins | sample 5407661 | NCBI WGS metagenome assembly WNGQ01 (sample SAMN13153382, study PRJNA577476) | soil metagenome | isolation source: 60 cm soil or saprolite under Garry oak tree replicate 2 | place: USA:California | collected 2016-06-15
CGCATGCGGTCGCCATCGATGCCACCAGGCCGCTGGAGCAAGTAGCCGACGACATCATCGCGAGGGCACAAGCCTGGCCGGCCCGGTAAGACCGGCGGCCCCGGCCGGCCCCGGCCCAGAACCTCCCCCGAGGCAGCGCGACGAAGCACGCGCCATCCTGATCCCGGGCAGGCCGCCGGCATTGCGGGTCACCCTGGGGGCGGGGCGGGTTGGCTGCTGGCCTGGTCGCCGGGCCAGCGTGTGGCCGCGGCTACCTCGCGGAGGAAGCGCTCGGCGGTGTCGAGTTCACCGGGCGCGAAGGAGCGCATCGCGCGGATCATGCCGGTCAGGAGCGGGCCGAAGAAGTCCCACCCGAGGGCGATAGCTTGCTGGCTGACCCGGATCTCCACCTTACGGCGGTCGGCGGGGCTGGGTTGCCGCCAGACGTGTCCCGCAGCCTGCAGCCGGTCGATGAGGGCGGTGGTGGAGGGCGAGGTGAGCCCGAGCTGGGAGCCGAGCCACCCGGCCGTGGCGGGGATGCCGGCGCGATCAGCATCGAGCAGGCAGATCAGGGCCCGCACGTCAGTGCCGTGCAGGGCGTTCGCCCGGGCGAACGCGGCCCGGGCGAGGTCAAGCTGGACCGAGATCGCCCGGAATTGATGCACCAGCTGCAGGCGCCGCTGGTCCTGCTCGTCGAAGTACGGACGCAAACCAGCTATCCTCTCGATAGTCTCTTATCTCGAACATCGAGACTATAGGAGGCGATGTGGGAACACCGGCAGTCAGTCACGATCGGGCAGCGGATTTCGCGCGCGCCTACCAGGACGCAGTGGACCACTGGCCAGTCCCGGTCACATCAGTGGATGTGCCCACCGGCTACGGCACGACCCACTTGCTGACCTGCGGGGAACAGGCCGCCCCTGCGGTGCTGCTCCTGCCCGGCGGCGGCGCCACGGCCACGGCCTGGCGAGCTGTTGCCGCCGGGCTGTCCCACAGCTACCGGGTCATCGCCGCCGACCCCGTCGGCCAGCCCGGACTCAGCACCCCCGGCGGCCTGCCCGTCAGGACCGCCGGAGACCTGGCCCGCTGGCTGGACCAGGTTCTCGACTCTCTCGCCATCACCCGCGCCGCGCTCATCGGGCACTCCTACGGGGCGTGGATGGCCCTGCGCTACGCCCTGCACGCTCCCGCCCGGGTCAGCCGCCTGGTGCTGCTCGACCCGACAGACACCTTCGCTCCGCTGAGCCTGCGCTACCGCTTCCGCGCCATCCCGCTCCTTGCCCGCCCCAGCGCCCAGCGCTTGCGCCGGTTCCTGGCCTGGGAAACCCGGGGACGCCCGCTCGACCCGGCCTGGCTCGCCGTCATCGCCTCCGGGCAGGACCTCGGCCGCGCAAAGATCGTCCTCCCCAGGCGCCCACACCCCGGCCAGCTCGCCGGACTGCACATCCCGGCCCTGGTCATCGTCGCTGCCCGCAGCCGGGCCCATGACCCCCGCCAGGTCGCCCGCCGCGCCCAGGACCGGCTCCCGGACGTGACAACCGCCACGCTGCCGCATGCCACCCATCACAGCATCCCAGCAGAAGACGCCCACGACCTCCTCCGCCACATCGAGCCCTTCCTAGCCGACCGGTGCCATCGACAAGAGAATCCCGGTCCCGGCCCCCGTTCAAAATGAGTGAGACCCCTCCCTACCAGGAGTGACCAACAGCCGCCACCATGCGGCGTGGTGCGTGTCACCGGCGTGATGGTCAAGACTGTGGGCGTGGAGTTCTTCTGCTACCACCGCGACCGGCCCGGCTCTGTGACGTTGCGCGAGGAGTGGGTAGAGGAGCACTGGTCCTACATGGACCGGTACGAGGCGGAGATGATCGCCCGCGGCCCGACCCTCGCTGGCGACACGCCCACCGGCAGCGTGCACATCGTCGACCTGCCCGATCCCGCTGCCGCCCGCGCGTTCGCCTTCGACGAGCCCGGCTACCAGGCCGGTGTGTACCGGGACGTGCTGCTGCGCCGGTGGCGCAACATACTGGGGCGCACCATGTGGGACTTCCCCGGCGGCCGGACCGGTGGTAACCGGTACCTGGTGCTCGGCCTCGGCACCGGGCCGGCCGCCGACCTTGCGGTGCCGCCGGACCGGGACGAACTGGTCGCGTACGGGCCACTGCTGTCCGACAACGGCGCCACCTGGCTGGGTACGGCGGTGCTGGTCCGGGCGCGGGATCCGGACACGGCACGCGCCTTCCTGACCCCGGACCGGTACGCCGGCGTCGAGGTGCACAGCTGGCAATTCGGCGGGCGGCCGTCAAGATCTGCGGATGTCGGCCTGCAGTAACCCCGCCATTAAAGATGGAGACATCGCTAATTGCCGGGGTTGCGAAAGGGTGTGAGGTCGAGCCCGGTGCTCGCGAGGAAGCCGCCAAGCAGGCCGGGCCGGTACTGCATCCGTTTGAGCCGGGCCTTCACCAGCGCGGTGAGCTGGGCGAGGTTGTGCTTGGTGAGGTTGGCCAGCGACCGCTTGAGGTGTGACCACACCGGTTCGCGTCAAAGCCAATTACGGCGCTATCCAGGCCCCAGGAGAGATTGAGGGCCTCACTCCCGGGAGTAAGGCCCTGACCCACTGCCCTTAACTTCCGAGACTTATGTCTACTGATGTCCGGTTCTCTGGCGCCTGGTGACGAATTGGCCACAGGTTGATCACCGTGCGGCATGCGGGCGCAGCAGTGCCGGAAAAGCAACGAAGCCCCTGGTAGGACGTGAGGTGTTCAAGCCAGGCGTCCAGCAGCAGGAGCTTCGTTGTCCCGCCATTTTGCCATGCTCGTGTCGTCCCCGCAGGCCAGGCCCGCTGTCCGTGCCGAGGCTGAGGAGGAGGAGGAGTCCAGTTTGCGGGTGGGCTTGGCCAGCCGGGTCCTGTCCGGTCCCGGCCTGTGGCTGGACTGGCTGGAGGACCTGGACCGCCGCGGCCTGATCGAGGACCTCCTGGCCGAGGGGGTGATCGAGGAGGCGGTGGCCACCGCGCCGCACGGCCACCAGCTGGACCGGGCGCTGAACGCGAAGACGACCTTGCTCTGCGTGCTGGCCGGGTGCCTGTTTCCCGGCGAGGGCTACGACACGACCCTGCGCATCACCTTCGGCCTGCCCGGGCTCGGCGTCAAGCCGGGCACGGGGGTGCCGACCGGCCCGGCGCTGTCAAAGGCCCGGGTCCTGCTGGGCGAGCAGGTGGCGCGGCGGGCGTTCGAGCTGGACGCCGCCCGCACCGACGTGGGGCTGGGCATCGGGGCGACATGGCACGGGATGGAGACCACCGCCTTCGACGGCACGACGGCGGAGCTGTTCAATAACGACGAGCTGGCGGAGGCGTTCGGCGTGCCCGCGGGCGGCACCAAGCCCAAGGTCCGCATCGTCGCCCACGTCCGCACCGGGTCCAGGCGGTGGATCGGGGCGGCCGTGGGCGGCTACCACGACGGGGAGAACACCCTGGTCGACGACCTGGTCGGCACGTTGCGGGAAGGCATGCTCAATCTCGCCGACCGCGGGTTTTTCTCCATGGACCGGTGGATCCGGTTCTCCGCGACCGGCGCGCACCTGTGCTGGCGGGTGAAGAACGGCGCCAGGTGCGTGCCGTTCAAGACGCTGAAGACCCTTCCCGACGGCTCTGAGCTGGTTCTTCTCCACGAGTCGAACGGGATGCTCACCAAGCGCCGCCGCGACATCGCCGACCCGGCCGCGCCCCGCCTGCCCGACACGATCGCCCGGCTGGTCCAGTTCACCATCGTGACCCGCACCGCCAGCGGCCGCGTCAAGGCCTCCGTCATCCGGGTGCTGACCACCCTGCTGGACCACGCCGCCTTCCCCGCCGCCGGGATCGCCACGCTGTATGCCGAGCGCTGGCAGGTGGAAACCGCCTACTTTCATCTGAAGAAGACGCTGCGCGGAGCCAGGCGTGTCCTGCGCGGCCAGTCGGTGACCCTGGCCCGCCAGGAGGTGTGGGCGTTCCTGCTGGTCCACAACATGATCGCGACGCTGGCCGCCCGGGCCGCCGCGCTGGCCGGCATCGACCCCGACGCGATCAGCTTCACGGCCGTGCTCGGCCTGGTCCGCGCTCACCTGCAGGCCGACACCTGCTGCCCGCACTGCGGCCGACGCCCTGACGACCCCCGCGCCCGCCTCCTCGCCGACGTCATCGCCTGCCCCAGGAACCGCGCCGACCGGAAGCGGACCTCCGGCCGCACCCCGGCCGAGCGGCGCACCAGGCACACCGAGGAAGCGACTTACACCATCACAATCACGCCGTCAAATCTCCCGCAATGGGACAAATCTCTCGGAAGTTAAGGGCAGTGCGCCCTGGGGAGTTCCCTCCCCGGTCGGCGCGAACCCTTTCCCGGCCTCGAAAATCCCTGCTTTCAGCCACCCGGCGATCATCTCCCTCGCGGGGAAACCGCCGGGCATTTCCAGCAGGTGCTCGTGGCTGATCTTGTCGAATGCGCCTGCCAGGTCCGCGTCCAGTATCCACACCCGCTTGGATTTCCCGCACAAGGTGCTGAACAACGACTCTATCGCGTCATGGCAGCCGCGGCCCGGCCGGAACCCGTATGACCGGGGCTCGAACCGGGCCTCCCACTCGGGTTCCAGCGCATTACGTACCCGTGCCTGATGACACCGGTCCGAAATCACCGGAATTCCGAGCGGCCGCATTTTTGTCTTATCACTGGCTTTCGGTACATACACCCGCCGGACCGGGGACGGCCGGTGTGAGCCGATGCTGGCGTGCACGTGCACCGCCATCTCGGCCCTGGCCTGGCTGGTCAGCGCGACCTGCCCGTCGATTCCCGCGGTCCTGCGGCCCGTGTTACGCTGCGTCACCTGCCGCACGCTGACTAGCGTATTGCTCCAGCTCCGCAGCGCGAGCTTCTGCAAGTTCCTGGCCAGCGGCCAGTCACCCGCCCGCACCGCCTTGAAGATCCGCCCGCGCAGCCGCCGTACCTGCTCCTCATGGCGACGCCAGTCCACACGCTCCCAGGCGTCACCATCGAACGAGGGCAGGCCCTCAGGTCCGTTCACCGAAGTGCCCAACATGCCCGTCAGTTCCGGCATTTCCGCCCGCTTCGTCTCAAAGGCTCACCTGCCCACGTCAGCGCCCTTGCGGGCCCGAGCATCAAGCTCGCTATCCGGCCAGTTATACGGGCACCGCCCGGGAGGAGACCCGGCCCTGCGGCACTCGCCTTCCTGCTGCCTTCCGGCCGCCGGCATTCGCTTCCTGGGCACCCTGTCCCGCCAGGGGCTTCCGCCCCTCTTACGATCGGCCTACCGACCGGCCTGCACCTACCCGTGCCTGCCGGGCGGACCCTGGCGAGGTTTCCACGTTCCGCACGCATGAGACCCGGACCGGGCCGGGCGCCCTCTATACCCCGGGGACAGCGGTGTTCGCTGGCCGTCGACCTGTCCGCGGCCGCCGCCTGCCGCCTCTCAGCGGCCGGTCCCTAGCACCCCGGTACAACGACCCAACCCGGGATGTATCAGTGACGAGGCATCAGCAAGGGTTCCCTGATAGTCGCCCTCTTCCGGCCCTTCCCCTCACCTGTGACCGCCATGGCTGGGACAGCGGCCCCTGGGCTTTCCCGTGAGCTCCGCACCCAGCCGATCAGGAACCGGCCACGCACGTCACGGCGGGGACAGGTCGAACACAGACCTGTAGCTATGTCACCGGCATCAAGCCGACCTCCTCGACAAGCTCACTCACAACGTGCGACCTCGTGTCGCAACAGGTTCTTGATCCGCGATCGCGGATCGAACTTCACCGCCTCGTTCGACGCCGTCTTCCAGGCCGCCGGCACCAGGATCGTGCGCACGGCCGTCCGGGCTCCGCGGATGAACGCGATCTGCGAGCGCCTCGTCGGCACCCTGCGCCGTGAGCTCCTGGACCGCGTGCTGATCCTCGGGGAGGGCCATCTGCGCGCCGTCCTGACCGAGTACCAGGTGCACTACAACACGGCCCGGCCGCACCAGGGCATTGCCCAGCGCGTCCCCGGCGGCCACCTCACCGTCGCCGACCTCGACCGCGGACCGATCCACCGAAAACCCGTCCTGGGCGGCTTGATCAACGAATACTCGCGCGCCGCGTGATGTCCCGAAAAACCGCAGGTCACGACACGCATCCTATTTTCGAGCGGGACAGGACTGGCTGGCGTTGATGCCGGACATCGAGGCGACCGGTGACGTGCACGTGATTCGGGACATGTACGGCACCCGGTTCGGCGTGATCGCCGGATTCGCTTACCCCGGCGGCGTCGATCCGTCGGTCTGTCTGCTCGGTTTCGATGCCAGCGAGTACCTCAGCCTGGCCGCCGCGGGCGTGTTCGACGACGCGGAGCCGGCGGTCGCCGCGTGGCGGGAGCAGGTCGGCGACAGCACGCCGGGCGTGGAACCGGTCACCCCGCAAGTGCTGGCCTGGCTGTCACACGCGGAGCACTCCGAGGGGCTGATCGACGAGCGAGAGCAGGGAGCGTTGCTGGACGACTACTTCCGCGGCCCCCGCCGCATCCAGGACATCACCCGGAAGCTCGGCGGGCGGCACGCAGAGCTGCCGCAGGGTGACCCGGTGGCCGTGCAGGAGGCGTTCACCGCCTGGTATTCCACGCAGCACGGCGACGTTCCTGACCAGGACGCGGTCGAGGCGCTGGCCGAGGAGTGGCTGGGCGTCATGCTGCGGGGCACTGAGTACGCGGTCTCGCCCCGGCGGTCGGCGGCCTTCTGTGATCAGATCACCAGCTGGTGGGACGATGAGGACGCGGCCGGAGCTCTGTCCCTGCTGCCGGAGTGGATCCGCTGGAACGGCGAGCAGGCGGGCTTGCTGCCGGACCTGATCAGCGATACCGTCGCGATCGCCGAGCGCCGCCTCAAGGACGCGGACAAACCCTGAGCCGTCCGAACATGGTCCGGGAACCTCTGCACTTACAGATACATGACGTACGGCGCCGAACGCATCGCCCTGCTCCGGTGCCCGCTCCCACGCGGGCACACCGAGCTGTCAGCCCGCACCTGGACCAGCGTGACACCGCTGCCCGTAACTCATCTCCTCGGATGCCAGTCCGGGACGGGCCGCCTCGATACTGCGGCCGGTCCGGCCGGGTCACCGCCCGCAGGTGACAGCCACGACCTGCCCCGACTGCCGTCAGGCGCGAACTTCATGAGCCGACCGCCTCCGCAGCCAGGGAACCGAAGCCATTCTCTGGGCAACGGAGACGGGCACCGGCCGAATCCGGACCTTCTCCTGGCAATGCCTGGTGGTTTTGTCTGATGCCGTCGCATTCTGCCCTCGAACGAACACCCGTTCCGGCGTGCCGTGGACAGTGCTCGGCCTCGGCCATAGCGAGCGGCCAGGGCGGCGGGGAAAGCTGCCTAGCGCGTAATCACCGGCCCGTTCGGAATAATTCTCCCGAACGAGTCTGTGACACGGTGCTCAAGCCCACGCCGCCGGTCGGTTAGGGTACGGACCGCTCCGCTCAGGGCGGGGTGGCCGCGGTGCTGGTCGCTCGCGCCATCCCGGTAGTCATGAAATGACCTTCGCGGAGTCGAGGCCGGAAACCTCGAAGGTGCGGACCGGACGGGAGAAGCCACGCAACGATAGCTCGCCGACCAGCCGGCTCACCACGAGCTCCTCCGCTGCCGCGTTCACGCGCTGGGTGACGAGGATCTGCCAGGGCGCCGCCTCGGCGCAGAGGCGCGCGGCCAGGTTGCTGACGCTCCCGACCGAGGCGTACTCGAAGCGGTCGGCATATCCGACCCGTCCGAGCGTGGCGTAGCCCTGGGCAATGCCCACCCCGAGGGCCAGCTCATGACCGCGGCGTTGCCAACTGTCGGCCAGTTCCTGCACCCGCTGGCGCATCGTCAGCGCCATCCGGACAGACCGCAGCGGCGCGTCATCGCACGGGATGGGATCGTTGAAGAAGACCACGAGTCCATCACCGGTGAACCGCTCCAAGGTCCCCTCGAAGCGGCCTATGAGGTCGCCCAGGGCACCGTTGTATTCCCCGAGGATGTCCCAGACATCCTCGGGTTCCGCCGCTTCGGCGAAGGCGGTGAAGCCACGCAGATCACAGCACACCACCGTGATCTCCCGGCGGTGCGCGTTGAGGAACGATTCATCGCCTGAGCTGATGATGAGGTCAGCCAGCTGCGCCGGAAGGAAACGGCGCAGCCGGCTCACCCGGTCCAGCTGCTCGATCTGGTCCTGGACGCGCTGCTCGAGCTCACGGTTCCAGCGCGCCAGCTCAGCGGCCTGACGCTGGATCGTGTCGTGGTACCGCTTGACCCGGACCAGGGAGCGTACCCGGGCCAGCAGCTCGGCCTGGTCGAAAGGCTTGTTGACGAAGTCGTCGGCGCCTGACTCGATGGCGCGGATCTTTTCCTGTTCCCCGCTCGCCGTGATCATGATCACCGGAAGGAAAGCCGTCCCTGGATCTTCGCGGATTCGGCGGCAGACCTCATACCCGTCCATTCCGGGCATCAAGATGTCCAGCAGGACGACATCTGGGCACTCCTTGCTCAGCGCGTCCAGAGCCTCCTCTCCGGAGGACGCCGTGGCCACCCGGAATCCCCTTGGCGACAGCACCGCCTCAAGCAGGCGGACGTTCGGCGCCAGATCATCCACGACGAGTACTAGTGGATCCGATGTCACCCGGTCCCCACCTGCCCATCTGAGAGGAAGCTGCGAACCTGACCGGGAAAGGCACGGACACTGATCGGCTTCTCGATGTACCCGTTGAAGCCGGCCTCCAGGGCCCGTTCCCGATCCTGCTTCATCGCCTGGGCCGTCACCGCGACCACGGGTATATCCGCTGTCCGCGGGCTCTCGCGCAGCCGGCGAAGAGCCTCCATGCCATCGATACCAGGCAGTTGGAGATCCATGAGAACGAGATCGGGAGCCTCGCTGGCCGCCAGGGAGATGCCGTCCTCGGCCGTCCGAGCCACCCGCACGTCATAGCCCGCGTACTCGAGCACATCCCGCAGCAGCTTGAGATTCCGCTCGTTGTCCTCCACGACCAGGATCACGTAGGTCATCCCGGCTCCGAAGCCGGGGACTGGCGACTCGTGCTCGCCCAGCGAAGCAGTCCCGCGAGGCCCGACAGATCGAAATCCGTCTTGCGCGCCACATAGGTGATCCGCCCCTGCAGTCGCTCCTTGTCTTGCTGCGTCATTGACTTGGACGTCAGGATGACCACGGGGACGGTTTTCGTGTCGGGGTCGGCTCGCAGCGCCTCCACGACTTCGAAGCCATCCATACCGGGCATGAGAAGGTCCAGCAGAACGGCAGAGGGTTGCCGTTCCCGGATTAGGGCCAGCCCCTCCTGGCCCGTGGCCGCTCCTAGCACAGTCCATCCCTCGGGCTCCAGACTGGCCCGGACCAGTTCTATGGCCAGCGGATCGTCGTCAATCGCCACCACCGTATGCTTCCGCTCAGGCATCGCCGCCGCGCGGTGGAGGGCAGCCATCAGCTGATCCTTGCCCACCGGCTTGACGAGGTATTCGGCAGCGCCCAGTGCGAAACCGCGGCCGCGCTCATCAAGCATCGACACCACGATCACCGGTATCGCTGCCGTCCCCGGATCGGCCTTGAGCTGGGCGAGAACCTCCCAGCCGTCAATTCCCGGCAGGAGGATGTCGAGGACAACGCCCGCGGGACTCAGCGAGCGCACCGTATCCAGGCCTTCTTCGCCATCCCGGGCGCTGACGACGCGGGCGCCCGCCGCCTCGAGATAGACCCGCAGCAGATCGAAGGACCGCCGGTCATCCTCCACGACCACGACGGTGGGTCCCGGGCCCGGGGTCACCTCGGCGGGGAGACCGAGATCCGGGCCGGCCTGCGGGACCGACGTCAACGCCGGTTCCCCGGATCCGGCCGGCAGCGCGAAACCGAACGTGCTGCCCTGCCCGGCTTCACTTTCGACCCAGATCCTGCCCCCGTGCAGCTCAAGGATCCGCTTGGACAAGGTGAGCCCGAGCCCGGTGCCCTCGGTCTGCCCGGGATGCCGGGCGCCTTGCTGGAAAGAGTCGAAGATGCGCTCACGGTCCTCAGCCGCCACCCCCGGTCCCGTGTCGACCACCTCCACGACGAGGTCCCGATCACGTAGTGAGGCGCGGACACCCACGCGCCCGCCGTCGGGGGTAAACTTCACCGCGTTGGACAGCAGATTCAGCACGACTTGCCTGAAGCGCAGGCGATCGGCGTCAAGCAGGCCGACCTCGGGATCGATTTCAAGGCTCAGCAGGATTCTTTGCTTGAGCGCTCGCTCACGCACCATCGAGAGGCAATACTCCAGGGATTCGCGGACGGCGAATTCCGAGTGGTTCAGGACCATCTGGCCGGCCTCGATCTTCGACAGGTCGAGGATGTCGTTCAGCAGTTCGAGCAAATGCTTGCCGGAACTCCATATGTCGCGCAGGTAGTCGTCCTGACGCTCGTTGAGCTCGCCGAACATGCGTTCCAGGAGCACTTCAGAAAAGCCGATGATAGCGTTCAGCGGCGTACGCAGCTCGTGGGACATACTGGCCAGGAACTCCGACTTGTGCCGGCTCGCGACCTCTAGTGCGGTGCTCTGCCGCTCCAGTTGCCGGTACAGCTGCGCGTTGATCAAAGCCAGTGCGGACTGACTGGCGAACGTCTCGAGCAGGTCGTAGATCTCTTGCGGGATGCGCCCGGGGGTATGGCGGCGGACAACCATAGCGCCGACGATGCGGCCCTCCCGGAGCATGGGAACGGCCACCAAGGAGCGCCAGCCGGTCTCGGCCAGGGCGCTCAAGTGGGGATCTAGTGGCGCGTCGCGAAGGTCCGTGAGCTCTAGGGGCCGGCCCAGCGTCGCCGCTTTGCCGATAAAGGTGTCATCGAGTTTTATCCGGGCGCGCCGGAGAGCGTCGAACGCTTCCTGGCTGGTGCCGCAGACGGTCTCGACGCGGAACTCCCTGGCGTTCTCGTCGAACTCGTAGATAGAGCCGCCATCCGACCCGGACAGCCGCACCGCTTGCGTGATGATCGTGTTGAGCACTTCAGTGAGGTTCAGGCTGGAGCTCACCGCCTGACCCACGGTGCCGAGAGCCTCGAGCTCATTCACCTTGCGCCCGAGTTCGCCGGTGCGGCTCTCCAGCGTCCGTACGAGATCAACGGTGCGAACGGCGAGAGCCGCCTGCGCCGCGAAGGTCGTGAGGACTTCCACCGCGCGATCGCTGAACGCGTCGACATGGATCCGCCACACCGAGAGCACCCCGACAACGTCGCCGTCCAGCAGCATGGGGACGCCCATGATCGTCCGGAAGCCGGCCACCCGCTGCGCATCCGTTCCGCCGTAGTCAGGGTCGGCGAGCACGTCAGTGATCTGCGTAGCCCGCCGGTTGAGCCCGACCCGGCCGACGAGCGTTCCGCGGTCCAGGACGACGGGATTACTGGCGATGAATTCCCGGTACTCCGCCGTCATCCCGGAGCCGTATGCCAGCCGGTACCTGTCTCCATCGACCAGGAACACCTGCCCGGCATCGGCACCGCAGAGCTTCCGCGCGGATTCGACGACCGTTTCAAGTACTCGCTCGAGATCAGATGCGGATCGTCCGATGACGGCGAGAACCTCGCTCGTCGCTCTGAGTTGCTCGCGCACCTCAGCCAGCTCATCGGCCAGCCGTTCGGCCTCGGCTGTCATCTCCGCATCATTAGCCGGGTCCTGACCGGCCGGCTTTCGCTTATCCCGCTCGACCATTCGGCCACCCCCTACGCGGTGTACCCGAGAGCATCACCTTCGTACCAGTGTCCTCTCCTGGCAACCGGCATACAACCGGCGAGCGCTGCAGGTCACGGTGGCGCGACAAGCGTGTCTCGCCTCGTCCGTCAACGCTGCCCGATGAGCCTGCTCCTGCTCAGATCCTGGACCCACTGGTCCAGGTCGTCACCGACATCCCGGGTGCCCGCCCGGACCGTCAGGTGAGCGTCGCCGCTGCTATCGGCGGCGGCAGCGACGACAAGTGCCCCAGAAGGCGGCGGGCCGTCGCTGGCGGCGATGCCATCCCTGGTGAGCCCGGCGGCTAGGCTCGCGCGCCGGCCTCCGGCCGGACTGATCACCAGCTTCAGCCGGTCCGCGACCGCCAGTTGCGCGGCGACCAGGACGACGGCTGCCCCGCCCTCCCCTCGCGTCCACCGGGCCGCCACCGCGCTGGGCGCTTCCGGCAGGCTGCGCACGACCGTGACGAGCTCGACGGCCCCGTCGGCTGCGAGCGTCTCGCGGAAGGTTCTGCCCGGGCCCAGCACGATGGTGTCAGGCTCGGCCGCCGCCACATAACCGGGCAGTTCACCGGCGATGTCCTGGCTGAACCGGGACCGCACGACCGCTGACACCCCGCGAGCCGACGCCCGGTCGGCCAGCGCCTGAAGGTTTCCCGTGATCCTGGTCGTTTCCCGCAGCTCGCCACCCAGCCCGGTGGCAACCTCTGAGCGGGTGCCATGTTCCCGCGCCAGGAGATGGCAGAGGATCAGCTGACTGTGCTCCCGGCTGGCCGCCAGCGCGGCCCCGATGTCAACGAGCGGAGCGGCGGTTTCCGGCGCCTCGATCCGCACCAGGATCCGGTGCCCAGCGGCGGTCCCGAGAGCGGCACGGTCCGCCTCCGCGATGTCGGCCACGACGAACCGATCCGGGTAGATGAGACGCAGCAGCGGCCCGGCCATCATCGTCGTCACGATCGCCATCACGATCATCAGCGAGTACAGCGACTGGTCCAGGATGCGCAGCTGCAGGCCAACCGAAAGGATCACGATCCCGGTGAGCCCGCGGGTGTTCATCAGGGTGGCGAGAACCCCGGCGCGCCGGGCACGGACCCCCGCGAGGCTGGCGCCGATGAAGGCACCGCCGAACTTGCCGACGACAGCGACCAGCAGGATGAGGCAGAGTTCCGTGAGCCCGGACAGACCAACCGATGACAGGTTGACGCTCAGTCCCGACACCACGAAGAACACCGGCAGCAGCACCAGGACGCTGACCTGTTCCAGGCGATCGAGGATCTCCTCGCGCAGGGCGGCCGCGGCCCCCTCCCGGGGCATGACGACGCCGAAGAGGAAGGCGCCGAAGATGTACTTCAGGCCCATCCAGCCGGTGGCGTACGAGGACAGCAGCAGCCCTGCCAGCACCGCCGCGAGGATGCTGGGCGTGAGCCCGCCCCGCCGCTGGTAAACATCCACCAGCCTGCGCAGCAGCGGGCGGACCAGACCGAACATCACGCCCGCGTAGACCGGGACCAGGAGCAGCCGGAACTGCTGGCTGCCGGCCCCGGCGATCGCGACCACCACGGCCAGCAGCGACCAGGCCAGCACGTCATCTGTCGCGGCGCTGGCCAGCGCGATGCTGCCGATCCGGGTGCGGTGCATGTTTCGGTCGGTGAGGATGCGTGCCAGCACCGGAAACGCAGTGACCGACATGGCCGTGCCCACGAACAGCGCGAACGGGAGGACGTGATGCACATGATGACGGCTGGCCAGCCACGCACCGAGCC
>WNGQ01005983.1_pt1 | contig 13500 bp, 10 predicted proteins | sample 5407661 | NCBI WGS metagenome assembly WNGQ01 (sample SAMN13153382, study PRJNA577476) | soil metagenome | isolation source: 60 cm soil or saprolite under Garry oak tree replicate 2 | place: USA:California | collected 2016-06-15
TTGTGTCTCTCGGTGCCTATGTGGCTCATTTCAACTCCACAATTTCTTCTGCAGCGCACTGAACCGCTCAACAATCTCTTCCTGATCCGCATGTCTTCCTTCTGAAACAATCTGTCGTCCACCGACAACAACATCTCGCACTGCGGTGCGCGAAAGCGAAAAGACAATGTTCGTCAACAGATCGTCTCGGTCTGCTCCAGCGATCGATGGATCGTTGAGATCCACAGTGAAGAAGTCTGCCGCGTGTCCCGGTTCCAGACTGCCACCCGGCGCGCCAATGCTTTCCGCGCCGTTGCGGGTGGCGCAATCAAAGAGCCAAGCGGCCAGTGCAGATGCCCCATCTTCAGCGAGGGCGCCACCCCTCACTGCCCGTATCCCAGCCTGGCTGCCCGTCTGGGGACCCCGGGTTGGGCTTCTGTCGGGCGCCAACACTGCGCGCTGCATCTTCTGCAGACGCAAGTGATACTCCAACTCGCGCGCGTCTTCCAGCAGATCGATCTCCACGTGGCTGTCCGTGCCGAGCGCAACCCGCACGTCGTCTTTGAAAAACAGATCGACCGGCACAACGCCATCGCCGAGATTGCGTTCAGTGGTCGGACACGCGCAGACCGTAGCGCGCGCCTGCGCCAACGCATGAATCGATTTTGGAGTGACGTGAATCGCGTGCACGGCGGTGAAGCGGTCGCTCAGCAGTCCTTCAGTTTCCAGCAGCGCCACCGGCGAACGGCCATACTCTTGAATACAGACGGAAACTTCCGCCTGCTGCTCCGCGACATGCATCTGGACCGGCAACTGCTGCCCGTGCGCATAGCGAACGACTTCCTTCAGGTACGCGAGCGGAACAGCGCGCACACTATGCGGCGCAACACCTACCCACGCGCGTCCTTCACTGTGAAGGAGATCGGACTTCAACTTCTCAACGTGTCGCAGAAAGTCTTCCGCCTCGATCTCGATGAAGCGAGCCTGCCGCGGATTTGATTCAGTATTGTAGCCAGAGCGCGCGTATGCCACGCGCAGCAGCGCGATGCGCAAGCCCGTGTCACCTGCCGCCCGCACAACTTCTTTCGCGATCAGATTTGGATCGTCGTAGGGCGTGCCGTCGGGCGCGTGATGGAGGTAGTGAAACTCGCCGACTGCGGTGATGCCGCCCAGGAGCATTTCGAGAAACGCCATGCGCGTCGCGTCATAAACATCTTCGGGCGTGAGATGAGCTGCCGCGCTGTACATTGCTTCGCGCCAGGTCCAGAAAGAATCTTGTCCGTCTTCTGTGCGATGTTCCGTGCGGCCGCGAATGACGCGCTGAAAAGCGTGTGAGTGTGCGTTAACCAGGCCGGGAAGCAGGGCGCGGTTTTTGAGGCGCGCTGGGGATTCTACTTCGTCAGCGGAAGCTATCCGAACAATTCGGCCGGTATTGTCGCAAACAAGCGCAACATCGAGTTGAAAGCGGCCCCCGGTGTAGATCAAATCCGGAAGCCAGGCGTATTCTGTGCTACTCGCCATTTCTGTAATCTTCCTTGCCCTCACTCACGGTCGGGCTACTGCCTTTCTTTTCTCGCCGATCCACGCATCAACATTTCTCTCCAGGACATCCAGCGGCACCGCTCCTGATCGGAGCACCACATCATGAAACTCGCGCAAATCAAAGCCGCTTCCGAGTTCACGATTGGCGCGGGCGCGCAACTCCTTGATCTTTAGCTCGCCTGACTTATAAGCCAGCGCCTGGCCAGGCCACGCAATGTAACGATCGATCTCGTTGATGATATCCAGCTCCTGCTTCGGCGCATTCTCCATGAAATAGTCAATTGCCTGCTGACGCGTCCAGTGCATGTAGTGCATGCCTGTATCGACCACCAGTCGTACCGCGCGCCACATCTCGTATGTCAGTTGGCCGAACTTTGCATAGGGATCATCGTAAAGTCTCATGTCCTCGCCGAGCGACTCCGCGTACAAACCCCAGCCTTCGACAAACGCCGTATAGCCGCCGTAACGGCGAAAGTTGGGAATCTCGCCCTGCTCCTGGGCCAGGGCAATCTGCAAGTGATGACCAGGCACAGACTCGTGCAAGCTGAGCGCCATCATTTCCCACTTCGGACGCGTCTCAGGCTTGTAGAGATTCACGAAAAAAGTTCCCGCGCGCGAGCCATCCGCGGCCGGCTGGCGATAGTAAGCGGTCGTGGTGTCGGGCGCAATCGCCGCCGGAATCGGTTCAACGCCGTACGGCATGCGCGGCAGCGTCCGGAAAACTTTCACGAGATTAGGATCGATCGTTTTCGCGATTACCTTATAAGCCGCAAATAATTCTTCCGGAGTCTTGTAATAGAACCGCTGGTCGGTGCGCAAGAATTGGAAGAAATCGGAGAAACTTCCTTTGAAACCGACCGCGTCCAGCACCTTTTGCATCTCGGCGTGGATGCGTTTGACTTCGCTCAAGCCCCGCTCGTGCACCTCGCGCGGCGTCATGTTCGTCGTCGTGTAGCGACGCACGAAGAACGCGTACAACTCATCACCCTGCGGCAACTGCCACGCGCCCACTTGATCGGGAGTGGCCGGCAGATATTGTTCAACGAAAAACTGCTTGAATCGTTTGTACGACGGGATGACGCTTGTGGCGACGGCGATCAGCGCTTCGCGCATCAATCGTTCCTGCTCGGCGACGGGAATACTTTTCGGAAAGCGCTGGAAAGGTTTGTAAAACAGACTCTGCTGCGGATCGCGTACTATCTGTTTGTCGATCTGCGCCGGTATGCGCTGCATGATCACGTTCGGCAGCAGCAACTTTTCCTTGATGCCTTCTTGCATCAGCGCCATTGTCTGATCCATGTAGGTTGGGAAAGAGCGCATCCGCGCAATCCAGTCTTCGTAATCCTTCACAGTTTCAAAGCGCAGTGAATCGGCCAGCTCGTTTTCAGTCTGAATACCGCCCCGCTGGTTCAAAGGGATCAGATACCAGCGAAACTTGTATTCCTCTGCGTTGGTTTCGTAATCCCTCTTGAACAGATCATGATTCAACTGATCCGCAGGCGAGAGTTGGCGCCGATCGATCTTCGACAGTTGCGCGAGTACGCCGAGGCCGTGTTCATGACGTTGCTTGATTGCCTCGAGGCTGATATCGGGCCAGCGATCGTTCCAGCGCCGGTCACCGAGCGTCGACGCGCGCGTCGGGCTTTGCTGCATTTGATAGTCCCACTCGCGATCGAATAGATCGTGCAGCGCTTTGGCGGCTGACTGGCCGCTGGCGGTAATGCAAACAGACAAAATCAACGTTGGCGCAAGACTGATGAAGCGGATTGAAGTGGGACGCATATTGGCCTCCGACACATTCTTGGTTTTAGTAGGGGTCAGACCTGCGAATGTGCCCTGCTTCAATGAAGCATACCAGTGGAAAGCCGGGCGGACACACACGTCTGCTCGTACCTCTATCAGTTTACAGACCGCACCGCCAAGACCTCACGCGCTGCCGTTCTGTCTCCTGTGCAGCTAATCCGCCGCGGTGCCTTGAGATACTTCAGCTTGAAGCCGAGCTGCCCGTAAAGTTTTACGATTCGCGGCGTTGCTTGATTCGATAGCATCACGGGACCGCGATGCTTTGCCAGCCACTCCACCGTGCGCACTTGATCCTCCCACGAGAATCCGCCGGCACTGTAGCTGGTAAACTCTACATCGTACGGCGGGTCGGCATAGATAAAATCGTGACCCTCCACGGCGAGCGTTTCCAGATCACAGTTGCTGAACAACCAGCCGGCAAATAGCTCTCGGTACGCGTGGAAACTCGCGCGATAGTTGATCGTCTTATAGCGGCCAAAAGGAACATTAAACTCGCCGCCGTGATTGAACCGACACAGTCCGTTGTAGCACGTGCGATTGAGATAGTAAAAAAGTTGCGCTGCCTCGGCTGTGTCCGACTGCGATTCTCTGATCAAAAAATTGAAGCGGTCGCGGTGTGCGTAGAAAAGCCGCTGGTCGTTTTCGGTTTCGATCGTTAGTCGCAGCCCGCGCTGCACCTGTCGGTAAAAGTTAATCAGATGCGGATTGAGGTCATTCAACAGCGCGCGTTCTGGCCTGAGCCCCAGCGGCAGCGCCAGTCCGCCACAGAAAGGTTCGACATAACGCCGGTGTTTGTGATTTTCCCAGAGTGGCGCCACATAGGGAATCAACCAGCGCTTGCCTCCCGCCCACTTCAACAGTGGTCGAGACAATTCTTCAGCCTGCGCATCATCACTCAAGTTCAGAAGCCTCATGGTCGGGAAGTACGCATGCCCGCTCTTTGCCTTCGCTCTCACCCCAAAAAGAATTCTCCCACAGTCTCTGCTCACCAACCAGCGGGTACGTTTCCTGGTCTTTGACTCTGTATCTTCGGCGGCAAAGGCATCCCAAAGTCATTGACCGTCATGGTGAATCAACAATAAGTTCCGAGGACTTTGGAACCGTAAAGAGGTTTGGCCCCGCCGGTCTTCGCCAGCCAAAAGGCTTACTCCGAAGTCAGCCTTTTTTATTTTGTCAGTCGTGGGTCTTGCTTAGTTGATGAAGTGGTGCCGGAGGTCGGACTCGAACCGACACGAGGAGTGAACCTCGCCAGATTTTGAGTCTGGTGCGTATACCAATTTCGCCACTCCGGCAATCGGGTCAGGTCATAATAGTTTGATGACCTTAAAAGCGTCAACCATGCCACAGCGCGACGACGCAAACCGTTCCCGATTTATGCTCGCTCAAGGTTTAATATACTGGAAATACGAAGGTTAGCTAGGACGTAAAAACTTGTTTGCCACCAGCGGACAAAACCTGTAGAATGCTTTTGCCCTGTCGTGCAAAGCAGGGAGACCTTCCGCATCGAGTTTCCTCAAAGCGAACCAGGAGAGCGTTTTTAGCAGTCCCCGGATTGCTGTTGTTTTCATCCCCGGAGTATCAGGAGCTAGACGGAACATGCCAGACGAGGGCATTAGATCCCGCATCCTTATCGTTGACGACGAACGAGAGATCACGGAGATTCTTTCTGATCTGTTGTGTGCTGAACACGATTGTCAGACAGCGGATTCAGCTGACGAAGCGCTCGTGCGTTTGCGCAAAGACGAATTTCGGCTGGTAATCAGCGACATCACCATGCCAGGGATGAGTGGGCTGGAGATGATCCCGCACGTAAAAGAGATCTCGCCCAACACCGTGGTCGTGATGATTAGCGGCATGCAGACTGTCGAGAGCGCGATTGAAGCGCTGCGCCTGGGCGCGTTCGATTACCTGATGAAGCCTTTCGATCTGCGGCAGGTTGAAGCGGTGGTTAAGCGTGCCCTTGAGCACTACGAGTTGATCGTCGCCAAGCAGCGTTACGAGAACCGGCTCGAAGAATTAGTCGAGAAGCGAACGGCCGAATTAGACCGCGCGATCGATTCTCTGGAAGACGCGTATCGTTCGACCCTAAAGGCGTTAACGGCGGCGTTGGAGACGCGCGACTCGGAGACGCACGGACATTCTGAGCGAGTGGTAAGCTACAGTCTGCGACTGGGGCACGAATACGGATTAGAGCGGGCGCAGATGAAGGCTCTGGAGTTTGGCTCGCTGCTGCACGACATCGGGAAGATCGGCGTGCCAGACGCGATCCTGCGTAAGCCGGCGAAGCTTACCGAGGAAGAGTGGGTGCGGATGCGCGAGCACCCATTACACGGGCAGCAGATTCTGCGTGGGATAGAGTTTCTGGAGGGCGCCTCACGCGTGGTGGCGCAACACCACGAGAAGTGGGACGGTTCGGGCTATCCGCTGGGGCTGCACGCTGAAGAGATCGATATCTGTGCGCGGATCTTCGCGGTAGCAGATGCGTTTGACGCCATCACCAGCGACCGCGTGTACCGGCGTGGGAAGTCATACGACGAAGCGGCAAAAGAATTAAATGCCTGGGCCGGAACACAGTTTGATGCGCGCATCGTCGCTGCCTTTCACCGAGTTCCCAAGGAGGATTGGGACGAGCTACACCGTCGCTCGCTGCGGCCGAAGGTCGAAAAGTTTGAAGTGCGTCAATTAGTTGGAGCGATGCTTGAACCCCGATTCGAAGTGCTGGTGAGTTAGAAGTCTTCCCTTCTGGCAGGATAATTTCCGCTTAAAATCCAAAGCAGCAGATTTCCTCATCGATGTTTACTGCGCTGGGCTGACGATGTAACCGCGACGCGAACGCAAGCTTAGACCAACCCGCCTCGAGGTCACCTGAATACGGCGATACTCGGCGGATTCCGCCGAAGCCAAAGGCCGTTTCGGGCGGTAAGTGATCACATATTCCGCGCCGATGTCGCGCGCTACCGCTGTGGCTTCGCTGACCATTTCGTCGCTGGTCTTGGGAAGAAAGATCGTGCCGCCAGTTTCTTGCGCCAGCGAAACCAATATTTGCTGACTCTTTTTCACCTCTGCTTCATAGGCTTTGCGCTGTCGCCGCATAGCCGGATCAAATCTAATCGAAACGCCGAAACTTGGGTTGCGCGTTTGACCGGGCGCCAGGGTGGGATCGGTGGCTGTGATCGGATCCGTAGCAGGCCGCGCGCCAGCTTCAATGTCGGGTGGTTTCTTGTCGTTTTTCTGTCGCACGAACTCAGTATAACTGATGATATGAACGGTCGCGCGCGCCGCGATTAGTTGCTTGAGTGCTTTCGCCCGTTCAGCTTTGACGCCCGCAGTGTCCACACCGTCGGTAATCAACACAACGTGCCGGCTGCCCTCGGGCCGGTCTTGAATTTCTCGCGCAGCGGCGGCGATCGCATCTGAGAAGACATCGCGCTTGCCCGAAGAGACTTTCGTTTTTAGCACCTGTAATGCGGCGTCGCGATTCGTGGTCCAGGCTTGCAACCGATCGACTGAGTTGTTGAATTGCATGAGCGCAACCCAGTCGCCCTGATGCAGGTTCCGGAGCAGTTCGATTGCAATCTGGCGAGTGAGGTTGGTTCGCTTCGACATCCCACCGAGCCCGCTCAACTCTCCGCCGGTGTCCAAAACGATCAGCACATTGGCGGGGATGTGAACCACACTTTTGATTTGCTGAGGCACACCATCTTCAAGCACGAGTATGTCATCGGTCACCAGTGTCGGATCGTAATGGCCGAACTGATCTAAAGCCACAATGGGCAGGCGCACTTCCTCGGTGAACACTCTGATCGGCTCCTGGTCTGCGTGCCGAGGCGTGGGCGTTGGCGAAGGCGACGGCGCTTTTTCCTGCGCAGCGACAAAGGTGACCGTCGCAAGCATCAAAGCGGGAAGAATAGAGAGCGAGAGTTTTCGGTCTGGCAACAAAACCTGCCTAAATTGAAGTTGGACTGAAATGCGATTCTTTGACGGATGCCGCGCGGATCGCGTTGCCTCAGAGTGTTATCCGAGAGCTTTGCGTGCTTGCGCCTGGACCGCGGTAATTGCGACAGCATCGACGATGTCTTCGGTTTTGCAGCCGCGCGAAAGATCGTTGGCCGGTTTGTCCAGCCCTTGCAGGATTGGGCCAATCGCGGTGGCGCCGGCTAGGCGTTCGGTAACTTTGTAGGCGATGTTTCCCGATTGGAGATCGGGAAAGATCAGAACATTCGCGCGGCCGGCGATGCTCGAGCCGGGCGCCTTTGATTCTGCCACTGAGGGCAGCAAGGCGGCATCAACCTGAAGCTCGCCGTCGATCTCGAGTCCGGCAGCGCGCGCGCGAACAGTGCGTGTTGCCTCGACAACCTTATCGATTAGTCTATGTTTAGCGCTGCCCTTCGTGGAAAAGGAAAGCATGGCGACACGCGGCTCGGCGCCAAGCAAAGCCCGAAAGGAATCCGCGGAACTGATCGCAATCTCCGCAAGTTCAGCAGCCGTCGGTTCAATCACCACACCACAATCCGCAAAGATCAGCGCGCCGTTGTGACCAAAACTCGGATCGCGCAGGGCCATAAGGAAAAAGCTTGACACGAGTTTGAAACCCGGACGCACGCCGATGCAATAAAGCGCGGCGCGGACCGTATGAGAAGTTGTGTTGGTTGCGCCGGCGACTGATCCATCCGCCCTTCCCATGCGCACCATCAGGTTGCCGTAGTAGAGCGGGTCCTTCAGGGTCGTGCGCGCTTCGTCAGTCATCATGCCTTTAGCGCGGCGCAGATCCTGAAACAGTGAAACCACCTTTTCGAAATCGGGCGCGCGCCGGTGATCGATGACCTCGACGCCACCGAGATCCACGCGTTCGCTTTGCGCGTTGTCGCGGACACGGCCTTCGTCACCAAGCAGGGTAATGCGCGCGATGCGGCGCTGGGCGCAGGCAGCGGCGGCGACTACCGTGCGCGGGTCATCGCCTTCGGGCAACACAATATGCTGCGGTCGGGCAGCCGCGCGCTGCCTGATTTGTTCGAGAATATCCATAGGGTCAGACGTCCAGAGTCAAAGTCGTGGAAGTATCGACGATCTCCCGTTTGTTTTTGCCTTCGGAGTCTAACCAACTTGAGAAGAGAGAACAAGTTTTTGCGTCGGGCCAAAGTCATGATAACTTAAAGCTGCCACGGCTCCTGATGGATTCTCTTCTGATCGGTTGGTCCGAAACGATGTCGACACTGCAAGCAAGAAGCCGCATGAAGAACTTGCTTCTGTTCGTTCCGAACACAGTCCTGCTCTGTGGTCGGTTGATGACCGACAGCCGTGTGCCGCGGACGGAGAGGGCGCTGGTCGCCGGCGCCATTGTTTACGCAATCATTCCTTTCGATCTCATTCCGGACATGATCCCTTTTGTGGGGCAGATTGACGATGCTTATCTGATTGCTTTGACGTTGCTCCGGTTGATGGATCGCACGGATGAACGAATCTTGCGCGAACACTGGAACGGCGGCGGTGACATTGTTCAGCTCGTTGAAGCGACGGCAATGATCGCCGGAAAATTCCTGCCAAAGAGAATTCGTCGCGTGCTGACGTCCCGCGTCGCAGTTGCCAAAGAGAAGGAAGACGAGCAATTCCTTTCGAAGCCGCTACTCGTTGCCTACTCAGAAGAAGAGAGACAAGGCACTGGCTCACAGCAGTGAAGTGGGTCCGGCAAGATTTAAGTTGAACTGGGACGGATCGATCAACACCAGTGCAGTTTGCGTTTCACTCCTTTACCCTTGCTTTGATCAAAACTCATTCCTCACGCCGCGAGCGATTCGTCAATCAATCCTTCGGCTAATGCCGCCAGTCTTGCTACGAGATCCGGATTGCTTGATTTGAAGGCAGTGAAGTTTCGGTCCTCGAGCACCTGACCCTTGAATCCATCTTGATCGAAAGCGACCAGCGCTACTCGAAGACTGGGAGTGACAGCGATCACAAACCATTCGCGCGCGATCTTTGAATTAGGCGACAGTTTGATAACCCTCATGTTCGGATGCCGCGGCGGTTTCCAGTCGGCTTCACCAAAGACATTGACGGATTCAGAGACGTCGGCAATGCGCAGATAACGATTGATTACTGGCCGCATGCAAGATAACTTCTCAAACCCGACGTAGATTCTTCCGGCGCGATTGGTTTGCAAGAGCAGCGCATTTTCAATCATCAGGCAGGCATACTCCAGGCAGGGCGCCTTGGCGCGGAAGAGGAAGTTTTCGCGCTCGTCGAAATCGCGCCGCGAAATATTTGAGATGCAGCCCAGGTCTTCCGTCTGAACACCACCGGCAAGGCGCAGGGCTTGCTGTAGGATCGAAAAGTCATTCACCTGGAGGGGCCTCCGGAAAACACGCAACCGCTGGCCTTCTACGCCTTGAAGACTGCGAGAGCGTTACGAAACTCTCTTGAAAGTGTGGAGAGCTAAACAGTAGGCAGGAGGCAGGAGGAGGGAGGGGCAGGAGGCAGAAGGCAGGAGGCAGTAGGCAGAAAGCAAGAAAGCAAAAGGCAGAAGGCTACGCGTTAGGCTGCTGTCTTCCGGCCCACTGCCCACTGCCCACTGCCCACTGCCCACTGCCTACTGCCTACTGCTTTCTGCTTTCTGCTACTGCCTTCTGTCTTAAAGTGTCCAGCAGCTTATCGTGAATGCCACCAAAGCCGCCGTTGGACATTATCGCCACGATGTCTCCGTCGCGGAGTTCGGGGGCGAGATGTTTGACGATGTCGTCCGCGCCGGTGAGTGCAAATGCAAGCTTCTCTTGCGTGGCGATATCTTCGATGAGTTGAGTGGCGTTGAGCATCGCGCCTTTTTCTCGGACTTTTTGCACGTCAAAAACGTTTGCGATTACCACGTAGTCAGCCGCGTCAAAAGCTTTCGCGTATTCATCCTGAAATACAGCGAGCCGCGACGACCAGGAGCGTGGTTCGAAAACCGCAATCAGCCGACGGCTGCCGTACCTGGTGCGTAAAGCGCGAAGAGTTTCACGTACGGCGGTAGGATGGTGGGCGAAATCATCGATGACCGTCACGCCCGCCGCTTCGCCGCGAACCTCCGCGCGACGGCGCACGTTCTTGAAGCTTGCCAGCGCGTCAGCGATCACTTGTCGCTCGAGGCCCCACGCGTCGGCGGCGATCACGACGGCAAGAGAATTGAGCACATTGAAGTCGCCGATTAACGGAATCTGAAAGTGTCCCCATTCGTGGCCCTCTCGAAAAACGCGAAACTGCGTCATCAAGCCGGCATGGTCTATTTCGCGCGCTTGCCATTTGGCGTCTGCTGTTGTGCCAAAAGTTTCGAGCTGCGTGAAAAGTTTTTGGCCCATTGCCGCCACAACGTCGCGCACATGGGGACTGTCCCAACCCGCAATCAACCTTCCGTTGCCTGGCACGAGATTCATAAACCTGCGAAAGGCCAGTTTGATCGCATCAAGATCGGGATAGATGTCCGCGTGATCGAATTCGATGTTGTTGACGATGGCGAGTTCCGGCAGGTAATGCATGAACTTCGGCCCCTTATCGAAGTAGGCCGTGTCGTATTCGTCGCCTTCGATGATGAAGTAGTCGCTCTTAGTGACGCGAAAGCTAACGCCGAAGTTTTGCGCGATACCGCCGACGAGAAAAGTAGGATCAAGGTCACCCTGATCCATAACCCAGGCCGCAATGCTGGTCGTGGTTGTTTTGCCGTGCGTGCCGGCGACGACCAGCGAGCGCCGACCACGGATAAATTCTTCTTTCACAACTTCGGCCTGCGAGCGATAGAGCAGCCGGCGCTTGAGCGTCTCTTCAACTTCCGCGTTACCCCGCGGTATCGCATTACCAATGATCACGCAATCCGGCGTCGGCGTCAGGTGCTGTGGCTGGTAGCCTTGTCGCACCGTAACACCCAGAGATTCGAGCATCGTAGACATCGGCGGGTAGACGTTTTCGTCCGAACCCGTCACAACGGCCCCGCGCGCTTGCAGCATGCCCGCGAGTGAAGCCATCGCGGTACCGCAAATTCCGATCAGGTGATAGTGCATATTGGGTTGCTGGTTGTGTTTCGAATTCGGCTGAAACGATGGCCTGTTACGCACAAGCTTCCTCACAGAGTTTGAGCAGGCTCTCTGCGTGCCGTCGCGCAAATTCGCGTTCAGCCGTCAGTGCCGACGTCTCCACGTCTTTGTTTGGCCCGGGCGCCAGCTTTCCCCAGTGCTCGGCAAGCAATTCCGCGAGCCTGTCTGGCCGGTCGCAGGGGAAAAAGCCGAGCGCGGCGGGAACCTGTTCTTGATGAACAGCAATGTCTGAACAGATGACGGGGCGTCCCAGCGCTTTCGCGTCCTGAATAATCGTGCTCCAGCCCTCGAAGCGTGAAGGCTGGACTATTACCGCCGCGGTCCTCATCAGGTTGACCAGATCGGCGTACGACACATGACCCAGAATCGTGATCTGACTATTCAACCCGGCCGAGGCGATTGCCTGAAGTAAAGATGAAAGGTTGCTGTTTGCTCGATCTCGATGGTCGACCGGCACAATTGAGCGGCAGCGGTGACTACGCTCAGATGATTCTTGTGCGCCCAGAATTGATTGGCGACCAGGGCGAACTTCTCAGGCAGGTTGAATTTGGTTCTGCTGGGTTCCGGATTTTCAGCCAGGGGCTCAAAAGCGACGAGCGATGGAAACGACAGCACGCGCGCTTTCCTTTCACCTTGAGGAGCGACAGAAAGGAAGTCTTTGCACGCCGCGTTGCTGGACAACATGATCAAAGTTGCTCGCTCAGTCAATCGTCGGATCGTAGCATTTCGTTTTTGCAATTCCGGCTCACTAAAAAATTCAGGCAGGTAAACGTGCTGCAAATCCGGAATCCAACCGATTAGTCTTGGTGTGACCTCCCACGGCGGCACATCCAGGAGCGGTAACAGGACGTCGATTCCATTCTTCTGCGCGACTGAAAAGGCATCTGAGTTGTCGGCGAGGTGAAGCAGGTTGCGCAGCCGGGCCTCGCCCTTTAGCGAGCGCGACTTGTCGCCTATGCCAAGCGACCTGCGAATTTGTCGCTCGCCCGGCAGGTAATCGGCTTGTGCTAAGTGAATCAGCTCTACGTTGGTGGGTTGATCGCCCGTGTCGGGATCGCTTGGCGAAAGGAAGTAAAGGTCGATGCCCGGCTGATGACAGACCAAGTCAAGCGATTTGAGCATCATCCACGAATAAATACTCGCCGCCGTCCAACCAGCGGAAGATTGATCCACAACACCAATTCGGCGCGGCAGTGACTTATGCACCATGCTGAAAGACGCTCGACTCTTCTTGCCAGGCCGTCACGCAGTCGTTCAATGCCTCGATCAAGGGACGAGGTTTCCACAAAGGTATCAGCGAACGAAGCTTAGAGATTTCCCCGCGCCAATTGAGCGGATCGCCCGGGCGGGAATTGCCGCGGCAGCGCACCTCTTTGTCTGGCGCAACGATGTCGCGGATTTGGACGGCAAGATCGGCTATCTTGGTTTCCTCTCCGCTGGCAACATTGATGATCTCGAAGTAACCGGATGGCGAGCCAGCAAACTTTTCCGCTAACTGAAACACCGCTCCGGCAACGTCATCGATGTGTAGAAAATCTCTGGATTCAGAACCCGTGCCATCGAGCCAGGCGATTTCAGTTGCGCTAATGAGTTGCTTAAATAGTTCCCAGACCAACAATCGTCGCTGGCGGGCGCCGAAGACTGAGAACAGACGGCAAACAATAATCTTCAGACCGAAGCATTCAGCCGATTCGCGCGCCAGCAGCTCGGATATTGTCTTGTGAAAGCCATATGGGGAGATCGGTTGAATTGCGGCGGCTTCGTTTACCGGCAAAACAGCCGGGTTTCCATACACGGCCGCGCTCGAAGGAATGAAAACCAGCGGGTTCTTGCCGGAGCGGCGGACGGCTTCGAGCATGTTGGCGCACACCGAAACTGAGCCGCAAAAGTCAGCCAACGGATCGACGACCGAGGCGCTGACTGAAGCGGTTCCGGCAGCGTGAAACAAAACGTCGGGAGCGAAGTCTCTGACGATCTCTGAAAGGTTTTCAGTAGTTGTGTGGCTCGCCGTGTAAAATGCGCGCCATTCTTTGCCCGGCTCTGTTGAGCGGCCGGTTCCCATCACCGTGTGACCGGCCTGCGCGGCATGGCACCCCAGACTGCCTCCAATAAATCCGTT
>WNGQ01004699.1_pt1 | contig 13497 bp, 8 predicted proteins | sample 5407661 | NCBI WGS metagenome assembly WNGQ01 (sample SAMN13153382, study PRJNA577476) | soil metagenome | isolation source: 60 cm soil or saprolite under Garry oak tree replicate 2 | place: USA:California | collected 2016-06-15
CAAGGAGAAGAAGGACCGCGTCGAGGATGCGCTCAACGCCACCCGCGCCGCGGTCGAGGAAGGCATCGTGCCGGGCGGCGGCGTCGCGCTCTTGCGCGCCAGGAAGGCGATCGAGAAGCTGAAATCCGACAATGCCGACATCCAGGCCGGCATCAAGATCGTGCAGCGCGCGCTCGAGGCGCCGATCCGCCAGATCGCGGAGAACGCCGGGGTCGAGGGCTCGATCGTGGTCGGCAAGGTTCTGGAGAACCGCTCGGAGACCTTCGGCTTCGACGCGCAGACCGAGAGCTACGTCGACCTGGTCGAGGCCGGCATCATCGATCCGGCCAAGGTGGTGCGCGCGGCGCTCCAAGACGCCGCCTCGGTCGCAGGCCTCCTCGTCACCACCGAGGCGATGGTGGCGGAGCTGCCCAAGGACAAGCCGGCCGCCCCGGCGATGCCGGGCGGCGGCATGGATTACTAAAGATCGCTCACAGCGATTGCGATGAGGGGCCGCGGCGACGCGGCCCCTTTTCGTTTCAGGGAAGCGCGAGAGGTCAGTTTCTTGGACTTCCGCCCAGGCGAATTCGGCCCGGCTCTAGTACAACGAAGCGATCTCCGAGTTTCTGGCCGTGTTTTAACAAGCAGTCCGTGAGCATCGCGCGTACCACGCTGAAGCCGCGGCTCTCATCTGCCAGAAACCGCATTCACGCCTTCGGCTCCGCGAGCACCGTCTCTTCATGTGCTAGCGTGTCTGGCGCGTTATGCATTCTTTTTCACGGCTTTGAGGATATACAGGCAGGCGCGCATTGGCCAGTTGGCGTATTGGAGGCGCGTGAAGTCTCGGTCCCGAACCGGCAGCGCCGCATCCCCGTTACCGGAACATGCCCTCGATCTGTCATTCAAGGGTTCTGATCCCGAGATCCCAGCTTGCCTCGCTTTCGCGCGGGCTCGGGGATGACGCCTTCGGCGTCACTTGGCCGTGATGTCGCATCGCGCAGGCGGGAATTCGTACTAAAAGGAGCCGCGCCGCGACCGGCGCAGCCGACAGGAGCACCCCGTGAGAGGCTTTTTCACCACGCTCGGCACCATCTGGGGCCTCGCCTTCCCTTACTTCCGCTCCGAGGATCGCTGGCCGGGCCGCATCCTGCTCGCGAGCGTGATCGCCATCGAGCTCGGCCTCGTCGGCATCGATGTGCTGATCAACCAGTGGAACGCCCGGTTCTTCAACGCCATCCAGGAATACAATTGGGATGCGTTCGTCAGCGAGCTGCTGTATTTCTGCGTTCTGGCCGCGATCTTCATCGTGCTCGCCGTCTATCAGCTCTATCTCAATCAATGGCTGCAGATCCGCTGGCGGCGGTGGATGACCATCCGCTATCTCGGGCATTGGCTCGACCATTCCAACCATTACCGCATGCAGCTGCTCGGCGACGCCGCCGACAATCCGGACCAGCGCATCGCCGACGATATCCGGATGTTCATCGAACGCACGCTGTACATCGGCGTCAACGTGCTGAGCTCGATCGTGTCGTTCGCCTCCTTCGTGGTGATCCTGTGGGGTCTGTCGGCAATGGCGCCGCTGCATCTGTTCGGCGCGGACTGGGCGATCCCCGGATACCTGGTGTGGGCGGCGCTGATCTACGCGGTGCTCGGCACGCTGCTCACACATCTGATCGGCCGGCCGCTGATCGGGCTCAATTTCAACCAGCAACGGTTCGAAGCGGATTTCCGCTTCAACCTGGTGCGCACGCGGGAGAATTCCGAGCAGATCGCGCTGCTGCACGGCGAGCCGGCGGAGCAGACCCGGCTGATGGACCGCTTCGGCGCGGTGGTCGGCAACTGGCTCTTGATCATGACCAGGACCAAGCGGCTCACGTTCCTGACCGCGGGATACAACCAGGCCTCGGTGGTGTTTCCCTATGTGGTGGTGAGCCCGGCGTATTTCGCGCATCACATTCAGCTCGGGGGGCTGACCCAGACGGCGCATGCCTTCGTCAGCGTGCAAAGGGCGCTGTCGGTTTTCATCACGATCTACCAGCAATTCGCCGAATGGCGGGCCGTGATCGAGCGCCTGTCGGGCTTCGACAAGTCGGTCGCGGTCGGCGAGGCGGCGGCGCGCACGCCCCCCGTCATTCGCGTGATCTCGGCGGGCAAGCGTGAGAGGCTCGCATTGGAAGCGCTCGAGGTGCGGCTGCCGACGGGAGCGCCGCTGGTGGGCGCCGACCGGCTCGCGTTTGGGTCCGAAGACCGCGTGCTGGTGACCGGGCCTTCGGGATCGGGCAAATCGACCTTGTTCCGGGCGATCGGCGGGATCTGGCCGTTCGGCTCGGGTGAAGTCGCGGTCCCCGAAGGCGCCCGCGTCATGGTGCTGCCGCAGCGGCCGTATCTGCCGATCGGCTCGCTCGAGGCGGCGATCGCCTATCCGGCCGAGCCGGGTACCTTCAAGGCCGAGGAGGTGCGCGAAGTGCTGCAAGCGGTCGGGCTCGCCGCGCTCGCGCCGCGGCTCTACGAGGATGCGCACTGGAACCGCATGCTCTCGCTCGGCGAGCAGCAGCGGCTCGGGCTCGCGCGCGCCATCCTGCACGCGCCCGACTATCTGTTCCTCGACGAGGCTACCGCCTCGCTCGACGAGCCGGCCGAGGCCGCGCTCTATCGGCTCCTGCAGCAGCGGCTCGCGCATTCGAGCATCGTGTCGATCGGCCACCGCTCGACCCTGCGGGCGTTCCACCGCCGGCATTTCACGCTCGGCCGCGACGGCGAGCGCCAGAAGGTGCGCGAGGTCGCGCTCGAGGCGGCGGAGTGACCTGGATAAGAACCGTCGTGGCCGGGCCTGTCCCGGCCATCCACGCCCTTCCTGGATCAGTTTGAATGCTGTTCCGATTTTATTTGGTCTACCAGAGGAAAATTCATTGAGCGAAGTCTCGGATGAGCCAATATCAAAGGGAGACGTTCTGCAATTTGCAATTCGGGCTATGCCCAGACCATCCAGGCGCACACGAATGGAGACCATAGTCGAATTTCGTACAGATCCCGATACCATGACAAAACTTCGACGTTTACGTAGGTGGATGCGGACGGTAGCCGCTACCGGTGGGACAAAGTAAAAAGTCGCTGACGAACTTGAGTCGCTACTCGATGAATACGAAGCGCACATGAGACTTCATCAAATGAAGGTAGAATACAGTTTGGTGGAGACTATCGTGACCACCAGTGCTGAAATCATCGAGGACATGGCGAAATTTAGACTTGGAAAATTGGCTGAGCTGCCATTCGCATTCAAACACGAACGAATTGCGTTGCTGGAAGCTGAGCAAAAGGCGCCTGGTCGTGAGATTGCCTACATTTCTGCCGCACGACGTTATGTCGATCAGGCTAACCGTCGTTGGTGGGCTAGGTGTTTCAAATGATCAAAGCAAAGGGACGACCGACGCAAGTGTGGCAAGAAGGCGAGTCCGCGTTGAGCTTCTTGATACCGTTCATAATAAATCAATGACTTAGCTCTCACGTGATCCTCTTCGAAGGGGATCAAGGGGATCGCTTCTCACCCATGATCCTCTTCCCTCTGTTGGTCCTCTTCTCCGAACGCGTCATCAGCCGCTCTAGGCATGCGCCATTAAATCAATTTGTCCCGAATAACGTTAAATCCGCGTCACCGGCCCGCCAAGTGTAGGCAGACGTATAACGATCCTGCCTCCCTTGAAAAAGAGAGAGGTACGGTCCCGATCGCGGCCGCAGCGGCACGCGTACCCGTGGTCGGGGCCGGCTTTCTTTTGGGATGAACAGATGGGGCGGCCGGCTTGGTCGATAAAATCCTTCGCGGCGCACTCACGCCGTTCATAACCAGATCGCGGCAAGCTTGAAGGTGGAACTTTTCTGACCACTGCTTCCGCGCACCGCAGGACGCGCGATTATCTTCTGGACCTAGTCGGCAAGCTGCCACAATGTAAATTCGCACTCCTCGCGCTAGAAGGAGGAACACCATGCTCTTAGTCCTAATCAACGTACTGATCATCGTTGTCGTAGGCGCGGTCTTGTTCTGGGTCATTGACAGGTTCGTTCGAGACGCGCGGCTAGCGAACCTTCTCAAGATCCTAATCGTGCTGATCTGTCTCGCGGCGATCCTCCAGCGAGTGCTCCCTCTGTTCGGAGCGGGCGGGCTGCTCTAGGCGGGTTGCGCGAACCATTTGTGATGCCTTGTGACGGCGCGACCGTCTTCGGCGATCTGGTCGGCAAGCTCAGGCGCTCCGCGTCGAAGCGCCAAGTGCGGCCGATCCGAGCAGTAGCACCCATTCTATTGCGGCTTCGAAGCGGCTACACGAGACTTCCCCCTTGAAATCGTGGATGCCCGGCACGAGGCAGCACGAGGCCGGGCATGACAGTTCCTCACACGATCAACTGATACGCCGGGATGGTGAGGAACTCCTCGAACTTGTCGGCGAGCGAGAGTTTGCGGAACAGCTCGATCGCCTGCGGGAACCGGCCGCTGTCGTAGGCGCGTGCGCCGATCTCGCGCTTGACGCGCTCCATCTCCTCCTCGAGCGCGCGCGCGAAGAAATCATCGTCGACCTTGATGCCGTTCTCCAGCACTGCGCCGTAGGTCAGCCATTGCCAGATCTGCGCGCGAGAAATTTCGGCGGTCGCGGCGTCCTCCATGAGGTTGTAGATCGGCACCGCACCGCGGCCCTTAAGCCACGCCTCGATATATTGCACGCCGACCCGGATGTTCTCGCGGAAACCGGCCTCGGTCTTGGTGCCCTCGTGGATCTCGAGCAGCATGTCGCGATTCACGTCCACGTCCTCGCGCAGCTTCTCGAGCTGATTGGGTTTGGGCATCAGCCGGTCGAATACCTCTTTGGCGACGGGCACGAGGTCGGGATGGGCGACCCAGGTGCCGTCGTGGCCGTCGTTGGCCTCGCGCTCCTTGTCGGCGCGCACCTTGGCGAACGCCGCCTCGTTCGCCGCGGGATCGTTCTTGACCGGGATCTGCGCCGCCATGCCGCCCATCGCGAAGGCGCCGCGGCGATGGCAGGTCTGGATCAAGAGCAGCGCATAGGCGCGCAGGAACGCCTTGCCCATGACCACCTGGGAGCGGTCCGGCAGCACGAATTTCGAGCTTTTGGCGAATTTCTTGATGAAGGAGAAAATATAATCCCAGCGGCCGGCATTGAGCCCGGTGATGTGGTCGCGCAGCTCCCACAGGATCTCGTGCATCTCGAAGGCGGCCGGCAGCGTCTCGATCAGGACCGTAGCCTTGATGGTGCCCCTCGGGTGCCCGAAGCGCTCCTGTGCGTGGAGGAACACGTCGTTCCACAGCCGCGCCTCGATGTGGCTCTCGAGCTTGGGAAGGTAGAAATAGGGGCCCGTGCCCCGCGCGAGCAGCGCCTCGGCGTTGTGGAAATAATACAGGCCGAAGTCGAATAACGCCCCCGAGATCGGCTCGCCGTCGACGATCAGGGGCTGTTCGGGAAGATGCCAGCCGCGCGGGCGCACGATCAGCACGGCGGGATGCTTGCCGATCGCATATTTCTTGCCGCTCGTCGGATCGGTGAACGCCAGCCGGCCCGCCCAGCGGTCCTTCAGGTTGAGCTGGCCTTCGACATTGTTGGCCCAGGTCGGCGAGTTCGCATCCTCGAAATCCGCCATGTAGACGCTGGCGCCGGAATTGAGCGCGTTGATGATCATCTTGCGGTCCACCGGACCGGTGATCTCGACGCGCCGATCGAGCAGATCCTTCGGGATCGGCGCGATCTTCCAGTCGTCCTCGCGGATGTGCCGGGTCTGATGCAGGAAGTCCGGGAGCTCGCCGGCGTCGAACCGCGCCTGGCGCGCGGCGCGCCCGGCCAGCAGACGCTTGCGCGTAGCGTCGAACTTGCGGTGCAGTTCGGCCAGAAATGCGAGTGCGTCGGAGCTCAGGATTTCCGCATAGCGCGGCCCTGGCTTGCCCGTGACCCGAACGCCCGCAACGGCGGCCGCCGCGCCGGGCTTTGCGGCGGTGCGCCGCAGCCTTGCGGCGACCCGCCGGGGGCGAGTGCGCCCGGACGCACCACGCCCTCCCGCGGCGCGGGTGCTGGCACGCGTCCCGCGTTGCTCACTCGGCAAGCTGCGACGGGTGATGCGTTTGGCGGGCTTGCGCGCCGCGACGGATCTTCGCGACTTTGCTGCGGGCTTGCCGCGACGCGCGCCCTTGGCACCGGCCTTGGCCGACCTGTTTGCCGATGCCGCTTTTGCGACCCTGGAGTTTCTCGCCTTACTCCTTCTTGGTCTCGTCGGTCTTCGGGCCATGGCTGGTCTCCTCGCCGGGCTTTATACCGGGCGAACCGAAGGGACGATAGCTACCCGGGCTGGAGCCGGGCGAGGACGAGGGCGTCCCCGAGAACGGCGAGGGAGACGCCGGCCGCGGCGGGGTCGAACCAAATCCCGGCGAGGGGCTGGCCGGACGCGGTGCTGCCGGAGCGGGGCTCGGCGCCGGCCGCGGCGGAGCCGCGGCAGGTCTCGGGACCGCGGGAGCCGCAGGTCTCGGGGCTACCGGAGCCGCGGGTTTCGGGGCCGCCGGAGCCGCAGCCGGTTTCGCGGCCGCAGGCTTGCGGGCCGCGGATTTGCGGGCCGCGGCGCGCTTGGGAGCCGCGCGCTTGGTCTTCTTGGCGGCCGCCCTGCGAGCCGGCTTCTTGGCCTTGACCGACTTGCCGCGGCGAGCAGCACCCGCCCGGCGCGCGGCCGTCCTCGCGCCGGCCTTGCGCTTGGTCGTGGCGCGCTTTCCGGCCTTCTTCCGCGTCGTCTTCGACTTCGACTTCGATTTCCGAGCAGCTTTAGCCATAACGTCCTCCTGCTTTTGTTTGTCAGGCTTCATCACACGGCGGGGCGGGCATGCGGAATCGCCTCCGCCGATCCCCAACTCAGGCCCGATTCATGAGTCCGAAAGCAAGCGTCCGGCTCATCCTTTCTCTTTCCGCGAGCTTTGCAATGCCTGCGGTTGCGGTCCGCCCGTCGCCCAGTCGAGCAGCTCGACGGTGTGGACGATCGGGATTTCGGTTACCGATGCGAGCTGCGTCATACAACCGAGATTACCAGCAGCAATCACATCCGGCGCGATCTTTGCAATGTTTGCTGCTTTTCTCTCCGCAAGTCTACGAGCAATTATCGGCTGGAGCATATTGTAGGTCCCGGCCGACCCACAGCACAAATGTCCTTCCGGCACATCGCGGACTTCAAATCCGGCCCTGGCCAGCAATGCCTTGGGCTCGTGCAGCACCCGCTGGCCGTGCTGCAGCGAGCAGGCCGAATGATAGGCGACCACGAGATTGCCGTCACGGATCGGCGGCACGAGATCGAGCGTGGCCAGATATTCCGACACGTCCTTCGTCAATTCCGCGACTCGCGCCGCCTTTTTCGCATAGAGCGGGTCGTTGCGCAGCAGAAAACCGTAATCCTTCATCATCGTGCCGCAGCCCGAAGCGGTGACCAGGATCGCGTCGAGGCCTTCGCCCTCGATCTCGCGGGTCCAGGCGTCGATGTTGCGGCGCGCAAATTCGAGCGATTCGCCCTCGCGGCCGAGATGATGGGGCAGCGCTCCGCAGCAGCCCTCGCCTTGGGGTACCACCGCCTCGATGCCATGGCGGTTGAGCAGTCCGATCGCGGCCTGGTTCACCGAAGCGGCGAGCACCTGGTTGACGCAGCCCGACAGGATCGCGACCCGGCCCTTGCGCTCGCCGATCGCCGGAAAGCGCCGCCCGCTTCGAAGCTTCGGCCAAGCCGGCGGCGTGGCGGGGGTGAGCCGCAGCAGTGCGGCAAGCGACCGCAATCCCACCGCCGAGAACGCCGGAGCGAGCGGTCTTGCCGGCCACGCCAGCCATAATGCCACCCGGAACCACGCCGGATTCGGCAGGACTTTCGCGAGCACCGCGCGCAGCAGCCGCTCGCCGGCCGGCCGGCGGTAGGTCTGCTCGATGTGCACGCGCGCGTGGTCGACGAGGTGCATGTAATGCACCCCGGCCGGGCAGGTCGTCATGCAGGCAAGGCAGGAAAGGCAGCGGTCGATGTGCTTGACGACCTCCGCCGTCGCCGGCCGGTCCGCCTCGAGCATGTCCTTGATCAGGTAAATCCGGCCGCGCGGGGAATCGAGCTCGTCCCCGAGCAGCACATAGGTCGGGCATGTTGCAGTGCAAAATCCGCAATGCGTGCAGGTGCGAACGATGCGTTCGGATTCGGCAGTCGCCGGATCGCGCAATTGATCCAAGGTGAAGCCGGTCTGCATCAGCTCGATCTCATCCTCGCTCGCTCACACACCCGCGTACATACGTCCCGGTCCGAGGATGCGCTTGGGATCGAAGCTCTCCTTGACGCGACGGGTCAACGCGGCAAGCGCGTCGGGCTGCGGCTCGAACACGTCGATGGCCGCGCGCACGGGCGGCGGGGCGCGCACCAGCGTGGCATGGCCGCCGGCGGAGCGCACGGCACCACGCACCAATGCCGCGCCGGCGTCCTCGAGCGCAGGCAACGCGATCCAGATCAGCCCTCCCGCCCAGTCATAGAACAACTCGGCTTCCACTTCCGCAGCGATCTTCGCCGCCAGCTGCGGCGCCTGCGTCGGGGCCGTCGACACGCGCCAGAGCGGACGGCGGGCGCCGTCCGTTGCAGCGAACGCGGTGGCGTCGCGGACCGCCTCCCACAGCGCCCGCGAGCCTGCCTCGCCGATCGTGAGCATCACCCCATGCGGCTTGAGCAGCCGTTCCAGCGTGTCTCTGCGCTGGGCGATCGAGGGCGGCACGCCGTCCAGGCGAAACGCGGTGACGGCGCTGCCCGCCGCGGCCGCGCCCAAGATCCTGCCGGCAATATTCGCCGGCAGGTGCGCCGCTCCGGACACATCGGCAGAGGAGCCGACCGCGGCCGCCATGGCGGCGACCGCCTTGCGGTCGTCGAGCCCGAGAACGAGCAGGCTCTCCTCGGCCGGCGCGCGCGGCAGCACCTTGATCGTGACGTCGGTCAATGCCGCGAGCGTGCCCCAGGAGCCGGCGAGCAGCTTGCAGAGGTCGTACCCGGTGACGTTCTTCACTACCCGCCCGCCGGACTTGAAAACCTCGGCGCGGCCGGACACGGCCGAGACGCCGAGGAAATGGTCGCGGGCGGCGCCGGCCTTGATGCGGCGCGGACCGGAGAGATTCGTCGCGAGCGCGCCGCCGAGCGTGCCCCGGCCCGCCGGCCGGCCGAGCACCGGACCGCAATCCATCGGCTCGAACGCGAGCTCCTGGCCGCGCGAGGCGACCAGCTGCTCGATCTGCGCGAGCGGGGTGCCGGCCTTGGCCGAGAGCACCAGCTCCTCGGGCTCGTAGAGCGTGATGCCCGAGAGCGCGGAGAGATCGAGTGTCAGGTCCCATTGGGCGGCGCGGCCGATCTCGCGCTTCGATCCGCCGCCGACGATCTCCAGCGTCTTGGCGCCGGCGAGCGCCCATTCGACCGCAGCCGCGACGTCCTTTTGGTCCCGTGGCTTGAACAGGTCTACCATCTAGAACCGCGGGATATCCGGGAACGGCAGCTGACCGCCGCGAACGTGCATCCGCCCGAGCTCGGCGCAACGATGCAACGTCGGAAACACCTTGCCCGGATTGAGCAGACCCTGATCGTCGAATGCGCATTTGACGCGTTGCTGCTGCGCCAAATCCGTTTCGTTGAACATTTCCGGCATCAGGTCGCGCTTCTCGACCCCGACGCCGTGCTCGCCCGTGAGCACGCCGCCGACCTCGACGCAGAGCCTGAGAATGTCGGCGCCGAACGCCTCGGCGCGCTCGAGCTCGCCCGGCGAATTGGCATCGTAGAGGATCAGCGGGTGCAAATTGCCGTCGCCGGCGTGGAACACGTTGGCGACCCGCAGGCCGTAGCTCGCCGACATTTCCCGCATCCGCGCCAACACCAGCGGCAGCTTGGCGCGCGGAATGGTGCCGTCCATGCAGTAATAGTCCGGCGAGATGCGCCCCACCGCCGGAAACGCCGCCTTGCGGCCGGCCCAGAACGTCAGCCGCTCCGCTTCGGAATTCGACACCCGCAGCGTGGTCGCGCCGCAGCCTTGCGCAATGGCCGCGACCCGCTCGAGCAAATGATCGACCTCGGCTTGCGGCCCGTCGAGCTCGACGATGAGCAGAGCCTCGACGTCGAGCGGATAGCCGGCATGGACGAATTCCTCGGTGGCGCGAATGGCGGGGCCGTCCATCATCTCCATGCCGCCCGGGATGATGCCGGCGCCGATGATCTTCGCGACGCAGTCTCCGGCCGCCTCGGAAGCCGGAAAGCCGATCAGCACCGCGCGCGCGGTCTCGGGCCGCTTGAGGATGCGCACCGTGATCTCGGTGACGACCCCAAGCAGGCCCTCGGAGCCGGTCATGAGCCCAAGCAGATCATAGCCATCGCTGTCGAGGTGTTTGCCGCCCAGCCGAATGATCTCCCCCGAAATGAGCACCATTTCCAGGCCGAGCACGTTGTTGGCGGTCATGCCGTATTTGAGGCAATGCACGCCTCCGGAATTCTCCGCCACATTGCCGCCGATGGTGCAGGCGATCTGCGAGGACGGGTCCGGCGCATAGTAGAAGCCGGCGTGCTCGACCGCCTGGGTGATCCCGAGGTTGGTGACGCCAGGCTGGGCGACGACGGCGCGGTTGTCGAAATCGACGTCGAGGATGCGATTGAACTTGGCCATGCCCAGCAACACGCCGTCGGCGAGCGGCAGCGCGCCGCCCGAGAGCGAAGTTCCCGCGCCCCTGGGGACGACCTTGATGCCGTTTTCGTGGCAATAGCGCAGCACCTGCGCCACCTGCTCGGTGGTCGAAGGCAGGACCACGACCATCGGCAGTTGCCGATAGGCGGTCAGCCCGTCCGACTCGTAGGGGCGCATCTCGCGCTCGGTTGCGATCACGCCCTCGCCCGGGACCATGGCCCGCAGCGCGGCCACGATCTCGCCCCGGCGGGAGGCAACGCCCGCATCCGGCACCGGCATCATCACTGCCATCGAACAACTCCAAAGACGCTCCGCCCGTTATAGCGCGAAAAACGCGAAGTCCGATGCAAGATGAGATATGGAGGCATTGTGTGCCGATCCATGCGACGTGACGGCGCTCACGTCGGGCTTGCAGGTTCGGGTGCCGATCCGGCGGGCATCCACGGTTTCCGCGGCTTTGCCCGGAGCCCAACGGCTATTCTATGCTTCCCCTTCCGCAGCGAGTGAGCAAAGGCCCGCCATGATCAAAGACGTCGTCGTCAACCTCTCCGCCGGCACCGCCGGCGCCGACGTGGCCGGGGATTACGCGATTTCGATCGCCGATGCCTTCCGGGCGCATGCGTTCGGCATCGCCTTCGCGTATGAGCCGATCCTGCCCCCCAGCGTCATGGGCGGGTTGCCCCCCGACCTGATCGAGGCGCAGCGCGCCGAAGGCGAGGACGCCGCCAACGCCGTGATTGCCCGATTCGAGGAGGCTGCGCGCCGCGCCGGGCTCTCCGCGCAATCGCGCATGGTCCCCACCAGCCTCGCCGGGGCCGCCGATCTGTTCGCCCAGATCGCGCGCCGGTTCGATCTCTCGGTCGTGTGCCAGGCCGAGCCCGACACGATGGCGCCGCAGGAATCGATCATCGAAGCCGCTCTGTTCGAGTCCGGGCGCCCCGTGCTCGTGGTGCCCTACATCCAGAAGGAGGGGCTCAAGCTCGACCGCGTGCTGGTGTGCTGGGACGCAAGCCGCAATGCCGCGCGCGCGATCGCCGACGCCATGCCGTTTCTGACGCGCTCCAAGGCAATCGACGTCGTCGTGGTGGCGACCGAGCGGCCGAAGAGCGATGAGCTGCCCGGCGCCGACATCGCCCATCATCTGGCGCGGCACGATCTCGAGGTCGACCTCAAGCGCATCGTTGCGGGCGGCACCGATGTGGCGGGCACGATCCTGTCCTACGCGGCCGATTCAGGGGCGGATTTCATCGTCATGGGCGGGTACGGCCACTCGCGTCTGCGCGAGTTCATCCTGGGAGGCGCAACGCGCGGCATCCTTTCGGCCATGACGGTTCCCACCCTGATGTCGCACTGAGCGAGAATGGCGACGGACGCACGACACAGGGAGGTCGCCGACGAATTGCTGCGCTAGCCTGCTTGCGTCGTCAGTCCTCCGTCGTCTGTCGTTCGGCTGACGACGAGCCCCCGCGCACGCGCGTCGGGGATTCCCAATCCGCGCAGCGCGAGCAGCGCAATCGCCGGCACGGGCTCAAGCTCGCCCTCGGCGGCGTCGGGTGCAAGCGGCCCGACCAGGCTCTCGAGCAGGGCCCCGACCGTCGCCGCGGCGGAAAGACGCGCGTCCTGGGCGGGTAGTTGCCGGTCCCTGATCGCCCGCTCGATGCGGGTTTGGAACTCCGCCGCAAGCGCGTTGCGATAGACGCGCCGGACGGCGTCGGCTTGCGCATCCACCGGCTCGCCGACCACCGCCCAGGCAAGCCGACGCTGGGCGCGGGAGCGCGACGCGAAGGTCGCAATCGCTGCGGCAAGTGCGGACAGCGGACCCGGAGCCGCATCGGCAGCGCGCCGCAGCGCGCCGATCTCATGCTCGGAAACCGCCGCGACCAGCGCCGCAACCAGATCGGTCTTCGAGGGGAAATAGCGATAAACGGTGCCCGCCGCGATGCCGGCACGCGCCGCCACGGGCGCGATCTGCACGGCCGCCATGCCGCCTTCGGAAGCGGATTCGCGCGCCGCCGCGATGATGGCTCCATGCCGCTGGGCCAAGCGGCGAACCGTTTTTTCCGTGCGCCGGTACACCATGGCGGAAAGAAATGAGCCATGGTTCACGAGTCGGCAAGGTGAACTTGGGTTCAGCCCCAAATCGAAGGGGAGCACGGGGGACGCTCACCCACCCTGCCGGGCCAGCGCCTTCTCGCGGATGGCGCCGAGCGTGGTCGCGGGCGTGATCGCTTCCGGGTCGAGCTTGAGATGGAGAATGGCGGGTTTTTCCGACTTTCTGGCCGCCTCGAATGCCGGTCCGAACTCGGCGGTCGTCTCCACCGTCGCGCCGAAGCCGCCGAACGCCCGGGCATAGGCAGCGAAATCCGGGTTCTTGAGCGCGGTCGCGGAGATGCGCCTGGGATATTCGCGCTCCTGGTGCATGCGGATCGTGCCGTACATGCCGTTGTCGACCACGATCACGACGATGGGCAGCTCGTATTGGACGGCGGTCGCGAACTCCTGGCCGTTCATGAGAAAGCAGCCGTCGCCGGCGAAGCAGATCACGGTGCGCTCCGGATAAAGCCGCTTGGCCGCGACCGCCGCCGGAACGCCGTAGCCCATCGAGCCCGACACCGGTCCGAGCTGGGTCGTGAAGCGACGGAAACGATAGAAGCGGTGAATCCAGCCGGCATAATTGCCGGCGCCATTGCAAAGAATTGCCTCGGGCTCGAGCTCGTTGCGCAAACCGACCATGATCTCGCCGAGGTTGACCGCGCCCGGAATCGCGGTCGGCGCTTCCGACCAGGCGAGGTAATCCGCATGCGCGGCGCGCG
>WNGQ01004704.1_pt1 | contig 13494 bp, 11 predicted proteins | sample 5407661 | NCBI WGS metagenome assembly WNGQ01 (sample SAMN13153382, study PRJNA577476) | soil metagenome | isolation source: 60 cm soil or saprolite under Garry oak tree replicate 2 | place: USA:California | collected 2016-06-15
GCTGGCCGGACCTGCTGCGGATGGCCGGGTCGCTGAAGTACGGGCAGGCGACCGCGTCCCTGGTCGTCCGGAAGTGGTCGGCCGCCTCACGGCAGAACACCCTGGCCGCGGCGTTGAAGGAGTGGGGAATGCTGCGCCGGACGATCCACGCCGCCCAGTACCTGTCGGATCCGGCGTACCGGCGGAAGATCGCCCGGCAGCTGAACAAGGGCGAGTCGCTGCACGCGCTGCGCCGCGACCTGCACTACGCCCAGCAAGGCACGACCGGCAAGCCGCACCTGGCCGACCAGAGCGAGCAGGCCTGGTGCCTGACCGTGCTGACCAACTCGGTCATCACCTGGACGACCGAGTACTACCAGCTGGCCGTGCGGCAACATCGCGGCCAGGGCCGCGATGTGCCCGATGAGATCCTCGCCCACATCTCCCCAGCCCACTCGGAGAACATCAACTTCTTCGGCGTCATCACCGTCGACGTCGAAGCCGAGCTCGCCAAGCTCGACCCGGCCGGCTGGCGGCCGCTGCGCCCCGCCGCACCGGATCTGAACCTGCTGCTGTGACCGGTGCCGAGCGGCCGCTCCTCATGAACCTGTCACGTCAGCGATATTGAGTTCGAGAGAGACCGAAACCTCCTCGCCAGAGGCGACAGCCCCGTGAACCTCCCTTACCGGCTTCCCGCACATTGCCGGCCCCAGTTGCTGCAAGGTTCAGCATGGGGGCGGCCGGGAAGAGGGGCCGACCGGAGGCCGACCGAGCAGCGACGCGCATGTGCTGGCGGCCACTCGACCTGCTTGAGATGGTCAGCAGTTCCGCAGACCTGATGGGCCACGCACAGTGATGAGAGGGGCAGGCAGCCGGGCCCGCGCGACCGCGCCGATCGCCGAATATTTACTACCGCTCGGGTCTTTAGTTCTCTGCCTTGATGAATACAGAACATGCAGTTCGGGGCCGCCCTTAGACGCGCGCTTCCCGGCGCTCTGGTCGTTCCCGCCGACGGGCATGGATGCGTTTTTGCCGGCGGGCGTGGGGTCGATCGTGAGCAGCAAGCTGTGGCGGGACCACGCTGCGGTTGTCGGCTGGCTCAGCCGACTGGCCGCTGGGCGGGGCCTGAGCGCCGTGCATCCGCGGCGCGGTGACGGTGTTCTGCGCTGCGAAGCTCAGCGCGAGCGTGACCAGTACTGCTCCCAGGTCTGAGGCCTCGCCGGCGCCCAGCCGCCGGGCCGGTCAAGACTGCAGGAAGGCCAGCAGGTCAGTGTTGATCGTCTCGGCCTGGGTGGTTGGCATGCCGTGCGGGAATCCTTGGTAGGTCTTCAGCGTCCCGTTCTGCACGAGCCGCGCGGATAGCGGTCCGGAGTCGGCATAGGGAACGATCTGGTCGTCGTCGCCGTGCATCACCAGGACCGGCACCGTGATCTTCTTGAGGTCCTGGGTGAAATCGGTCTGGGAGAAGGCAACGATGCCGTCGTAGTGTGCCTTCGCTCCGCCCATCATTCCCTGCCGCCACCAGTTCTCGATGATCGCTTCGGAGGATTCCGCGCCGGGCCGGTTGAAGCCGTAGAAGGGTCCCGACGGCAGGGCCCGGTAGAACTCGGACCGGTTGGCGGCCAGTTGGGCCTGGAGGTCGTCGAAGACGCTTTTCGGCAGGCCGCCGGGGTTGGCGCTGGTCTGCACCATGAGCGGCGGCACCGCACTGATCAGTACCGCTTTGGCCGCGCGGCTCTCACCGTGCCGGGCGAGGTAGTGCACGACCTCACCACCACCGGTGGAGTGCCCGACATGGATGGCGTCCCGCAGATCGAGATGGGCAGTCAGCGCAGCCAGGTCGTCGGCGTAGTGGTCCATGTCGTGACCATCGCCGGTCTGCGTGGAGCGTCCGTGCCCGCGCCGGTCATGGGCGATGACGCGGTAGCCGTGCTGCAGGAAGAACAGCATTTGGATGTCCCAGTCGTCGGCCGAAAGCGGCCAGCCGTGGCTGAAGACGATCGGCTGGCCCGAGCCCCAGTCCTTGTAGAAGATCTCCGTGCCATCGGTCGTCGTGATCGTGCCCATGTGCTGCCTCCGTTGGTCTGGGCGCTGACGCCGAAACGTCCGCGCTGACAGGCTAATCATCTTTGTGTTATCACTCCAGGCCATCCGGCCGCCGCCGCCGTGGACCCGCGGGACCGGCATCCGATCTGGAACGTGACAGGCCGTTGGGCTCACACCGTCGCGAAGGAACGATCGAACGAGGCCAGATCCAATGGCGCGCTCATCGCAACTGCCTGGCCGGGTGCGCGCTGCGGGTGATGTTCATGGGTCTCCCTTGCCTGCCGCGGTACGGATCGGTGGGGGGTACGCCCTCTGGGAGGTCAGGTGAAGCGGCGGATGAAGGCGAGCGCGGTCTGTGCGACCTCGGCGATTCAGGAGTAATAGGCGTGGTCTGGGTTCACCTGATCGATGCCGCCGACTGCGGTCGCCTGGTGTTGGTCCTTCGTGATCGCTACCTGGGAGTGATTCTGTGTGGCGGGGTCATTGCGCAGTGTTTGCGTACCGTCTTGCAAGGTTGCGATGTCCTGCCGCACAGCTGAGATGTCGCGGGTCATGGACTGCGTGTCTGCTTGCCTTTGCCTGGGGTGTCGTCGCGGGGAGAGGTGCTGGGCTGGGCCTGCTGCGCAGGGGGCAGCGGTGTGTCATCGAGGTAGCACCAGCCCCAGGTTTCGCCGGGCTCGATGGACCGGACGACGGGGTGACCGCTGCAGTCATGGTGGACGCGCGCGTGCCGGTTCCGCGAGTCGTCGCAGCAGCCGACGTGACCGCAGGTCATGCATATCCGGAGGTGGACCCACACCATGCCGATGCTCAGGCAGTCCTCGCAGCCTGGGGCGCTGGGAGTAACGGGCTTGATGGCGTCGAGATGGGTACATAGACCAGCCTGGTCAGGTTCGAACCTGACCAGCATCGTCGTGCTGATACGCGCCGTCACCGTTGCTCCTCCACACGGCGACGGTACGGCGGGCTGGTCATCCTTCGCATCCCGTGAATGTGGCGCAGCGGAGGGAAACCTATTGGCCGGCCGGGCTCAGGCATGCGCGGATGAGCTGTGGAACAGCTGCCGGCGGGATTGGATGCCGAGCTTTCGGTACACGCTGCGGAGGTGGTAGTCGACGGTCGCCGCGCTGATGTAGAGCTTGGCGGCGGTTTCCGCGTTCGTCGCGCCATGAGCCACCAGCCGGGTGATCTGCCGTTCCCTGGGTGTTAGGTTGTTCTGGGTCTCGACGGAGCGTTTCCGCGGGGTCTGGCCGGTGGCGGCCAGCTCGGCCCGGGCGCGCTCGGCGAAGGAGGAGCCGGCAGCGGCGAAGACGTCTTGGGCGGCGCGGAGTTGTTCACGGGCATCGCGGCGGCGGCGGCGCCGGCGCAGCCATTCGCCGTACAGCAGGTTCCCGCGGGCGAGCTGCATGGGGTCGTGGCTGCGCTCGAGCTGGGTGATCGCTTCAAGGTAGAGGTCCTCGGCGAGGTCGTCGCCGGCCAGCAGGGCGCGCGATCGTGCCAGCAGGCCCAGGGCGAGCGGGGTGCCGGCGGCGCGGGCCGTCCCAGCGAGGCACATGAGAAGGGCGGCCGCCGCGAGCTTGCGGCCGCAGCGAGCGCTGGCCTCCAGAAGGTCGGCAGCCACCACGGCGATGTCCGGCTGGGATCGGTCGGCTGCCGCCCGCTGCAGCATCTGGTAGGCGGCCTGGTAGTTGCCGAGGCCGAGTTCGAGCACGCCCAGGCCATGGTCGAGATGGGATGGTGATGGCGATTCGTGCACTACTTTGTGCGTGCCATCAGCCGGCCCGCGGAGGCGGAAGGTCGTTGCAGTGCTCATGGGCTGGACTCTCTGTGCGATCACTGGCAGGTAGTCAGAGCGTGACACCAGCCCAGTCCGGGCACATCGCGTGAACACGGTATTCGTCCCGGCCGGCGGGGTGTTCAGGCTCCGGGCTCGCGCTCCAGTGCGATACGGGTCAGCTCGACGCGAGAGTTGACATCGAGCTTGGTGAACACGTGCCGCAGATGGGTGCCGACGGTGTGCGGGGAGACGAAGAGCCGCTCCGCGGCGTCCCGGTTGGTGAGCCCGCCCGCCACGAGGCGGACGACTTGGAGCTCGGATTCGGTCAGCGCTGCCCAGCCGCTGGCAGGCCGCTCAGCCGAGACGAAACGCCGCCGCACACCGAGCGCACGGAGCCGTCCCCGGATACGGCCAGAGTCCCAGGTTGCGCCGGCGGTCATGTACAGCTCGAGCGCCCGTCCCCAGGTGGTGATGCCCTCGTCGTTCCGCGCCCGGGTAAGGTATGCGCGGCCAAGGTCCTCCAGTGCGGAGGCCAGAGCGAGGGGGCGCGTTCCGCCGTCGAGCAGTTCGACGGCGGCCAGCAGATCGTCTGGATCGTCATGGTGCAGTCCGCGGGCGTGCGAAGCGGTGGCGGCGATGGAAGCAACATCAGGGTTGCGGCGGGCGCGCTGCTCTGCGTCGCTGACCGCAGCGTCGGCCAGCGCGCCGTCATGCGCGGCGACCGCCAGCCGGACCAGATGCGGCTCGGTGCAGACCTCCCGCGCAAGCACTGGAAGGCCTGCCCCGGCCGGCTCGCCACCGCCGGCGCGCAGCTCGTCTCGGGCCGCCTCGGCGTCGCCTCGCGCCATGGCCTGACGCGCGAGCAGCCACACCAGGTGGCGGCGAGCGTCGTCGAACGCTCCGACGGCGAGCGTCGCCCGGGCGATCTGGGCGCACTTCCCGGACAGGCGCTGGTCGCCAGTGTGGATCGCCACCAGCCCAAGCGCGGCAAGCCCGGCAGCATCAGGAATCGCCAGCGCCAGGTTGATGCCTTCTGCCGCGAACGCTCCCTCGAGCGCGGCACCCGCATCCGATAGCTGGCCTTGCTGCTGCAGCAGCCAGCCTCGCCAGATCTCCCAGCGCGGCGCGATCCATGCTTGGTGGTCGCGCTGAGCAGCCGCAAGCCCTATGCGCGCGACCTCGAGCGCCTCGTCGAGCCGGTCGAGGGCGGCCAGCATGCTGCTGCGGAACCACTCAGCTGCCTGTACTTGGGTGTCCTCGCCGGCCTCGGCGCCCAGGCGGCGGATTGCCTGGATTCTGGGCATCATCGCCGCGTATTCGAAGCTGGCTTCGTCCAGGGCCAGTTTGCCGAACTCCAAGTTCAGGCGGGCGCTGGCGTTGTTCGTGGAACGAACCGCAGCCTCGGCGTCGGCCACGGCCGCCCGCGCCTCCTCGGGCCTTGCCGCAGCCACCAGGCTGAGCACCATGACGCCCAGGTGACGAGCCCGCAGCGGCTGGGAGATGCCAGGGAGTGCGAGCGCTGCCCGGCCGGACTCGATCCGCGAGTCAGCGGGCAGCCCGTACATCTGGGCGATGCTGAGACGTACGTCGGCCTCTGCCTCGGGGGGGAGGACGCGGCCGAGCGCGTCGTTGGCGAATTCCCTGGCCTCCAGGTCACGTCCCGCTGCATGCAGCAGCACCGCCGTCTCGGCGACCAGCGCCGCCCGGTGCGGGTCAGTGTCCGCGGTCAGCGTCAGGGCCTTCCTGGTGAACTCGCTCGCCATGCCCGGGTCGGTCGGGGCAAGGGCCCGTGCCGCCTCGTGCAGTGTCGCTATCGCGACCTGGTCGCCGGGCCCGGCGCTGGCCGCCAGCCTGGTCGCGATCTCCAGTGGGACCGCCCCGGCCGCAAGCAAAATGCCGGCCGCCTGGCGATCCAGTGCCCGGCGGGCGGCGGCGGGCACGCTGTCGAGTACGGCCTGGCGGATGATGTCATGGCGGAAGCGAAGGTGCTCACCGGACTCGGCCACGATCTCTGCCCGGACGAGGTCCTCGACCGGCTCCAGCAGGGCCGCGGGTTCGCTGCCGAGCATGGTCGCAAGGTCGTCGAAACGAAACTCCTGCCCGAGGACGGATGCGGCGACGGCGGCGCGTCTCGCGGGAGCTGGCACCCGGTCGAGCCGTTCCTGCATGCTGTCGCGGACACGGGCAGGAAGCCGGGCCTCAACCAGGACAGCCTGCGCCCGGTCGATCCGGACGAGGCCCTCCTCCAGAAGGCCACGGAGCAGCTCGATCAGCAAGAACGGAACACCATGAGCGTTTTCGGCGATCTCCGCAAGCGTCACACCGGCCGGGGCGCTCATCACGTCGGTGATGATCTGCCCGACGGAATCCTCGTCGAGCGGATCGAGGACAAGGCGAGTCGCGTTCGCTTCCTCGAGCTCCGCGACGGTGCGCAACAGCAGCGCTGACGCCTGCCCGGTCCGATAGGCAGCGATCCAGACGATGGGAACATCACCCAGCCGCGCCGGCAAGACCCGCAATGCCTCCAGTGTTCCTGCGTCCGCCCATTGCAGATCATCGAGGCAGATGAGCACCGGGTGCTCCAGCGCGGCGCGTTCCAGCAGCGCCTCGAGTTCCAGCAGCACCCAGTAGCGGTCCCCACCCAGCACGCGTAGCGCGGAAAGCTCGCTGCGGTCTAGCAAGGGCGCGTTCCCGCCGAAGCATGCCGACATCAGCGGCGCCAAGGGGACCGCGTTGTCATCGACGTCTGCCCGTCCCACGGCCGCCCGTAGGCCTGCGCGGCCGGCCAGGCGCATCGCTTCCTCCAGCAGCCGGCTCTTGCCCAGGCCGGCCCCTCCTTCGACGAGGAGGACGCCGCCGCGCCCGTCGCGGGCCTGGCCGAGCGCCGCGTCGATCACGGCCAGCTCCGCGTCCCTGCCCCGCAACGGCTGCGTTGCCGCAGCCGGACGTGCGGCCATGCGCTCATGCTAGTTCCGAGGGCAGACCGTGCGTGAGTGTGCGAGCGATGTAACTGAACTGGCCAGAGGCGCGCCGAGCAGAAGCATGCCACGTCTGCCCGTGGCGCCGAGATGTCCCCGCGCCGCGGAGACGCCGCCGCCTATTCCGGCAGCGCGTGGGCGAGCTGGCGCCGTGATGTCAGGTCGAGTTTTCGGAAGACCTTGCGGAGGTGATAGTCCACGGTGCTTGCGCTGAGGAACAGCCGTCCGGCGATCTCACCGTTGGTGGCGCCGCGGGAGGCCAGGAGCGCGATCTGTGCCTCCTGGGGGGTGAGGTCGCGGCGCGTGTCGTTAGTTCGTTTGCGCACGTGCTCTCCGGTCGCTGCAAGTTCGGCGCGGGCGCGCTCGGCGAAGGCGTCGGCTCCCATTCGCAGGAACATCTCGTGGGCCGTTCGCAGCTGGCCGCGGGCGTCGAGTCGCCGCTTCTGGCGGCGGAGCCACTCCCCGTACAGCAGGTGTGCCCGCGCCTTTCGCAGGTTTCCCCGGCAGTGAGACAGATGCTCGATCGCGTCTTGGTAGAGCTTCTCGGCGTGGGCGTCGTCGGCCAGCAGCGCTCGCGACATGGCCAGAAGGCCCAGCGCGATGGCGGTGCCGTTGGGGAGCGCGCGGGCTGCGAACTCAGCCGTGGCTTCGGCCGCCGTGGCGCGCTGCCCGCTTCGAGATGCCGCTTCGATCAGGTCCGGGAAGCCGACGATGCCGATGAAGGGGTTGTCCCGGAAGTTCCTCAGGTCGCTGGGCAGGGCTGCCTGGTAGTTGCCCAAGCCCAGTTCCAGCACGGCGAGTGCGTAGTCGACGTAGCCGAGCATCCAGCCGTGACCGTGCTCGGTCGCGTAGCGCGTGACCGACGCCGCCTCGGTCCGCGCCTCGGTTTCGCGCCCTCGCCAGGCAAGCACGATGAGCTCTCCCACATCGGACGGCCGCCCGACGGCGGCCATGATCTCGGCCCGCTCGGCGAAGCGCGCCCGGACAGCATCGAGCGAGCCGTCAAGCAGTTCGGACATGGCGAGGAACAGGAGCCCGGTGGACAGCGCGGCCAGGGCTCCGTTCTCTCGCGCGAGATGCTCCAGCCGGGTGGCCAGCTCGTGTAGTGAGGTGTCGTCACCGACCGCGCCGGCGGCCCAGCACCCGATCCCGAGCCATAGCAGCGCATCTGCCGAGTCGGACTGTTCTGCGAGCAGGCCAGTGATGGCCTGGCCGAGGACCGGGACAGCGGCAGCGTGACCATCGAGGCCCAGCGCGGTGGCGCCATCGAGTAGCAGGTCGGCGACGCCCGCCTGCGATCCAGGCGGAAGCGGCGTCGCTCGCGCCGCCCGGCAGACGTCCAGAGCACTCTCCCCGGTCGCGGTGAACCGGCCGGTCACCCGCGCGGCCTCGAGCGCTTCCAGCATGGTGGCGCGGGCGAGGTGGGCATCGAACGGCTCGAGTGCGCGCGCGGCGTCCACCAAGATCGACGCCGTGCCCTGAGCCTGTCCCAGGGCGTGCCGGATCAGGCCCTGGAGCCGCCGCATCCGCGCCTGCTGAAACGGATCGCTGATCTCAGCCGCTTGCTTGAGTAGCAACCTCGCCCGGTCGGGGGCACCTCCGGCCAGATGGGCGTGCGCGGCTGCCAGGATTCGCTCCGCCCAGCGGTCTTCGTCGCGGGTCAGCTGGGCCGCCCGGGCCAGAAGGGCGCCCGCGGCCGAGTGTCCGCCGCGGGCCTGGGCACGGCCGGCGGCGCGGTCGAGCTCGGCTGCGACGGCCTCGTCCGGGCCGGCCGCGGCCGCGGCGAGGTGCCATGCCCGGCGGTCGGCGTCCCGCCGGGGGTACATTTCGGCCGCGAGCGCCCGGTGGGCGCGCCGGCGGTCGGCCGGCGATGCCCCGCCGTACACCGCGGATCGGATGAGCGGATGACGGAACCGCGCCTCGGGGTACATCACGATCACCCCCTCGGCCTGAGCAGGCTCGGCCGCGGCGGGGGGCTTCCGAGCCGCGCCGCCGCTCTCGTGATCAGCCGGGGGTCACCTGAGGGTTCAGCGGCGGCGACCAGCAGCAGGGCCTGGGTTATGGCGGGCAAGGCTCGGACCTGGCGCAGGATATGGGCTTCGATCCGGCGGCTCAGCGGCAGCGGCTCGGGCAGCAGGCCTGCTCCCGACAGCTCGGCCGCGGTCAGCTTCCCGGCGAGCTCGATGATCGCCATCGGGCACCCTTCCGTTTCCCTTACGATCCGCCTGGCCAGGTGGGGATCGAGCGGTCCGTCCACCGATGACCTCAATAGTTCGAGGGCGTCGTCTTCGGGAAGGCCACCGACACGGATGTCTGGAATGCCCTCCAGCAGCACGCGGCCGTCAGCGGCGTCACGCGTGCCGAATACCAGCGCGATCCGCTCCGCGTACACCCTTCGCCCCACCATGGCCAGCACCTCGAGGGACTCCTGGTCAAGCCACTGTGCGTCGTCGACCACGCACAGCAGTGGCGAGTCGGCGGCAGCATCAGCCAGCAGCGAGAGCGCGGCCAGGCCAACACCGAAGCGGTCCGCGGGCCTGCCGTCGATAAGGCCGAAAGCAGAGCCGAGCGCCTCGCGCTGGCGCTGCGGCAATCCGGCCATCGCGGGCAGGAACGAAACCAGCAGCCTGTGCAGCCCCGCGAAACCAAGCTCCAGCTCCGACTCGACGCCGGCGACGCGGATCACCCGGAACCGCGCCGCCGAGTCGGCGGCGTAGGCCAGAAGCGACGTCTTGCCAACGCCCGGCTCACCCCGCACCACCAGGGCGGCGCTCAACCCACGGCGAGCGGCGCCCAGCACCCGATCCAGGGCCTGCCGCTCACCCAGGCGATCCAGGAGCGCCACGGGCCAAGGCTACGCCTTGCGCAACTCGCGATACCCGCCCACGAGGCTCCGCTGATTCGACCGCTGCCGATCTCCGGCGAGGACAGCGCCTCACGAAACCCGCCCGGTCCAAGCCCGGGCGGCGGCGTGACTACGAGGTTCTCAGGATTCGACGGAAGGCGGGCGGCGAGAGATTGGACTCACGCGCCCGGGGACGAACCCCGGCCACAGACCAGGAGAGCGAAACGTCATGACAGTCATCACCGAACGCGAAGAAGAGCAGATCAGCAAGGCGAACGCGTCAGGACTCGCGCCGGTCGTATTCGTTCACGGGCTGTGGCTGCTGCCGAGCAGCTGGGACCGGTGGGCAACCGTCTTCGAGGAAGCCGGCTATGTCCCGCTCACCCCGTCATGGCCCGATGACCCCGACACCGTCGAAGAGGCGAACGATCACCCGGAGGTGTTCGCCCACAAAACGGTCGGGCATGTCGCCGGCCACTACGCGGACGTCATCGCGAAGCTCGACAAGAAGCCGGCCGTCATCGGGCACTCCTTCGGCGGCCTGCTCTCGCAGATGGTCGCCGGCCGGGGCCTATCGGCGGCCACGGTGGCGATCGACTCCGCGCCCATGCGCGGCGTGCTGCCGCTGCCGGTCTCCGCGCTGCGGGCCGCCTCGCCGGTCCTGGGCAATCCCGCCAACCACCACCGAGCCGTGCCACTGACCTTCGACCAGTTCCGCTACGCCTTCGCCAACGCCGTCAGCGAGGAGGAAGCCAAGGAGCTGTACGCAACGTTCGCCGTCCCCGCCTCCGGCACCCCGCTGTTCCAGGCGGCCACCGCCAACCTCAACCCCTTCACCGAAGCCAAGGCCGACAGCAAGAACCCCGACCGCGGGCCGATGCTGATCATCTCCGGGGAAAAGGACAACACCGCCCCGCCGGCCATCACCAACGCCATCTACAAGCAGCAGAGCCGCAACCCTGGCGTGACCGAGACCGTCCTGATCCCGGGCCGCGGGCACGCGCTGGTCATCGACGGCGGCTGGCGCGAGGTCTGCGACATCTCCCTGGCCTTCGTCCGCCGCTTCGTCAGCTAACCCCCGGCCGCGCCCGGGTAGGCCTCCCCGCCCGGCCGGCCGGACTCAATCCAGGAGGTACCAGTGAACGTCCCAAGCTCCACTAACAGTCCCAGGCTGAAGAGAATCATGCTCGCAGCGCTGTCAGCCATCATCGGCGTGGTCCTCTTCGCCGCAACAGGGGCCTCAGCCAGCCCCGCCACATCCGCCGCCTCACACCACGGCGACGGGCCCAAGCCCACCATCGTCCTGGTCCACGGCGCCTTCGCCGACGCCTCCGGCTGGGGCGGGGTCATCACACGGCTGGAACAGCGCGGCTACACCGTGCTGGCTCCGGCGAACCCGCTGCGCGGCGTCGCCACCGACTCCGCCTACATCGCCAGCGTCCTGGCCACCATCACCGGACCCATCGTCCTGGTGGGCCATTCCTACGGCGGAGAGGTCATCACCAACGCCGCCACCGGCAACCCCAACGTCAAAGCCCTGGTTTACATCGCCGCCTTCGCCCCCGATGCCGGCGAATCCGCCGGCGGGATCCTGGCGCAATTCCCCGGCAGCATGCTCACCCCGGCCAACCTCATCCTCCGGCCGTTCCCGCAGCCCGACGGCACCACCGGCACCGACGCCTACATCAACCCCACCGTCTTCCGGGAAGCCTTCTGCGCCGACTGTTCCGCCGACACCGCAGCCGTGATGGCCGCCGCCCAGCGCCCGGCGGCGCTCGCGACTCTCAGCGAGCCCTCCGGCGTCCCAGCCTGGAAGACCATCCCATCGTGGTACCTGGTGGCCAACCAGGACCACGCGATTCCCCCCGCTGCCGAGCGCTTCATGGCCGCCCGGATGCACGCCCAAACCGTCCAGATCAACTCCTCCCACGCCGCCATGGTTACCCACCCCGGAGCGGTCACCGACCTGATCCTCAGCGCCGCCAAGGCCGGTCATTAACCCCGCGCCCGGCACCCGGTCCAAGCCGGGTGCCGGGCTGCGGGCCGCAACGCCGGCGTGTCATGACCACCACCGAAGAGCAGCCACACGACACGGCAACGACGACCGACCGCGCCGGGCAGCTCACCGCCGGAAACAAGGCAATCGGCGTCAACGGAATCCCTCTCGTCTACCGCCGCTTCGGCGACGACCGGACCAATGCGCCTCCGCGGGTGCTGCTGCAACGCTTCCGCGGCAACCTCGACAGCGGGACCCCACACTGGTCAACCGGCTCGCGCTGGACCGCGAAATCATCCCTGCTCGACAACCGCGGCGTCGGCGGCGTCATGATCCTCCGAATGGCCACGGCAGCCCAAGGATTCCTCATCCTGCCTGAGTCAGCTATTCGGCCGACATTGCCAACCGGCGAAGAGACCCCACTAATAGTCTCGGGCGCGCTCGCCGCAACGACAGATTTCCCGTTGGGGAGCGGATCGGATGGCCATCACAGTAGACCAGGACCTGCGCCAGATCGGCGGCACTGCGCGCGTGTGGGCACTGCCCCTCGGCCACGCTCCGTGACACGATGGCAGTCTCCGGGCAGACCCTGATGGCCGTTACTGCGCAGCTCCCATGGGCCGCCCACACTTTTTACACCGGGCCATCCCACGTGCGCGATCGGGCGGCCGGGTCCCGCGCCGCGACCGCATACGGATCGCAGTTGGCCGCCTCGCTCACCGGTCGGGCTGGAGGGTCATTTCGGGCGGGACGGAGGAGACCGACCTGCTTCACGCGTCGGCCGGCTACCGGTACGCCACTGTCACCTCGTTGAACTGGCAGGGCGACGTTGCGCCGGACGCGGGCTTCAACCCGCTTCGCTGCGCACTGCAGATGGCCGGGGCACGCCGCTTGCTGGTGTCTCGCAAGCATGGATGTGACACCCGTCAGCCGCCGCCCAGCCGCGATCACGTTCGCCCAGGCCGGCCTGTGTCAAAAACCGGTGTCACAACGGCGTGTCAGAATCCGCACCACAGCGTCAAATTCCCGGACAGTAGCCGTATGGATCTCTCCTATTGCAGGGTCAGCACCACCGCCCAGGACCTCACGCGGCAGATCGACGCGATGCGGGCCGCCGGAGTCGCCGAGGAGCACATCTACGTCGACAAGCGCACCGGCGCGACCATGGGCCGCAACGGCCTAGCCGCCCTGCTCGGCTTCGCCCGGCCCGGCGACCGGATCAACCTGCTCACGCTGGACCGGCTCGGCCGCAACATGCGGGAGACCCTGAACCTGGTCCACGACCTCACCCAGCGCGGCATCTTCCTGCGCACGCTCGGCGACAAGCTCGCCGTGGACACCAGCGACCCGGGACCCGGCACCGACATGGCCATCGCGCTGCTGGCGATGTTCGCCCAGATGGAACGGATCTACATACTGGAGCGCGCCGCCGGCGCCCGCGCGGCCAAACAGGCCCGCGGGCTGCCCACCGGACGCCCCGCGAAGCTTAATGCGACCACCCGCGCCGGAGCCGCCCAGCGGATCGGGGACGGCGCGAGCCCCGAACAGGTCGCCGCCGACCTCGGCATCAGCCGCTCCACGCTGTACCGGGAGCTGCGCAAACATCGCGAGGGCGCCGCCGCAGAACGGGTCGTGCGGTAAGGCTGGTCAGTGGTCCAGGCCGCATCCCCGCAGGTCAGCGATATTCGTTGTTTTTTCTGCGAGTACTACGGGAACCCCGGAAGGATCGGGCCAGGCTCAGACCGCATACCGGTGGTCTATGTGACCACCCCGCCCAAGGGCTCCCCGCGGAAGCTGGGGTTCCCGTAGTACTCGCAGAAAAACCACGAATATCGCTGACCTGCGGGGATGCGGCCTGGACCACTGACCAGCC
>WNGQ01004705.1_pt1 | contig 13492 bp, 9 predicted proteins | sample 5407661 | NCBI WGS metagenome assembly WNGQ01 (sample SAMN13153382, study PRJNA577476) | soil metagenome | isolation source: 60 cm soil or saprolite under Garry oak tree replicate 2 | place: USA:California | collected 2016-06-15
TCAATGAATGAGAGACACACTCTCATTCATTGCCAAGCTATCCACTACAGCCAGGGGAACGTTGTGCGCTCCCCTCTCTTAATCTCAACAGAAATGAGTTGCTAGCGGAAAGCAGCGCGTAAGGCTGTGGCACCTTCGGCTAGCGCTTGCCTGCTCTTGTCGAAGGGTATACGGCCTATCAGTGTATTTCTGACCAAAAGATACGACGTGCCATATAACTGAGGCTGAGCTTGCTCCTGCTCTTCTTTTCTGCATGTCCAGCTGGTATTTCTTGGCTCTCAAATGCCCTTTTCTGCTGTGAGTCTCTCTGATGGCGATGCAAAACTCCGTGGTGACGTTAAGGCACTCAAGGTGCACATAAGAGCCTCTAGAGCCATTCAATACGGGTACTCATGCGTAGTTATATGGCATGTCGTATCTTTTGGTCAAAATGACACTTACAGGCCAGACGCTGGAACCGGGCCCCATTCGGAAAAACGGATCTCTTCGCGCGGCTTAACGATTGGTCTGCATTGGCCCATTGCTCCCCAGAGCCCGCAGACCATCGAGCAGGGTCGCTGGTTCCAGCCGGTGGGTGAAATCTTCATCAACAAAGGCCAGACGAACCGTTCCATCCTGCGCGAGCAGAAACGTGGCTGGCATCGGCAACTCCCATGATGGATCGCCACTGAAGCCTGGCAGGTCCGCTCCAATGGTCGTGTAGAGCGGTCGGATGGTCTGCTCCAGCGTGAAGACGAGACGGTACTTGCGGGCTACGCTATTGCCGACATCACTGAGCACGGGGAAGGTGAGCTCTTTCTTCTCAACCGTTGACAAGGAGTGCTCGGGCGTCTGTGGCGAAACAGCCACCAGTGATGCTCCCAAAGCCCGAATCTGCGGGAGGATACGTTGATACGCACGAAGCGTGAGATTGCAGAACGGGCACCATTCCCCACGATAGAAGGTGAGCACGACGGGGCCGTGCTTGAGCAGTTCAGAGAGGGCAACTGGCGAGCCTTCGACATCGGGCAAGGTGAAGTCGGGTGCTCTCTCGCCTACCTTCACGCTCTGTTGGGCGATTCCTGTTTGAACCAGTGTGGTAATGCTTTTGGACAACTCAACCAGGACCTCAGCGGGAATTTGTTCCGCAAGCTGGTCCTGCAAGGTCTCGATCTGTTGTTGAAGGGTTGTGTGTGTGGCCTGATTACTCGTCGTCATAGAACATCTCCTGTTTCTTGTCTCTTCGCTACGATAAACGGAACATGTGAGAAATCCTTGTGTCACTGGCTCTGGCCCCAAAGATCTCTTGCCTGGGCGAGGGGGCCGAGCGACACGTTTTTTTGCTTCTCACTCCCTTAGACCAGCACTGTGACAGTTTGCATTCGCTTACGCTTCTGCATCTAAGAGCAAGATCTGGCGGAACGCTGGCGTCTTGATGAGTTGACGCAACCTGGCACTGAAATCAGGGGCGGCAAGAAAAGGATGCTCTCGATAGATGGTGGCATGCTGCTGTTCGAAGAGATGGTGGAGTTCCTGCGTACGGTCTGAGGCAATCTCGGCAACCTGTGCAAGGCGCTCCTGAGTAAAGCTTCGACGCTGCGGGTCAACATAGCCCCGCTCGATGAATGAGCGCGTTTTGCGTGCACACCGGCACGGGTTCGCCTGGTTGATGAGGCCGCATCGCTCATGCATATAATTGTACAGATCACGCCGAGCACGGGTCAGCACTTGACGAAAGTTGCTGGGCGAAAGATCCATGAGTTCTGCCCCCAGCTCGCTGCTCACCCCAAACACCTCTCCCAGGATGAAGACCAGCCGTTGTCGCGGATCCAGACAGAGTAACATCCCGAGCGTGCAGCCAACTTTGGCTTCCTCGACAAGCACAGAGAGGGGAAGAGACACGTCCGATGGATCAGGCAACGCAGAATCGGGCAATTGCTCAATCAGCGTGCCCAATGCAGAAAAGGTGAGTTCCTTTGGTCGTTGTTGAAGATTGAGGACATGGTTGACGACGATGCGGTAGAGCCACGTTCGAAAGCTGCTTTTGCCCTGGAAGGTGCCTAGCTTGGTGAGCATCTTGAGAAGAACTTCTTGTGTGATATCCTCTGCTTCCTGCGGCTTGCGAACCATACGAACGGCGATATTAAAGATCCATGCCTGATGCCGCCCGACGAGTTGCTCAAGCGCGCCCCAGTCCCCATTTTGGGCTTGAAGAACGAGGTCTTCATCGGTGACATCAGGAATAATGGTTTCCTGGAATGGATTATACATGGCTTCCCTCGTGAAAAAACTGTTCGTCATGTTTCTGGTCTGTCACGACTATAGACAGATCGGAACGAACCATTGTGACAGTTTCCAGCGCGATCCGTGGAAATGTCGGCCCGGTTCCAGCGAAAGTCGACACCACGGGCATCTCGGTGAGAAGCGTGCTGAACAAGGCCTCGTGGTGTGGGAAGAATCGGCAGAGGTATCCGGGGCGCGAAGACGAGCCTGGAGGAAGCTTCCTCGGCTTGCGATGACTCGCAGAGGTCTGTAGATTCCTCCCACACCATGTTGAGATTTCCAGGACGGAAGAACGTCCGAACTTTCTGGTCATATGTGCTCACATCTCCGGCGCCCAGAATTACCAAAAACGCTTCATCGCGAGCGGCGAAAGTCGACGGTTTCTCAACTGGTAAATGGTTGGGCTGCTCAACATTGGGGGGCAAACTGACCACTGAGAGGGCATAACTTGCTCACTTGGTAGGTCATTTACCAGCTTCCACAAAGCTTTTCTTTATCTAGAACACACTTCTTTCCAGATCTATTCATCAAGCAATTTGTTACAAAGTGCTGAGGTGGTGACTCTACAAAGCTCATCCTGAACCAAATCCGGTGGAGACCCAACCTTCCTGACAAAGCACAGCTTTGGCATCGAGCGCAGCGTCCCAGAAGGCAGTTTCGTTATCGATAAAGCAGGCACAAAACACATAGTGGTGGTGATACGCATCGCAGTGGCAGTCCATGTGGAAAACGTTATTCCAGTTGATTAACAACATGCACTGTTCAAAGATATGCAAATCGCATATGGAACACTCATGGTAGGTGATCTTCAAGGACTACTCACAGTTGTCGAAGCGCCGGGTAAACCATTGAGCGCCGACCTTCGCCTGTCACACAGTGCAAAAAGAAGCAATAACGCTAATTGACCTCTCCCACATCTTGTTCATGAGGTTTTATTAGGAGATCATTCAGTCTACTTACAGCGTCCTGTTGCATACTTGGTAACACATGCGAGTAAATGTCCATCGTCATGCTGATCTGAGTATGGCCCAGCATCTCCTGGACGACTTTGGCGTGGACGCCGAGGCTAAGAAGTAATGTTGCAGCGCTATGGCGTAAATCGTGAAATCGAATTTTTGGCAGACCTGCCTTCTTCAAAAGCTTTTTGAATTCATCGACCACATGGTTAGGTCTGAGATACGTGCCAGACAGCGTACAGAAGACATAATCATGATCTTCCCAGAGGGGGCCGGCTCGGAGCTTGGTCTCTAATTGACGCACACGATGCTGCTTGAGCGCCTCAAGAGCCATGGAAGCGATTGTTATGCTACGGCGGCTTTTCTCCGTTTTTGGTTCTTCCTCACGAAACATTCTTACCCCTGTCCCCTCGCGAGGGATACGAGTGAGGACGCGGCGTACCTGAAGCGTTCCCGTTGAGAAATTTATGTCTTGCCACTTAAGGCCCAGCAACTCACCCTGTCTCATTCCAGTAGCCAGAGCAAGTGTAAAAAGAGCTTCCCACTTATGTCCTCGACTTGCAGCAAGGAAACACTGTACTTGCTCAGCCGTGAAGGGCTGTATCTCAAAGCGAGCCTTACGTGGGGGCGTGGCCAGATCACAGACATTGCGGGCAACAAGCCCCCATTTCACGGCAGTAGCCAAAGCATTGTGTAAGACGCTGTGATAGTAGATGACCGTTGTCGGAGAGAGACCTTCCTTCAACTTCCTGGCATAAAATGCCTGCACATGTTGAGCCGATAGCTTCTGGAGTTGATACTTCCCGAGGACAGGTACCAGATGCAAACGTATCGCCTCCTCATAGCGTTCGTAGGTTCGAGGACGCACGCTCTGTTTGTATGTATTCTCCAACCAGTCTGTTAAAAATTGGCCAACCGTCTGCTGCGGAGTAGCAATAAGCATGCCCTGTCTCTGTTGATGCACCATAGTCGCCAGTTTTTCTTGAACTTCTTTACGCGTCTTCCCATAGAGGTACTTCCGCTTCCCTCCCTCTATAGTGATACTGGCAGCCCACAGGCCGTTCCTCTGCTTATAAACTGAACCCTCACCGTTCCCGCGTCTCGCCATGGATTCTACCTTTCTATTGCTGTTAGACACGAAGCATCTCCGCTTCAAGAGCATCTAGTTGTATTCTTTCTTATAGTGTTGCAAAGACGCAATACTATGAGATCATATGTACTAATTCTTCATGAAATCTGCACCTCATAAGCACGATGAAGATAACCCGGTTTTTGTGGATTCGGAAATTCGTTATCGAACATGCACCGTCTGAATACACTTCCCGGCTTTGCTGCTTGACGACGCGGTGGAAGACTTTGCAACCAGATGGGGGCGAGTGGACCATGTTCATGAAAGAGTACCTCTGTAGTTGTCCATACTTCCAATCCAGTACACTGCATAAGCCTGGCCTGAGCCACTCGTTGCAGGCGCCTCTCTTGGGCGATATCGGGTGCGACACAGACAAGTGCTGGTAATATCGAGTCCTCTCTGGCCCACTCACGCGAGGCGATGTAGTGCGCGTAAGACGTGAACTTGACCGCCAGATCGCGCAGGTTCATAGTGCCACGATCCCACTCCAACCAGAAATGTGTAAACTGCTGGCCTATTCGATATTCCGCAAGTGCATCTGGCCTCAGATTGTACCACTGCTCACCCACCTGGTAGCGTCGTTCGCACACCGATCCCGTCTCCCACCAGCAGAGTTCCTGCCCTTGTGCCCGTCTTGCTGCCTTGGCGAGGCTGGCAAAGAAGCCGTAGAGCCCGGCGGTGTGTTGTATATGCTGCAAGAGCCAGGCCTCTCCACGCTGCCTCATAATCGACATGCCCCCGTCTGTCTCCACTTCATGCATATCCGCAATGCTGCTGATGTGGAGATGATGTGCAGCGGCAATCATACGCAACCCGCGCCCAGCGAGACGCCAGCGCTTCCCGATCTCGGTTGAAATCGCTTCAAGGCAGCCAAGTTGATGCAGGCCATACAATGAACAGCGCACCGACCTCCGTTGGATGCCAAGAAAGGCCGCCAGGTCCTCGGTGGACAACAGCGGGTGTGCAAGCAACAGGCGCACGATGCTCCACTGACAAGGTGTCAGGCACAGTCCCAGCAAACAGACCACCTCCCGTTCTTCCAGGCCAGCCTTTGTGGCTTGAGCAGCACGCTTCGTGAGTTCTCCCACTATGAAACAACTGAGACGAGCAGACGCACCAAAGGTTTCCCCAAGAGGCGCATCGTTCGACTGCAAACGTGCAATGTGCTCTTGTTCATACTCGCTTTCCTCCAATGGAAGTGTGGATGGAAAGGCTTCACGTGGCACAGGCTTCAGTACATCTTGCAGGTGACAGGACACATCTGTAGTGAGCGTGCGCCAGTTGAGCATCCAGGGATTCACCAATATGCCTTCCGTGGGAGGAACACACACCAGTGCACCAGCAAGCGGATCCAGGCACAGCTTCAGCGCCGAAGCCTTGACAGCGCTCTGCCAGTGATCGCGCTGTCGCAGTGATCTCGCAAGAATCAGGACTGGTAGCATGTGTTGATAAGACGACCAGCGTTCAGGGGATTCACGCCAACACAAGAGTCGATGCAGCCGCGTGCGCATCAAGCGTTCGTCATCCAGTTCTGTTGAGAGGAGCATGACTCCATACCACTTGTCCAGAGCCCTCTTCTCGCCTTGATGCGTGCGAATACAGAGAGCAAGCACGCCATCGGCAAAGAAGCGCATGCTCTGTTCGCGGTATCGGAAGCGATGCGTCACATCACGCTGCCACGTCCAACGTACAAGCTCGGGTCTTCGCCCCTGAGTCGTCAAGACGTCAGCCGCATGTGTGACCAGGCCGTTCACCACCTCCTGGAGCAGAAGCAGCGTTGGCAAGCGTGGTAACAGGCGCAATAGACCCGCTTCATCTGTTTGCCACTTGCGTGCAAGCTTGCGGGCTGGCGTGTCCAGGTGTAATGTTAAGAGATGCAGACCAGGATTGCTCAGATGGTACAGCCGCTTTCCCGCTCCCGGTGTTTTTGGCAGAACGCTTTCGATCAATCCACAAGTTTCCAGCGCATGCACATGGCGATAGATGGTGGCACGGCTCGTCCAACGAGCTACACCCACCAGCATGTCTTCGACTCGTTGCAAGGGATAGCGCAGCAGCCAGTGCAAGAGCCGCCAATCAATATCAGTCAGGGATGCACCAATCTCTGGCAGTTTTTTTGCAGTAGGCTTGTACCCTGACTGGCGTTTTCGAAGCAGGGATTTATGGATCGGTTCCGTCACGCTCTTCCTCTCCATCTTCGCGGGATACTTCGCTTTCATGCTCCTCATGGTACATGAGATGCATGTGCGCCGGGACAGCTCCATCCTGTTGTTTATTGCGATTGCTCCCGCCTCGCTTCTTATGACGTCTAGTATTGCTTGCCTCTTCTCCCAAACCGTCATTGCCAATCCCTGTTTCCTCTCCCTCACGTCTATGAGATGCTCCTTTCATGGTTGGCGCTGCGCTCTTTTGACGCGCCTGGATCTGCCTTATCAGGTCGTCTACCACCCCGACAGGGCGGGCATGGCGTTCCTGACTCCGCAGGTGCACAAGCCTTGCGGTGTTCTCATCAGGCGTGAGCGGAGCATTCACATTGAGCGAGAAGACAGGCAGGCGATGACCGTGTAGCGACAGTTTCACGTAGCACTGGAAATCATCCAGGTTGGTGATATCCTCGTCCGTGATGCCATCCAGTTCATGCAGAAGCCGGGCATCTTCTCCAGCCATATGGAAGGCAAAGAGGTGATCGATATTGGCCAGCACCGTCGCCCGCAGGGTGCGATCCAGGCGGTCCAGGTACGCCAGCGATTGCGTGGCAAGGGCGAAACTACCACCATACTTGCGTAACTCCGCCAGCATGCTCTGGTAGTTCGCACCCCGATAGACCTGGAATTCGTCGATCAGCACCAGGTAGCGCCTCCGCTGCTCAAATGGCAGGTCAGCCTGCTCCGAGAGCGCCGCTTCGAAGAGACCGAGGAGGACGATCCCAATCAGTTCAGACAGATCGGCACCGACCACGCCACTCGCGGTGCTGACCAGCAGGTGTTGCCCTGAGCGGACGACCTCACGCAGGTTGATGGTCGAACGCGGCTGACCCAGGATGCGCCGCGCAACGCGGGAACTTGAGAACTTGGAGAGTTTGGTGATGACCGAGGAGGTGATCTCACGCTGCTGGTGAGCATCCAGTGGCTCGTAGTAGTGCTGCCACCAGTCGGTGAGCAGGCTGTCGCGCACCTGCTCCAACACGGCGTGGCGAAAACTCACCGCTCGTAAGAGCGGCACGACATCAAGCAGCGTATATTGCCGGTCTGGCCCCTGGTAGGGATCAGTCTCGATGAGCAACTCATTGGCATCGGCCAGCGTCTTCAAGGCGTATTCGAGGACGTTTTCCGTGCGCGAGCCATAGCTGGAGGCCCACAGGTGTTCGGCGATGGTGATCAGGTTGTCGACCACCTTATCTCGGTCCTTGCCAACCATATCGAGCGGATTGATGCCCACCGGATAGTCGGTGTTGGCCAGATCGATCAGCACCATGTTGTCCCGCTCACTTGCGGGAACCAGCCCGCACAGAGCATGCACGACATCACCGTGCGGCTCTATGAAGGCCAGACCAGGACCCCCCGCGCCGCCAGTGCTAGCGCGCATGGCATACACTGCCTGAGCCAGGTGCTGGAAGAGCGTACTTTTGCCCTTGCCGGTGCTGGCGACGGCCAGCAGGTTGTGCCGCAGACACTCCTCTGGCAGGAAGACCGGCACGTAGTGCCCGGCATGACTGGAGGTGCCGATCTTCCAGCCATTGCCCTGGGCCAGCTCAGAGGGTGCCAGCGCTGTGCGGGCGCGAGCACGTTCCACATACGGCAGGTCGAATAGGTCCTGCGCCTGCGGCAGGTGCCACAGGGCGGCGATGTCCGCTACGCTGAGCAGATGACTTGACCGGCGCAGATCATAGGCCCAACTGGTGCGACCCATAGGCAGCCACCCTCGGTGCTGTGTGAGCAAACGGCGTAGCTTTGCCTGGGAGAGCCGACGTGGCGTAAAGTAGCCACCAGAGGCGGTATGATACTGCCGGTAGGTTGCCACTAGATGGTCAAGCACGTCGCCTTGTTCCCGCCTGCGCTGTTTGTTCAGCTGTGCTGTTTCCCGCCAGCTCTGGTAGGCATCGATCAGCGACGACCTGGCGAATGGTTGTGGCGGGAAGCATCGTCTGAGTATCTCAGATGGGCGTATGTGGTGTGCTGGCATTGTCTCCGATTCGGTGGAAAACACCAAGAGGCGCAGACGCACGCGATAGGCCGGGCGGGCCGTTTTTTCATCCACCAGGCGCATATCGTACACGGGAGACGACCCCAGACGGTTCCTGATCTGCAGGACGACAAATGCCAGGCAGAAGAGTCCCGCCAGTGCCACGATCCCTCCGATTTCTAACACGGCCAGATGGGCGGAGGTGAGTTGTGGCGTCTTCCCATGCAGCAGCGACAGGCCAGCTTGCAGCAGCCAGGATGGGATCAGCGGGTCAAGTTGCTGTTTGAAGCGCCACCACACGAGGAGCAGCGCGACCAGCACGCCCATACCCACTAGCTGGAGCGTGCTGGGGCCGCTTGCCTGCACAGCGCTCAACTCACGTCGCGCGCGCAGGCGTTCCTGTTCGAGGGGATGCTCGACCGACTTGCGACGATAGGCGTGCGACCACGTCGGGGAAGCTGGAATGAGCGCCAGCTGGGTCACCACACGCATGTGAACTGGAAGGTGGTTAAATACTCCCATGATGCCGAGCAAGGGATCTGCACCTTCTTGTAGCAGTTCTCGCTCGCGAAACGCGCGCAGGGGAAGGTACGCAGCTGCACCAGCGCGCAACTCCACCACTGAGACCGTCTCGCCCTCCCGCAGCGCAAGGGGATCGTCAGGCTGGCCCACCGGTCGGATGATGGCCTGGGGATAACGTGCCTGCACCTGGTCTACGAGATGCTTGAGCGACATAGCTGAGGTGGCCCGTAGCAAGAAGTGGCGGGAGGATGCCGTTGCCGCCAGTTCCAACGCCACTGGACGTCTAGCATCTTGCGCCAGGCCCTGCATGGCTGTTTCGAGCACCGTGATATCTCTGGTGCTGGAAGCTCGCGGCACGATCACTGACGCGAGGAAACCTTCGTTTTCGGCTACGGTCTGAACCTGCGTCATGAGAGTTCTCTCTGCTGCCTGCTTCGCCGTCTCACCAATCTGCTCAGTCGTGCTTGCTCTGTGCATCCCTGCCCTCCTGTCGCTGTGCCTACGTTTTCGTGTGTTGTTCTGGTTGCCTATGATTGTTCGTCCTGATCTTCACGGTATCCGTGTCGCCCTCCTGCTCCTGGAGGAGATGCAGAGGCACCGTCTGCTGACGGCTGAGTGCAAGATCGTGTGACGCTCCCGATGATTGGACATGAGCTTCTACAGGTCTGACGCTACTACTCTGTTCGAATGCCATGTTGGTGTATTCGGCACGTTCAACTGGATTGGTCGTGATCAGCGCGTGCTCGCGCTGGCTGGCCTGGATGGTGATGGTCACGCGCTTGCCCACGGCCAGCACCAGCGCCTCCTGCCTGCCAAAGGTGATGAGGCGCTGCTGTTCGCTGCGGGTCAAGTGGAAGCGCTCTGCTACCGCTGCCGCACTCGTTGCATCCTGTGTCTTGAGCACTTTGATGGCCGCGTTGGAGGCCACGACGCTGCCCCACGGATCCTGCACGAACTGTTCGGGATTTTGCGTCATGGTTACCAGGCGCAGGTAGCGCTTGCGCGCACGGCGCGAGAGCGTCGCCAGGAAGTGCCCACCGGCAGGATGCTCGATCAGCGAGGCCGCCTCGTCGATGTAGAGCGCGCGCGGCCTCCGACTGTCGTAGAGCGCCTGCGTCCAAACACGGTCGGCGATGAGCGAAATGGCCAGGGGACGCAGTTCGCTGCGCATATCGCGAATATCCCACACCACCAGGTGACTTGCCAGGTCGACCGAGGTGACATCGGAGAACAGGCTGGACAGGCTGCCTGAGACATAGCGGTACAGTCGCCCGGAGAGGTCAGTCTCGTCTGGCCCACAGAGACCACTTTTCAAGAGTTCGTAGAGCTGGTGCAAAAGTGGCGGCTGACGATGATGCGTGCGCGGATCGCCAGTGATACCTACCCTACGATAGGTTTCGTAGAGCGCCCGATCCAGGAGACCCTTCTCGCGTTTCGTCAACATGCCAGCGCCTGACGAGGCGGCAGTCACGTCCTCTGCCAGGATGATATCGAGCATGGCATGCAGGTCCTGAATCTTCTCGGCCAATCGGTCGCCCTTGCTCGCCTCCACCAGGTAGGTGCGGAAATCGCAGCGTGGGGGCAGCAGGTCGAAGGGGTTGAGGCGCTGCGCAGATCCCGGGGCCAGACGCACCACGGTACCACCCATTGCTTCGGCAAGCTGCTGGTACTCCAGGTCTGGGTCGATCACGAAGCACTGGTCGCCGCGCTGCCAGTTCAGCAGGAGGTCGCGCTCGACAAGCAGTTTGCCGAGATAGCTTTTGCCGGAGCCAGTCACCCCGCCGATGAAAAGGTGCGGGTTCTCTAGCGAGCCGTCCCAGGGATTGAGCAGCACCGGCTCGTGCGTCTCGCTTACCCCTACGAGCACGCCACCCGGCATGGAGAGCGAGTTGGACTGAAACGGGAACATGGTGGCGAGCGTCGTCGAATCCTGCGTGGACGTGCGCAACAGTTCGTCACGTGCCTGCGGCAGGCAGGACTGCAAGAGCTCGGTTTGCTCAAAGGTGGCTGGATGTGCTACCCCGTCCAGTGAGAGCAGTCCGAGCACGGAGTAGAGGCGCTCCACCCGCTCGGTGAGCGCTTCGCGGCTGCTTGCCCGCAGCAGGAGGTAAAAGCCCAGGTCAAACACACGTTCCCTGGAGCGCGCCAGATCATCCAGCAAGCGGTTGATATCTTCCTCGGCCACCAGCGCATCGGGGTCGTCTGCACGTCCCTCGCGCCGGTTAAAGCGGCGACCCGAGGCGTGCCCGGCCCGGTTGCGCACAAGCTGCCGCTTCATAGCCGCCATGTCCTGCGGGTGGTAGTGGAAGCTGATGTCCATCACCTCGTCGTGCAGGAAGAGCGGGGCCAGCCAGCCATCGAAGGAGACCTCGCGCGGGCAGGCCGTCACGGCGAGGCCGCAGGCATATTCTTGTCCGATCCGCAGTGCATCTGGCGTGACCTCGATGCACTCCGGGGCCAGCAGGTCAACCAGATGTGGCAGGTCAGGCAGCGGAAGCGAGCGTTCTCCATGGTCAATCAACTGCGTGGGGGCTTCCCTGTGGTGCTCGCTTCCGCTTGCTTGCAGTCTCTGGGAGTGGGGCGCCACCCCCGAACGCCGTTTCACACGAGTGGGCCGTCCCACACCTGACAAGAGCTGATCTGTGAGGGGATGAGCGAGGGCACGCACGGGTGTCAGGCAGCTGTAAACAAGTCGTGCCAGCTCTGCGTTGCGCAGGCGATGGCAGGTGAGGCCACATGATGCCAGTTGTTGGGCGAGTGCCTCTGCGCGCAGGGTCAGTTCCTGCCGGGCTTGTTCCTCTGTCTCAGCCACACGCTGCGCCCGACGCTTGCCGAAAGGCGTCGAGAACCCTTTTCGCCTTTGGGAACCACCAGCACCCTGAGAGGCCGGAATGATGACATAGACATGCCGTTCGATGAGCGTGCGTTGGGAGGCGATCTTTTGTAAGAGGTCGGCCAAGCTCCGGGCCAGTGTATACCAGGTGGGTGGATGCTGCACCTGCCTGTTCGGCTGCACCAGCAAGCGCTGGATGTAGGGAGCGAGATCCAAGCGCTGGTTACGTACGAGGATCTGCACGGGAAAGGACAATGATTTGATGAGCGCCCCAAAGCGTTCGATGATGGCCTCCTGCTCATCCTCCACTTTGAGCGACAGGTTGATGGGCGAGACCTCGAGCACGGCGCGATAGCTGCGCCGGGTGGGGGATCCACCTACGTACAGGCAGAGCATGTTGTCTTTCGTCTCGCGCAGGCGCACCATGTCGCGCTGCACACCTGGCTGTTCGCGTGCAAGCTTCATCGTGTCTCCTCCCCTGCAAGCGGATTCTGCATACTCAGGCTGGCTCTCTCTTCCACGTCTGGGTTATCTCCCCCTGGAATGATCGGATAGAGCTGCTGCTCGTAGATGCGAATGCTGCGCCAGAGGTAGCGTTTCCGGCGCAGTCGGTAGCGCACCAGCACCACCATCCAGATCTCGAGATATCGACCTGCATGTTGGTACCAGGCGATGAAGAGAGCCAGTAGGAAAGGCGGCAGTGACAGCAGCAACCGCACGATCTCTCCAGGCACAGCGTCGTGACCAAACAGGGCCAGGTGCTGCCAGATCGTGCCGCCGATGCCCACGCCCACCAGCAGCAGCAAGAGCTGTCGCGCCGTCAGGCTGAACGACCACAGCGTCAGCACCTGATCAGGCATCTGTAGATGCGTCGGCACGGTGTGCTTCTTGGGAGTATGTAGAGCATGCATGGTAGATTGACCATGCACGAACTGCGACATAGCAAACGCTCACTTTCTTGCTTGCCTCATGTGTTGCGTCACGATGACCTCCTGCTTTTCCTGGAAAACAGAACGAGAACTATTGCCCCTGCGCTGCACTGTTGACCAGGCCCGCGATGGTCTGGGCGAGAATGGCCAGCGCCAATCCACTCAGTGCCACATACAGAGCAGTTCTCGCCTGGACGCGGTGATTCTCGTTCTGGTTGGCCGTCATATACAGGAGCGCGGCCCAGCCGAAGAAGAAGGTCGCCATGGCCAGAGCAAAAGCCGTCAGGTCGTTATACAGGTTAGAGAAAAAACCGCTGATACTCCCCAGGACGATGAACATGTGAACGATGGTTTGCACCAGCGTCGCAAACTGCGCCGGGTGAATGAGCACAGTAGTCAGGAAAGCTTTGGTGTTCATACGAGATATGTTGCTCCTTTCGGTGAACTGGCATGCAGAGCTATGCTTGACTGGCTGACTGTGCCGACAAGGCATAGGCTACACCGGGATTGGGGCGGATATATCCCCAAACGGTATAGCCGGGCCAGCTGGCGGTATCGACGGTCAGGTGGGGCAAGAGTGGCATAGTGGTGTAGGGGCTCACGCTATTCGCGTTGCTAAACGTTATCGCACCCACTGTCGTTGCGGTCGGCAATTCGACACTCATCACAATGGATGCAT
>WNGQ01004706.1_pt1 | contig 13492 bp, 9 predicted proteins | sample 5407661 | NCBI WGS metagenome assembly WNGQ01 (sample SAMN13153382, study PRJNA577476) | soil metagenome | isolation source: 60 cm soil or saprolite under Garry oak tree replicate 2 | place: USA:California | collected 2016-06-15
CCGACAGCGGGTGCGGCATTACGCCTGAAGCTCAACCGCTGATTTTCGAACGTCTTTATCAAGACCCCGACTCAATCGATGGAAGCCGTAACGGGCTTGGGCTGGGCCTCTTCATCGCAAAAGAACTGGTTACCCTGCATGGCGGGCGCATTTGGGTGGCGAGCCAGGCGGGCGAAGGCAGTACGTTCACATTCACGTTGCCGACCTATTCGCTTTCCAAGCTGCTCAAACCAGTGATTACTCACGCAGAAAAAGTTCGCGATTCAATCGTGCTGGTGCGTGTGGATATTAAGCCCCTCTCTAATCTTCCGCGCGGTAACTGGCGCGAGACTTGCCGGCAATGCTTGGAGCTCTTGCAGCGCTGCGTTTTTGTGGACAAAGACCTGGTGCTGCCCGCTATCGCGGGAAACGGTCCAGCAGAAACTTTTTTTGTTGTGGCCTCGACTGATATGCAGCGCGTGAACATCATGACCGCCAGAATCACAGAGCAGATTAATGGACTGGCCTCGCTTAATGGCACAGGAAAGGTCGAAGTGACGGCGAAACCAGTCGCGACCACTGTTGCTGAATCGCCATCGCTCGACGAGCAGGTCGAAGCGGTGGCTGATCGTGTCACAGAAATGATTGTGCAAGATCTCGACGCCATTCACGGCTTTAACAAAAAGGAGAACCGCAATGCAAAGTGAACTTTCGAAGACCGATTCTGTACTGAACTTGGGCCGGGCGAAAATCATGATAGTGGACGATGATCCGGAACTCAGGATGGCGCTGAAGATGCGCTTGCGCGCTAATCAGTATGAAACCGTGAGCGCCTGCGACGGCTACTCGGCAATCGCGCTGGCCCAAAAAGAACGGCCGAACTTAATCATCCTTGATCTTGGGTTGCCCGCCGGAAACGGATACTCGGTTCTGAAGAGATTGCAGGAGAGTGACGCACTCTCCAGCATTCCCGTCATTGTCCTGACCGCACGCGATCCCCTCGGCAACGAAGAGCGGAGCCTGGATGCCGGCGCCACCGCTTTCTTCCAAAAGCCCGCAGACAACAATGAACTGCTGGAAGTAATCCGCGCGAGTCTGCAATCAGCATCTCCATGGGGCGCGCAGCTGCCGTCGTAACGTGCTCGCATAGGGGTGGATGCCCTCACACGCCCGGCCAAGCATTTCGTGAAGGGGCGGTTCTCCAAGCCCACCCAAAAACGAAGAAAACAGGGTGCCCCATTCTAACGGCGCGTTCTTTGCGACGTTAGGGTGGGGGTTTCACGTTCAATAAGGCCCGCCCAAGCGGACCTTGGGCGGGGCACCCCGTGCGCGGCAATTATCTGATTTTCTCTGCGAACTCTGCGGATTTTCTTTGCGATCTTTGCGGTTAAAAGCTTTCTGACCGCATCATCGCGCCAGGCTAGCGGTCCTCGACACCCAGGGCATGCTCGCCAACGCGATTGCGTTCCATCCCAGCATGAAGACTCGCATCGCGGCGAACTTGTAACGACGACCAAACAGTGAATTTGTTGACATGTACCCAACCACAGCCGCAGCAGTACCTCTATCGCTTGTTCGATTTCGGTACCAGACCCCAGCGGCAGAACATTTCTTCTTGCGTTTTCCGGCTGGCAAGCTTGTGCAACAATGTGCGGCGCTGGCGGGGAGAGAGCGGATCGTCATAAAGAGAGGACCTGGCCTCACCCAGCCAGCGCAATAAGCTTTCCCACTCGGGGCCAAATTGGTGCTCCAACTCCTCACGAAGACGCTGTGCGAGCGCCCCACTATGGCCGGCAGTAGAGATCGCGATTTGCAACGGACCACGCCGCACTACCGCCGGATAGTAGAAGTCGCAATAAACGCGATCACGCACAACATTGCACAATATGCCGCGCTGCTGGGCCTCCTGGAAGGCAGCCCGGTTCACTGCTTTTGATGAGGTAGCGATCACACTTAGAAAAACGGCGTCCAGATCGTGAGAGTCAAAACGCTTTTTCGTCCAGAAGAGTTTTTCATCGCGTGCCCAGGCTTGAATCTTTGGTGTTGCAACAGGCGCGACAACCGTTAGAGTAGCGCCGCAGGCGACCAGACTTGGGATCTTCTCCTCTGCTGTTTTGCCTGCGCCCACGACCAGGCAATGTCGGCCGGCGAGCTTCAGGAAGATAGGAAATAAGGTATGTTTTTCTCGGGACGACGCACTGCTCAAAGGTTTCCTCGAATGATTGAGACTGATCCTGTATTAGTCCAGAAAGCACCAAAAGAACAAATTCAAAAAAATGATGGGCTACATAAAGGAAACGCAGTTGCGCAGTCGCGTGCACCGACGACAAATCCCATTCTCAAGCAAATAAGCGGTTGACTTCCAGGTTATCGTCCCCAAAGATTTTTTTAATTTCCACTGCTCTGTGTAATTGGCTACAACACTCTCAATAGTGGTTCAGTTTTGCGTGGACGACTGTTTGAGCTGCATGGGCTCATCAGTCTTCAGGAAACTGAATCTGCACTTCGCCTCCCCGCCGAGGCCCAAAGACCTAGACGTTCCAGAGCAGTTCTTCGGATACCGGGCCGTATCCATCACCAAATGTAAGTTGTGAACCTTGCCGCACTGGAGAATCACGGGCGGCAACGGGCGCAGTACATGCTTGGCTTGAACTAGTTCTGATCAATGGTTTCTTTGCCACTCATCGACCGGGCACGTGAAGATGGCATCACTTTTCTGCTGACCGGCATGACGCCGCAGACCGCAGGGGAACGCCTGTACGAAATCGCCCCGCTGACGCCAGAGTCGTTGATCCCGAGTCGAGCGCTTCAGCCCGGCGAACAATATCGTTTTCACTTCGATATGACGCAGTGCATCGGCTGCAAGTGCTGCGTCGTGGCCTGTAATGAGCAAAACGGAAATCCGGCTGACATCAATTGGCGGCGGGTTGGAGAGATTGAAGGCGGCTTCTATCCCGACACGCAACGCTTTCATCTCTCGATGGGCTGCAACCATTGCCTGGAGCCGTCGTGCCTGATCGGGTGTCCGGTAGACGCCTATAAGAAGGATCCGGTCACCGGCATCGTGCAGCACAGCCCGGAAACCTGTATTGGCTGCCAATATTGCACCTGGAATTGCTCCTATGGAGTGCCGCAGTACAACCCGGAGCGCGGAGTAGTGGGCAAGTGTGACATGTGCTACGGGCGGCTGACCGACGGACGCGAGCCGGCTTGTGTCAGCGCATGTCCGGAGAGCGCGATTCGCATTGAGATCGTCAATAGTGAGGAATGGAAGCGAGAGTACTCGAAGAATGCAAACGCCCCGGGCCTTCCCTCCGCTGACGACAGCATTTCCACTACCCGCATCACGCTTCCGGAAAATCTTCCGCCCGATGTGAAGAAAGCCGACTCCTGGCGAGTGAGGCCCGAGCATCCGCATTGGCCGCTGGTGGTGATGACCGTCTTGACCCAGGTTTCAGTCGGCGCGTTCGCGGCCATTTGGCTGCTTCAGTTGATCGGCGCATCGGCGCGGTTGAGTATTGCCGCGCTCGGTTCACTCACGGTCGGCGGACTGGCGCTGGGTGCTTCCACCCTGCACCTCGGGCGTCCGATTCACGCATACCGGGCGCTAAAGATGTGGAAGCGATCCTGGTTGAGCCGCGAAGTGCTGATGTTCAGCGCTTTTTCGGGAATGGCCGGACTGTATGCCGGTTCGCTTTTGTTGAGGCTGCCGGTAAGCGCGTCGCTGGGCGGCCTGACTGCTCTACTCGGCGCTGGCGGCATAATCGCAAGCGCCTGCATTTACCTAGTACCGGCGCGCCCAGCATGGCGCAGCAAACACACAATCGCAGATTTCTTTTTGACCGGCGCAATTCTCGGTCCGCTGTTTGCCGCGAATATCGGAGCAGGGTCGGGTCGCCTACTGAGCCTCATCACCGTTGTGGCAGCAAACGCACAATTGTTGAACAACGCTCTTAAGTTCCTCCGGCTGAACGCGTCCGACGTTTTTGAGCTTCAATCTTCGGCTAGATTGCTTTCGACTGTCTTAGCTTCACGGTTTCTGCTTCGCGGTGCGCTGCTGATTGCGGGCGGAATCGCCGTGCCGCTCCTTTCGTCCAATCGTATCGGTTTGGCGGCTGCGTTCGTGCTCGCGCTCGCAGGCGAGATCCTTGGGCGTTATCTCTTCTACGTGAGCGTGGTGCCGAAAAATATGGCTGCTTCCTACGTCGCCAGCGGAATGGAGGCAGCGTGAATCTGAAGCGGCAGCTCGGACTCGACATCCTTGCGGAGAAATACGCATACGCTACCGATCCGGAGCATGGCCATACCTCTGCGCAAAAAATCCCTGACCACTGGGTCGCGACCACCTGTGGGTACTGCTCGGTTGGCTGCGGAATGTTTGTCGGCGTGAAAGACGGACGCGCAGTCAGCGTGCGTGGGAATCCCAATCATCCTGTCAATCTCGGGAAACTCTGCCCTAAGGGGCTCTCCGAGCATTACACCATTGAGGCTTCGAATCGCGCGAAATACCCACTCCTGCGGAAGAACGGCAAGTTGGAACGAGTGAGTTGGGAAGAGGCTCTCGATGTGATAGTCGAGAAGTTTCGCGCAATCCAGGAACGTTACGGTCCAAATTCTCTCGGCGTGATCAGCACTGGCCAGCTTGTAACCGAAGAGTTCTACACCTTAGGCAAGCTGGTGCAGCTTGGCTTCGGCACCAGAAACTACGACGGGAACACGACGCTATGCATGGCCAGCGCGGTCTCGGGTTACAAGCGATCATTCGGCAGTGACGGACCGCCCGGGGCCTACGAAGACTTACAAAAGGCCGACGTCATTTTCTTGATCGGCGCAAACATTGCGGATAATCATCCAATCCTATGCCAGCATCTGGAGGCGAATCCCAAGAAGACTTTGATCGTTGCCGACCCGCGAGTAACCAAAACCGCAATGATGGCCGATTTGTTCCTCCCGTTGAAGCCGCGGTCGGATATCGCATTGATCAACGGATTGATCCATGTTCTGATCCGCACCGGACTGGTTAATCGCGACTACATCGAAAAGCACACTACGGGATTCGCAGAGCTTGAGAAATTCGTCCTGCAATACACGCCCGAGTATGTTTCCCAAATTACCGGCCTGAGCGAAGACCTGATTCTTAGGACTGCCTACCTATACGGCAGCGCCAAAGCCGCGTTCATTGGATGGACGATGGGCGTGAATCACAGCACTCAAGGGGCGGAGACGGTAAATGCGATTAACAATCTGGCCCTGATTACAGGAAACATCGGACGGGCGGGCGCTTCACCGTTCTCCATCACCGGCCAGTGCAACGCGATGGGGACTCGCGAGACTGGGTTCACTTCCGGTCTGCCTGGCTATCGAAGATTCGAGAGCGCACAAGATTGCGAGGAATTGGCGGCGCTTTGGAATATCTCAGCAGACCGCATTCCGACTTCACGCGGGCTTTCATATCCAGACATCATCGAAGCTGCGGTCAGTCAGAAGATTCGCGCGCTATGGATCATAGCGACAAATCCGATTGTTTCGTTTCCTAACCTCGACGTGCTGAAGCAGGGGCTGGAGACGCTCGACTTCCTTGTCGTTCAGGACGGATTCCATCCCACGCCAACATCCGAATTGGCCCACTTGGTCTTACCGGCTGCAATCTGGGGCGAGAAGGAAGGAACGTACACAAATTCCGAGCGGCGCGTCAGCAAGGTGAATGCGGCGGTCGCTCCTCCCGCTGAAGCAAGAGCAGACTTCGACATATTCCTAGCTCTGGCAGCCAAGCTCGGCTGCCGCGACGAGTTATTTCCTGGCTGGACAAAGCCCGAACACGCCTTCGAAGAATGGAAACGAGTCTCTGCGGGCAGGCTGTGTGATTACTCGGGAATGGACTATGACCTGATCGAAAAGCACGGCGGATTGCAGTGGCCGTTCCCAGTGGGTACTCCGGAGACCGCAACAACGCGCCTCTACGCTGACGGAAAATTCCAGACTGATGACGGCAAAGCCAAACTCTTCTGCATTGAATGGAAGCCGTTTCCTGAACAACCGAACCGCGAGTTTCCGTTTGTGCTCAATACCGGACGCACCGTTGAACACTGGCACACACGCACTAAGACTGGGCAAGTTCCCATTCTTGAACGGATGTCTCCCAACGCCTGGCTGGAGATGAACACGCGCGATGCGCAGGCGCTGAAATTGAAACCGCATGACCGAGTCAGTGTCATCTCCCGGCGCGGGGCCGTGAACTGTATCGAACTGCGCGTGACGGAGATCGTCGCGCCAGGCCAGGTCTTCATGCCATTTCATTTCGTGGAGACCAATGCCAATCAAGTGACGCAGAGTGCTTTTGATCCGATTTCACGCGAGCCGAATTACAAGCAGTGCGCGGTGCGCGTTGAGCTGAGTAATCCAGTGGAGCAGCGAGCCAGAGCCAATGGTCGGAGGTGAAGTAGTGCAGAAGCTGGTCGTAGTCGGAAATGGGATGGCCGGGGTGGCGTGTGTCGAGCAGATCTTGCGGCACTCTCCGAAATTCCAGATCACGATCTTTGGCGATGAGACCCATGTCAACTACAACCGCATTCTGCTTTCTTCAGTGCTCGCCGGGGAAAAATCCATTGATGACATCGTTCTGAATGGCCTCGACTGGTACGAAAGAAACGGCATTGACCTCAGGCTCGGCGTTCGAATCCTTGACGTGGATCCTGTGGCGAAGACCATCACCGGCGACGATGGCAGCATCACTGTTTTTGACAAGCTCCTGCTGGCCACCGGCAGCAATCCACTTATTCCTTCCATCGAGGAAGTAAAGAAAGACGGCGTCTTCGTCTTTCGCAATCTCGACGACACCCGTGCCCTGCTGGGACGTGCCCGGCCGGGGATGAAGGCGGTAGTCATCGGCGGTGGATTGCTCGGACTCGAAGCGGCGCGTGGCCTGCAAGTTCAAGGCTGCGACGTAACTGTTGTCCACCTGATGGAAACACTGATGGAGCGCCAGCTCGACCCGACGGGCGGCGGGTATCTCGCGACCAAAATGAACCAGATGGGAATCACCGTTCTGCTGGGCCTTAGCACCACAAAGGTTCTGGGCAACGGTTACGTGCAGGGCGTCGAGTTCAAAGGCGGAGGAAGCATACCAGCTGATCTGGTCGTCGTGGCCGCCGGTATTCGCCCCAATGTCACTCTCGGCGAGAAAGCGGGTCTTGAAATCAAACGCGGCATCGTCGTGAACGATTACATGGAAACCTCGCATCCCGACATTTTCGCAGTCGGTGAATGCGTGCAGCACAACGGAATTTGTTACGGGCTGGTAGCGCCGCTGATCGAACAGGGCAAAGTTCTGGCCGCAACCATCACCGGCAATAAGGGTCCGAAATATGAAGGAAGCGTGCTCGCCTCGAAGCTCAAAATCATGGGCGTAGATGTTTTTTCCGCGGGTGAGATCAATGACAAGCTCGATGGATCCGAAGTCATCCGGTACGAAGACCCGTCGCTCGGTATCTACAAAAAACTCACGCTGAAGAGCAACAAGCTATCGGGAGTGATCCTGGTCGGCGAAACCAACGATAGCCACAACTATATGGAGTGGATGCGCTCGCAAGTTGACCTGAGCGCAATGCGAAGGCAGCTCCTGTTCCCGGAGGCTTCGGCGGACGGCGGCCTCGATGTCGCTCAAATGTCAGATAACGAAACGATCTGCGGTTGCATGGGCGTAAGCAAGGGGACCATCATTCATGCGATTCACGAAAACGACGTGAACACGCTCGCCCAACTAAAGGAATGCACGCGCGCCTCCACGGGCTGCGGGAGTTGCACAGCGCTTTGCCAACAACTGCTCAAGGCAGTTGTCCCCAACTTCGAAGAAGAGGTCAAGAAAACAATCTGCAAGTGCGTGCCATTTGCCGAGGACAACCTGCGCGAGATTCTTCGCAGCCAGCGACTGCACTCAGTGCAGGAAGTTCTGGAGATCTACGGCAACGGCACTGGCTGCGAAATCTGCAAGCCTGCACTGAGCTACATGCTCGACATGCTCTGGTGCGGAGATCACGACGAAGACCGTTCCGCGCGATTCATCAACGATCGCGTGCACGCCAATATTCAGAAGGATGGCACGTTTTCGGTGGTCCCACGAATTCGCGGCGGCGTGACCTCGCCCGATGAACTTCGCCGCATTGCAGACGTAGCGGAGAAGTACCAGGTTCGGATGGTCAAAATCACGGGCAGCCAGCGCATTGACCTTCTCGGCATCAAGAAATCAGACCTACCAAAAGTTTGGGCCGATCTTGGAATGCCCTCCGGTCAGGCATACACCAAAGGCGTGCGTATGGTGAAGACCTGCGTGGGTACGGACTTCTGCCGCTTCGGAGTGCAGGACTCCACCAGAGCGGGTATTGAACTGGAGAAGCGCTTCGAGAATCTGTTCACGCCTCACAAGCTGAAAATGGGCGCAGTCGGCTGCCCACGAAATTGTGCGGAAGCCACCGTGAAAGATATAGGTCTGGTAGGTCAAGAAGGAAGCTGGCAAGTCGTCGTGGGTGGTGCCGCAGGAAAGAGAGTACGCAAAGCGGATTTGCTCGTCACTGTCGAGAACACAGAGCAGGCGCTCGATGCAGCGGCGTTGTTCTTCCAGTACTACCGCGAAAACGCGAACTATCTCGAACGCACTTACGACTTTGTCGAGCGAGTGGGAATCCAAAAGATTCGCAAAGAAACCGTCTACGCCACGGAGACAGCAAAAGATGCTCTGCGCGAGCGACTAGGCAAGTCGAAAGCCCGCTCTCGGGATGCCTGGCTGGAGCGCGATGAGCCACATCATCCAACGCAATTTGTACAAATCCAGCCTCTCGAAGGGGTGCTCGCATGAACCCAAGCACCGAATGGGTACGAATAGCGTATTGCGAGGATATCCCCTTGCGTGAAGGCCGAGCGGTAGTCATCAATGGTCGTGAGATCGCCGTTTTCAATCTCGGTGACCGGTTCCTCGCCGTGGACAATCGCTGTCCGCACCGGGGCGGGCCGCTGGCGGATGGCATCGTCACGGGCGAGAGCGTCGTTTGCCCACTGCACGGATGGAAAGTTGATCTGCAGAACGGAAATGTTCAAAGGCCTGCTGAGTCGCTGGCCTGCGTCAAGACGTTTCGCACACGAGTCGAAGCCGGGACGCTTCTTCTGGAAATTACTTCGGAAACACCGAGCTGCCCGCGCACAAACGGCCATGCAGCCGTTGGCCAAGGCGGCTCGGTGGAAGAACAGCAAGGAGCACCAATATGAAGATCTCGGATTTTCGTAAAGCCGGCCACACGCCATCGCTTATCGCTGCCTTTTTGTATTTCGACGTCAGCTTCATGGCCTGGGTCTTGCTTGGGCCGCTAGGCCCATTTATCGCTGAAACCTACAAACTTTCCGCCACGCAAAAAGGATTCTTGGTGGCGCTGCCGTTGCTTGCAGGATCATTCTTCCGTCCGATTCTCGGCGTGTTAGGCGACGTGCTTGGCCCGCGTCGCGCAGGAATGGTTGGACTTACAGTCACGCTCGCGCCTCTTGTAATAGGTTGGCGGTTTGCATCGAGCCTTCACAGTTTCTATCTCATTGGTTTTCTCCTTGGAATCGCGGGTGCCAGTTTTGCAGTGGCGTTGCCGCTGGCTGGCACCTGGTATCCGCCGGAATATCAGGGGCTGGCGATGGGCATCGCTGGCGCGGGAAACTCTGGCACCCTGCTAGCCACGCTATTTGCTCCGCGGTTAGCGCAAGCGTTCGGATGGCCCAACGCCTTCGCGCTGGCAATGGCGCCATTGGCACTAGTACTGATTCTCTATTCGTTCATGGCGAAAGACAGTCCGAAACGCCCGCCGCGCCCGGCTTGGCGCGATTACGTTGCCGTCTTTCGCGAGGCAGATACCGGCTGGTTCTGCTTCTTTTACAGCTTCACATTCGGCGGATTCGTGGGACTGGCAAGTTTTCTAACGTTGTTCTTCCACGATCAGTATCAGCTACCGAAAGTCCGCGCCGGCGATTTCACCACCATCGTCGTTATTGCAGGCAGTTTTCTGCGGCCGGTTGGCGGATGGCTCGCCGATCGCATCGGCGGCTACCGCCTGCTGTTAGGTCTTCTTGCTGGCATCGGCTGCTGTCTGGCCGCAATTAGCTCGTTGCCTGCGCTACCCGTTGTTGTGCCACTTCTCTTCCTCTGCATGGGAATGCTGGGGATGGGCAACGGCGCGGTGTTCCAGCTTGTCCCCCAGCGCTTTGCCAAACAGGTGGGCGTCGTTACCGGACTGGTCGGGGCCGCGGGTGGATTCGGCGGATTCCTCTTGCCCTCCGTGCTCGGAGCTATCAAGGACCGGGCTGGCGACTATGGCGTCGGCCTTCTTTTCTTCGCAATTGCGTTCTTAGTCGCGTCGGCATTGCTTCTGCTGCGCGGAACCACGTGGGTGCGCAATTGGGACGAGGCCTTCGCGACACGCGCTGGCGTTTTCTGCTTCCGCAGTCTGGCGCGAAACCTGGTCACCGCTGAAAAGAACTGAACCACGATCGAGCCGAGGCTTCTGGCTCACTGTGACAGAAGTCATTGAGGCCTCCGTCACAGGAACTGACAATAGTTGTTGGAGGGGAGATATGCATCGCGTATTGACGCTATTAGTCATTGCAATTTGCTTGGTAACTAGGCTGACGGCACAACAATCGCCATCGCCAAAGACGGTCCCCGGGAACAGACTGCTTTCGGACGATGTAAATGGTGATCTCCCGAAATGGTTGCGCGTCGGGGCCGAGTATCGCGCCCGGGTTGAAGGGTTCACGGGCGGAGTTTTTAAGCCGAACAACGAAGACGCCTATCTCCTCAGTCGAGTTCGGATCAATATGTTTCTGCTGCCGACAGCTTGGCTGAAGTTTGGATTTCAGGGACAGGATGCGCACGTCTTCGGCAAGAATCAGAACCCGGCGGTTCCTCCGTATCAGGATTCGATGGATCTGCGCCAGGCTTACGTCGAATTCGGCGACATCGAAAAAAGGACTGTCGGCGTTCGCGCCGGCCGACAGGAGCTTGCGTTCGGAGACGAGCGCCTCCTCGGCAACGCCAACTGGCTCAACACCGCCCGCAGCTTCGATGCCCTGAGGGGCACAATTCACCACGGCGCGCTCCACGGCGCGCTCCACGCCGATCTCTTCGCGGCGCGTGTCGTCAAATTGCAGGATGGAGAGTTTGACTGGAGCACTCCCGGCAACAACTTGTATGGAATTTACGGTGGCATCGAGAAGCTGGTGCCAAGTGCCACTGTCGAGCCGTACTTCCTTTGGCGGCGTCAATCCGCTCTGAAGACCGAACTTGGCACACCCGGCATTTCGAATTTCGGCACCGTGGGCGTGCGTTGGATCGGCAAGCTGCCTGCGAACTTCGATTACGGAACCGAAATGGACAAGCAAGCTGGATCCTTGGGAACCGACACAATCAGCGCGTGGGCAGGACATTGGGTCCTGGGCAAGAGTCTGATCGATACGCGATTCAAGCCACGCTTTTCGGTGGAGTACAACTATGCATCGGGCGACCGTAATCCGAAAGACGGAACCCGCGGCACCTTTGATCAGTTGTATCCGACAGCTCACGACAAATATGGCCTAGCCGACCAAGTGGGCTGGAAGAACATCCGCAATGCGCGTGCAGGCATCGAGTTAAAGCTGGCCAAGAAGTGGGGACTCACTGGCCGGTACGACGCATGGTGGCTCGCTGATCCACATGATGCGCTTTACAGTGCCGCCAGCACTGTGATCGCCCGCAACACAACTGGAACCGCCGGGCGATTCGTTGGCCAAGAACTCGATTCTGTCGTCGCCTACAATTTTTCAAAATATCTTCAGGTCGGCGGCGGCTTTGGCCACATCTTCTCTGGAACATTTCTGAACCATACGACTCCGGGAGAGTCTTACAACTTTCCTTACGCTTCGACGACGCTGGTTTTCTGAAGAACTGGAACGGCCTGTTTTCCGACTCTCGCAAAACCGGGAGATTTCCTGACCTGCAGCGCTATGGAACCTGAAAGATGCGCAGCAGATCCTGAGGCACGCCAGCATCCGCACCACTGCCAACGCATTTCACCTCCCCAACAACTGCGTCGAATCAGACTGCCTGCACTTTGCCTTAGTCCGGAGATGACCGTCGTGCTTTGTCGCGTTTGTGGTGTCACCGGCTCTCGCCCGACTGCAGTTGCCCGGCAAGTTTCAACTCGCGCTCAGCATCTTCGTTGTTGCCCAGGTCACGATAAGCCTGGCCCAGCAAATGGTGCGTGATGGCATTGTTCGGATCCATTACCACGGCACGCTGCAGAGCGCGGACGGCCAGCTCAGGCTCCCCTTTTTTCTCGAGTACCTTTCCCATCAGGATGTAAGGTCCAGTCGAAGTCGGATCGAGCCAGATGGAGCGCTGCAGCAGTCTTTCCGAATCATCAAATTTCTGGAGACGCGAGTAAGCGTCGGCCAGCTTGTAATAAGTAGCTGCATTGCCCGGATCGATGGCGAGTTCTTGCTGAAAGTCCGTAATCGCTTCTGGGACCTGCGACTGAAAGAGATGAATTTCTCCCAGCAGAAAATGCGCAAGCGGAAGTTTGGCATCGAGTGCGATGGCTTTCTGTGCATGCTCCAGGGCCACGGGCTCGAACTCCTGACGGAAAAGCATGCGCGCGGTGAATAGGTAGCTGGCCGCCGAATCCGCGGGTACATCGAACATCTTCGCAAATGCCAAGCGCGCGTGGGGGTAGTCTTTTGTCTGGATATAACATTGGCCCAAGATGTAGGAAGCGTCCACGTTGGCGCGTGGATACCAGCCTTGGACTTTTTCCAGAAAAGGAATGGCCTCCGCTGGCTTGCCGCTGAGGTAATAGGAAAGGCCGAGCATTTGGGTGGCTTCGTTGTCTTGGGAATCTTGCTGCACTGCTTGCTTGAAGGAATCGGCGGCGTGCGTGTAATCGCCCTTTTTGTAGAATGCCATTCCCAATTCGTGGGAGATGCCGTTGAGTCCAGGCTTTGAGCTCGCGATCTGCTGTAATTCTGTGATGGCCTCGTCGTATTTGCCTAATTGTAAGAGTTGGCGCTCGTGAGAAAACGCATTGCTGGCGATTGAAGAAGATTTCACATCCGAACTTTGTGGCGGCGCTTGTGGCCAGCAAGGTGCGCCGCAGATGAGAAATAAGAAGAAGAGGTATCGTTTTATTCGGAATGGATCCATCAGAAGTCACAACTCGGATTTGTCGGCTTCAGGTACTGTAATGCTTGCTTCGCCTCGCTCAGGTCGGGGTTGAACTCGAGCACTCGATGAACAGCAGCACGGCTGTCATCGAATTTTCCAGCCTGGCAGAATACTCGGGCAAGGTTCATTCCGATATTGCTTCTGCCAGGGGCCCGCTCAAACGGGCCCTGCAGCAGGCTAATGGCATTGGTCAACTCTCCACTCTGTGCCTCGAGGACGCCGATGTTCGTCCCAGCCTCAATCAAGTTCGGATCCAACGCCAGCGCGCGTCGGTATAAGTCTCGTGCA
>WNGQ01016785.1_pt1 | contig 13482 bp, 17 predicted proteins | sample 5407661 | NCBI WGS metagenome assembly WNGQ01 (sample SAMN13153382, study PRJNA577476) | soil metagenome | isolation source: 60 cm soil or saprolite under Garry oak tree replicate 2 | place: USA:California | collected 2016-06-15
GGAACCCTCTCTCGTTGCTGGTGCCGCGCTTGGGATCGCGCACGCCGCTCGCCGGCCTCCAGGAGGACAAATGAGCAAAGCGCAAGCACTCGTGTTTGCGGGATTGGCGCTGCTGCTCGGTGCATGCAGCGGCTGGCCGCGGGGCGCGGGATTCGGATTGTTCGACAGCGCGCCGGTGATGCCCGCCGTCGCCACCATCGAGCTCGATTCCGAGCCCCAAGGGGTGGAGGCGAGGACGTCACTGGGGCGGAGCTGCCAAACGCCGTGCGCGCTCGAGGTTCCGGCCACCGGCGCATTCTCGGTGACCTTCACGCGCGAGGGTTATGTCGTGCAGACCGTTCCGGTGCAGATCCAGCCGGGCCAAGAGGCGGCGTCCGTCAAGTTCACGCCGAACCCGGTTTTCGCCCAGCTCGGGCCGGCAGCAGGCGCCAAGAAGAAGCCGGCCGCAAAGCCCGCAGCAACGGCTCCGAGCACGAGCGCCCGCTAGGTGGCGCCGGATCGCTACCTGTATCCAGCGTTTGTTATCGTCGGCGGCTCGCCACATCCGGCTGCCCTCTTGCTCCAACGAAACGGGAAACATCGTCACCGAAGAAATGAAGGTGCCGGCCTCCGATCCGGGCATCGATACGAAATAAACGCTTGGCCACGATGAATCGCTTTCAACCGGAACGCACCGTTCTGTTCGTGCACGGCGCGACCTATCCGGCGCACACATCCTTCGATCTCCAGCTCGGCGGGATGTCCTGGATGGATTACATTGCCGCGCGCGGATACGACGTTTATCTGTTGGATCTGCGCGGCTACGGCAAGTCGACCCGGCCAAAGGAGATGGACGACAAGCCGGAGGCCAATCCTCCCATCGTCCGCGGCGACGTCGCGGTGAAAGATATCGGCTCGGTTGTCGATTTCATTCTCAAGCGCCGCAACATTCCACGACTGAATTTGATCGGCTGGTCCTGGGGCACGACCTTGATGGCCACCTACACCAGCCAGAATCCCAAGAACGTCGAGCGACTCGTGCTGTATGCGCCGGTTTGGATCCGCACGACGCCGTCTCTGGTCCAGGCCGGCCCGGGCCCGCTGGGCGCCTACCGGACCGTGCGCCGCGAGCAGGCGCTTGAGCGGTGGCTCACCGGCGTCCCGGAGGAAAAGAAGGCGACGCTGATCCCGGCGGGATGGTTCGATGCCTGGGCCGACGCGACTTGGGCGACCGATCCCGTGGGTGCCAAGATGAATCCACCCCTAGTCCGCGCGCCGAACGGCGGCGTCCAGGACGGCGCCGAGTACTGGTCGGCCGGAAAGGCGTATTACGATCCGGCGAAAATCGCGGTTCCGACGCTTCTGGTCCAAGCGGAATGGGACCGCGACACGCCGCCCTATATGGCGCAGACGCTGTTCCCCCTGCTCGCGAACTCGCCCGGCAAGCGCTACGTGCTGCTCGCAGAAGGAACCCACACGATCGTCATGGAGCGGAACCGGCTCAAGCTTTTCGAGGCGGTTCAGGCGTTCCTCGACGAAGCGACGGGATCGTAGGCGGCTGGGCGGCGGACGCGCTCGGGAGGCGGCAGCGAAGTGAGGCGGCACGGGCTCGTCCGCGACCGGTTGACACTCCTTCGCGCGCTCTCTTAAATCCTGCCTGCTTCCCGTCGTACTGTCGGAAGAAACTTGGTCGCGCGCCCGCCAAGGGGGCGCGCAGGGCGCTTAGCTCAGCGGGAGAGCGTTCCCTTCACACGGGAGAGGTCGTAGGTTCAATCCCTACAGCGCCCACCAGTCTTCGCGGCTGCAACGCAGCCGGAAGACTGGCCGTAGAAAAAGGTGGAGGTGCAGCATGCCAACCGCGCTAGTGGTTGAAGATGAAGTGTGGGTCGCTGGCGAAATCCAAGAGTGTTTGGAAGCGCTGGGCTTCGCGCCCGTGCTGGTAGCGAGCAATGGACAGCAGGCGCTTGAGCATCTTGGACAGAAAAATGCGACAAAGATCGATCTCATGACGCTGGATCTGAAGCTGCCGGAGGGACCCCAAGGCGGGCATGTTCTGGAAGCCGTGCCGGAAGACAAAAGCATCAAGGTCATCATCTGTAGTGCCCACGACCCGATGAAGTTCATCGGTGATGACAAGATCTACAGAAAAGCCACCGCGACGATTCGAAAGCCGTTCACGCAAGAACAGCTGAAAAGCACTGTGTTGGGGATCCTACCTGAGCTCACGCCAGACTTTTATCCTACGGGATAGTATCGGACCCGCCTTTGCGCCGTTCGCTAATGAAACTGGCAATGTTGGGCGAATAGGATATATGCTGGCAGGAGCATCGCGGCTCCCGAGTCTCGAGCTCTGGCCACGGCGCTTCGGGCCCGCAGGAGGCAAAAAATGCGATCGATCTCGCGGATGCAGATGTGGCGCGCTTCCACCATCGTGCCTGATGTCCTGCTCGGGACGGGCCTGATCGGTCTCGATGTCGTTGCGCGCCTGATGCCGCATGCGCCCAATTTCACGCCGTTCGCGGCGAGCGCGCTGTTTGCGGCTGCGGTGTTCCGCACCCGCATGCTGTCGCTGGCGGTGCCGCTGCTTGCCCTGACGCTGAGCGATTCCATTCTGGGGTTCGATGAGTGGCGCGTGATGAGCGTCGTTTATGCGGCAACCGCGCTGCCCGCACTCATGATTCTTTCTTTGCGCCGGGTACCGTCTCCCGTTGCGCTGCTTGCGGTTGCCGCCTTGTCGTCGGTTGTTTTCTTTATCTCGACGAATTTCGCCGTCTGGGCGTTCGGCACGATCTACCCGCACGATTTCGCCGGCCTCGCCACATGCTATGTCGCCGCGCTGCCGTTCTTCCAGAATACTTTGAGCGGCGACCTGTTCTGGACGTTCCTGTTGTTCGGCGGATATCAGCTGGTTCGGATCCTGCTCGCCGGCATTCGACGTGGTTTGCCGAGTGCCGCCGCGTAGCGCGCAACCGACGGCCCCCGCCCTATCGGGCTCGCCTGGGCGGAGTCCCCGGGTTCCGGCGCGGGTGTGATCCCGATCCTCAGCCTTGCCGCGCCGGAGGGTCGCGCGACATTCGCTGAGCGGCGAGCTCGTCGAGATATTCCTGCCAATAGCGCTGCTGATTGCGGCCGAGCTCGTGCAGGTAATCCCAGCTGTAGATCCCGGTCGAATGCATATCGTCGAAAGTGAGCCGTACGGCGTAATTGCCGACCGGTTGCACCTCGAGAATCTCCACATATCTCTTGCCCGGAACGGTCTTGCGCTCGTGCGGCGAATGGCCCTGGACCTCGGCGCTCGGGCTCTTCACGCGGAGGTATTCGGCCGGCAGGACGAAGCGCTCGCCGGTGTCGAAGCTGACCGCGAGAGCCTTGCGGTCCTTCGGGAGCCTGATTTCGGTCGGCCAGGTCATGCAGGGGCCTCGGCGGTTGCGACGCCCGGTCGCTTTCCAAGGGGCCGCGTGGCATATTCAATGCGGATCCTGAAAGGCTCAAGGGGCGGCGGCCGCCGGCCGGCTCCCCGCGGGCCGAGGAGACGGGAATGGATCTTGGCAGTTTCGCGCCGGTGCAAGCGCCGTTGATCGATCCGTTCGGACGCAGCATCACCTATTTGCGCGTCTCTGTCACGGACCGGTGCGACTTCCGCTGCGTCTATTGCATGGCCGAGAACATGACGTTCCTGCCCAAGCGCGATCTGCTCACGCTCGAAGAGCTCGACCGGCTGTGCGGCGCCTTCATCGCCAAGGGCGTAAGGAAGATCCGGCTCACTGGCGGCGAGCCTTTGGTGCGGCGCGGGATCATGACGCTGTTCGCCTCGCTCTCGCGCCATCTCGCCTCCGGCGCGCTCGGCGAGCTCACCTTGACCACCAACGGCTCGCAATTGCCGAAATTTGCCGGCGAGCTCGCCGGTCACGGCGTCAAGCGCATCAATGTGTCGCTCGACACGCTCGATCCGGAAAGATTCCGGGCGATCACCCGCTGGGGCGAGCTCCAACAGGTGCTCGACGGCATCGCCGCCGCCCGTGCTGCCGGAATGGCCGTCAAGATCAACGCCGTGGCGCTCAAAGGCGTCAACGAGGACGAGCTCGGCGACCTCCTCGCGTGGGCGCACGGCCGCGGCATGGATCTCACCCTGATCGAGGTGATGCCGCTCGGCGATATCGGCCAGGGGCGGCTCGAGCAATATCTGCCGCTCTCGATGGTGCGGGCGAGGCTCGCGGAGCGCTACACGCTCGAGGAAATCGACTACCGCACCGGCGGTCCGGCCCGCTACGTGCGCGTGAAGGAGACCGGCGGCAGGCTCGGCTTCATCACGCCGCTCACCCATAATTTCTGCGAGTCCTGCAACCGCGTCCGGGTCACCTGCACCGGCACCCTGTTCATGTGCCTCGGCCAGGAAGATGCCGCGGATCTGCGCACGCCGCTGCGGGCTTCGGAGAGCGACGAGGCGCTGCATGCGGCGATCGGCGAAGCCATTTCGCGCAAGCCGAAGGGGCACGATTTCGTCATCGATCGCCGGCACCGTCGCCCGGCGCTCGCCCGGCACATGAGCGTCACGGGAGGCTAGCTAGCTCCTATGCCTCGATGACGATGCGTGGGGCGGTCCGATCCGAGCCGCGCGTCTTGCCGAGCTCGGTCCAGACGTTTTTCGCGATGTCACGGTAGACCGCGGCTTGCGGCCCGTTGGGCTCGCTCACCACCAGCGGCCGGCCGGCGTCGGAGGTCTCTCGGATCTCCACATCGAGCGGCACCTCGCCCAGAAACGGCACCCCGAGCCGCTCCGCCTCCCGCCGCGCTCCCCCGTGGCCGAACACGTCGGAGCGCCCGCCGCAGTGCGGGCACAGGAAATAGCTCATGTTCTCCACGATGCCGAGCACCGGCACGTTGACCCGCCGGAACATGGCGATGCCCCGGCGCGCGTCGATGAGCGCCAGGTCCTGCGGGGTGGAGACGATGATGGCGCCCGCCAACGGCACCTGCTGGGCCATGGTGAGCTGCGCATCGCCGGTGCCCGGAGGCATATCGACCACCATCACGTCGAGCGTGCCCCACTCGACCTCGCGCAGCATCTGGGTGAGCGCCGACATCACCATCGGGCCGCGCCAGATCATCGGCGTTTCTTCCTCGACCAGAAATCCGATCGACATCACTTGCAACCCATAGCCGGTCATCGGCCTTAGTCTTGTGCCCTCGATCACCTGCGGACGCCCCCGGATGGCCAACAGCTTGGGGACGGACGGGCCGTAGATGTCGGCGTCCAGCATGCCGACTTTCAGTCCGATGCCGCTCAAGCCCAGCGCCAAATTGACCGCAGTCGTCGACTTGCCGACGCCGCCCTTGCCGGACGCGACCGCGATGATGGCATTGACGCCTTCCGGTGCCTGTGCGGAGCGGGGCTGCGCGCCCGCGCGCCCGCGGCCCGGGGGAGCGGCGGCGGCCGCGGTCGGCCCGGTGCCGGCGGCGCGTTCGGCGGTGAGCGCCACCATCGCCGAGGTCACGCCCGGCACGGCGCGCACCGCATCCTCCGCCGCCTTGCGCACACCCTCCCAGCGCTGGACGACCGCGGCGTCGACGCTGATCGAGAAGAATACTTTTCCGTCGCCGACCACGATGTCCGACAGTGTCCCGGTCGCAGGAAGCGGCGTGCCGTCGGGCGACTTCACGGCGGCAAGCCGCTCCAGAACCGCCTCCTTGGTTGCCGGCATCGGCTTCTCCTCTCCCGCCGGCCCCGCACCGAGCGCGAGGGGCCAACATAGGACCGCCGCCCGGCCGGTCAATGTCGCAACGAACCGCATCCGGGCTTCGTGGCGGCCGGGTCTCCCGGAGCGGGCCGGACCATGCTAGCGAGTGGCACCCCAAGCACGGCAGCGACGCGATCTCACGCGCGGCTCGCAAGGAGGAGATGATGGCGAAGGTAAGCTTTCTTGGTCTCGGCGTGATGGGCTACCCCATGGCCGGGCACCTCAGGAAAAAAGGCGGGCACGAGGTGACCGTTTACAACCGGACCGCCGCCAAGGCCGAAGCCTGGGTCAAGCAGCACGGCGGCCGGCATGCGCCGACGCCCCGCGCGGCGGCCGAAGGCCAGGACGTCGTCATGATGTGCGTGGGCAACGACCATGATGTGCGCGAGGTGACGCTGGGCGCGAACGGCGCCTTCGAGGGCGTGAAGCGCGGCGCGGTGTTCGTCGATCACACCACGGCCTCGGCCGAGATTGCCCGTGAGCTCCATGCCGAGGCGAAGAAGCGCGGCTTTGCCTTCATCGACGCGCCGGTCTCGGGCGGCGAGGCCGGCGCGGTGAACGGCGTGCTCACCGTGATGTGCGGCGGAGAGAAGGAGCCGTTCGCGCGGGCCGAGCCGGTGATCGCGGCCTATGCGCGCGCCTGCAAGCTGCTGGGCACCCCGGGTTCCGGTCAACTCGCCAAGATGGTGAACCAGATCTGCATCGCGGGGCTGGTGCAGGGACTGTCCGAAGCCATCCATTTCGCCAAGCGCGCCGGCCTCGAAGTCGAGGCGCTGATCGACACCATCTCCAAGGGCGCGGCGCAATCCTGGCAGATGGAGAACCGCTACAAGACCATGGCGGCGGGAAAATTCGATTTCGGCTTCGCGGTGAATTGGATGCGCAAGGATCTCGCCATTTGTCTCAGCGAGGCGCGCCGCAACGGCGCGCATCTGCCGGTCGCCGCGCTGGTCGACTATTCGCAGGTGCAGAAGATGGGCGGCGGACGCTGGGACACCTCGAGCCTGATCGCGCTGCTGGACCGGTGAGGCCTATCGGGCTCGTGCCGCACCGGGAGGCCCCTTTCCACCCGAAAACAGGGTTTCGCGGAGGTATTTTTGAAAATGTTTGGAGCCCAATCAAAGGCTTGATGCGATTCAATTCGCCAAAATACATCTTGCGAATACACCAGATTAATATTTGCAATGCTAGACTGATTCCCTCCTATGCCTCACACGTCCAGCATCAGCCCGTCGCTCGCGATCAGCACGCCGCCGGCGCGCACTTCCTCGAGCTTCGCCAGCATCGACGGATTCATGTGCGTGACCATGGTCCGTCGCGCGCCGAGGGCGGAGAGTTTTTCGCGGAGCTTCGACCAATTCATGTGCCCGGCGATGGCGCGCGCGTGCTCGTAGCATTCGACGATGAACAGATCGGCGCCGGTCGCCACCGAAATCAGCGCATCCGTCCACTCCGTGTCGCCGGAATAGGCGAACACGCGCGTGCCGTCCGAGATCCGCACGGCGGTCGAGGGTGCGCCCGATTGATGCACCACTTCGACGGTCTCGACCGATAGCCCCAGAAACTCGGCCGGCGTGCCCGGAGCGATCTCGACGACCTGCCACGGAAATCGCCACGCGATCGTGGTCGATCGCGGAAAGAAGACTTCGAGCGCGGCGCTGAGACGCTCGCGCGTCCCCGGCGGACCGGCGATGAGGAGCGGACGCGCGCGGCGGCTGAGGAAATGGCCGTCCATCACCAGGAACACGATGCCGCCGAAGTGATCGCCGTGCAGATGGCTGAGCAGGACCCCGTCGATCGCATTGGGATCCACACCCTGCGCCTTCAGCGCCGGCAGCGAGGAGGCGCCGCAATCGAGCAGCACGTCGCGCCCCAACGTCTGGATACGGAAGCAGGTGTTGTAGCGCCCGCCGGAACCGAACGCGTCCCCCGAGCCGATGATGGTCAGTTTCATGCCCTGGCGCTCGGGCGCGCGGCGACCTGCGCGTGCCAGCGCCGCACGTTGGCGAGTTCGTGCGGAACTTCGAGTTTCGCCGGCTTCATGAAATCGACCGCGACGAGCCCGGTGATGTCCGCCACGCTGTAATGGTCGCCCACCACATAGAGGCGGTCCTCGAGCTCGCGATCGAGCAGCGCAAGGAAATCGATCACCCGCGGCTTGTTGGCTTCGCCCCATTGTGGAATCTGATTCTCCATCTCGCGCATCGCCGGGTGCAGATGCCGGAACACCGCGGAGACGGCGTCATAGAGGTTGAGCTCGAGGCGGCGGTTCCACATTTCGACCAACGCGGCCTCGCGGCCGCCGCGCCCGAACAGCGGCGGTTCCGGGCGCAGCGCCTCGAAATACCGGCAGATCGCCATCGATTCCGTGATCACGGTGCCGTCGTCGAGCATGAGCGCCGGCACGCGCTGCAGCGGATTGATCGCGGTGTAGACCGGCGTCTTGTGCTCCAGCGCGCCGAGATCGACCGGCTCCATCGGAACGCTCATACCCTTCTCGGCGAGAAAGATGCGAACCCGCCGCGGATTCGGCGCGCGGCCGCCGTCGTAGAGTTTCATGGAGTTTCGCCGTTTTCGTTTGCTGCAAACCGACGGCTCGCCAGTCGACGGCCCGGTGCAATCGATCATGCGGGCCGCGCCGGGGTCAAGCTGGCCCCCTCACCGCGGATGCCGCGCCCGCCACGTCGCCGGGCGCTCGAACGAGGCTGCCCACACGCCGCGGCGCGCCGCGCGCGCCTCGCGCTCCTCGGCCTGATAGGCACCATAGGCGACCGCCTGCCCGGCCGTGACCATGGCCGCGCCGAGATCGATCTCGCGCACAAAGCAGATGGCGACGGTGCGGCCATAACGATCCTCCTCGCGCGGCCGGCAGCGAAGCTCGCGGCGCTCGATGAGCGACTCGAGGAAGCGCGTCGCCCCACGTCCGCAGGCCCAGGGATGGCCGGCGCGCATGCAGATTTGCCGGAACTCCGGCGCATCGATGCCATAGAGCCGGATCTCGATGCCCGCGACGCGAATGCTATCGCCGTCGATCACCTGCGCGGGACCGACGATGTCCGGGACGTGCCGGTGCGTGATCAAGCCGGTCGCGGCAAGGCCGGCCAGCCCCAAGCCGGCAAGCAGCGCCGTGCGGGCGCGGCGGTTCATCCTGGAAACCATCGATTTCCGCCTGCGGCGATGACGGAGCATTAACCACCGCTCTCAGCCGAGCCTTAAGCTTTATCAGGCAGATTTTGCTGGAATTTTTGCGAAATCGGGTGCCGCCGGCATGACCGCGACAACGATGCAGCGCGGCACGTCCTCGCCCGGCGGGAAGCCTCCGGGCGAGCGGCGGCGGGCCGCCGCCCAGCGCGTGCGCGAAGCGCGCGACCGGCTCACCTCGAGCACGGGAACGCGGCCGGCCTTCGACTACGAGCTGCTGCGTCAGTTCGCGCACAACCGGCTCTCCGCCTCGCTGGCGATCCTGCTGCTGGTCAGCACGATCGGCTTTCTGTCCGGCCTCTCGACCGACGCGATCTCCGCGGGCATGTGGACGGCCGGGGTGTCCCTGCTGCACGGCGCCACCATTCTCAGTTGCCACCGGTTCCTCGGCGAGCCGCCGGGCGGCGTCAAGATCGCGGCATGGCGGCTGCGCTTCATCGTGCTGGATCTGTGCTTCGGCCTCGCCTGGATGGTGAACGTCATCGCGATCGGCAAGTCCGCCGGCGGTTCCGGCACGTTCATGCTGTTCGTGATGCTGCTGATCGTCGCGGTGGTGAGCATGGTCGCATCGGCGCTGCCGATGGCGGTGTTCGCGGCGACCGTCCCGGTCACCGCCGCCGTCGCGCTCGCCTTCGTGCTCAAGGGCGGCATCCACAATTACCTGCTCGCGGCGCTCGCGGCGACCGCCGAAGGCTATTTCGTCATGCTCGCGCACCGGCTCTATTCAACCACGCTGGCCACGATCGAGGCGCGAGCGGAGAAGGACGCTCTGATCGGCGAGCTCGAGCAGGCCAAAGCCAAGTCCGACGAGGCGCGCCGGCACGCGGAGGCAGCCAACATCGCCAAATCGCGCTTCCTCGCACAGATGAGCCATGAGCTGAGAACCCCGCTCAACGCCATCTTGGGGTTCTCCGAAGTGATGAAGAGCGAAGTGCTCGGGCCTCACAGCGTGCCGACCTACCGGGAGTACGCCGGCGACATTCACAATTCCGGAGTCCATCTGCTCAATCTGATCAACGAGATCCTCGATCTTTCTCGCATCGAGTCCGGGCATTACGAATTGAACGAAGAAGCGCTGTCGCTCGTTCAGATCGTGGAGGATTGCCATCATTTGCTCAATCTCAGGGCAAAACATCGCGGCCTCGCCATTCACGAGAGCTTCGAGCCGGAGCTGCCCCGGCTGTGGGCCGACGAGCGGGCGGTGCGGCAGATCTGTCTCAATCTGTTGTCCAATGCCATCAAGTTCACGCCGCAGAGCGGCGAAGTCTGGCTCAAGGTCGGCTGGACCGCTTCCGGCGGGCAATACATGAGCATCAAGGACAACGGACCGGGCATCCCCGAGGAGGAGATCCCGATCGTGCTCGCATCGTTCGGCCAGGGCTCGAACGCGATCAAAACCGCCGAGCAGGGCACCGGGCTCGGCTTGCCGATCGCCAAGAGCCTGGTCGATCTGCATCGCGGAACCTTCACGTTTCGATCGAAGCTGCGCGAAGGCACCGAGGCGGTCGTGACGTTCCCGCCCGAGCGGGTGATGTCGGCGCTGGCGCCGATCACGGATCCGGCCCTGCCGATTCAGCCGGACAGCTCCGGCACGGGCCAGCACCGGCCGCTGCTCAAAGCCGGCACGTGAAGCCTCGCCGCCGGGCCCGCGCGGCAACCGGGGCCGGCGCAACACTGCGCTTGATGTTCCCGCGCGGATCGGCGAATCGTGCGAGCATGGCCGAGATCGAAAGCCCGTGCATCAAGGTTTGCGTACTCGATCCGGGTTCGAAGCATTGTCTGGGTTGCGGCCGCAGCCTCGCCGAGATCGCGTGCTGGGCGGCGTTTTCACCCGAGGAGCGCCGCCGGATCATGGCGGAGCTGCCGGCGCGGATGGCCGCGCAGCATCCCGCGGAGCGGTCGGGCACGCGCTGAGGAGGATTGGTTGCAACGACGTCTGCTTTGGCCGCTGCTGATCGGACTGGGATTGGCGCTGCTCGTCTTGCTGCTCAGCCGCGATGAAGATCTCATCGCCGGCTTGGCGCGCCACGACTTTGCCCGGCTCGCCGCAAAGGTCGCCCTCGGCCTCGTGATCGGCGGCCTGGTATTCGTGCTGTTCCGGCAGCGGCTGTCCGAAGCGTTGCAGGCCGCGCTGTTCTGGGTCGTGCTCGCGCTGCTGCTCGCCGTCGCCTATTCATTCCGGGGCGATCTGCGCGCGATCGGCGACCGGGTGCTCGCGGACCTGATCCCCGGCAGACCCGTGCAAGTCGGTCGTGCGGTCGAGATCGCGCGCGGTCGCAGCGGCGAGTTTTTCGTCGACACCCAAGTCAACGGCGCGCGGATCGGAATGGTGCTCGACACCGGCGCGAGCTCCGTGGTGCTCACCCCGGAGGCCGCCAAGGCCGCCGGGTTGCCGCTCGAAGTGCTGTCCTACTCCGTCACCATCGAGACCGCGAACGGTCGCGCCCGCGCCGCCCCGGTCATGATCGACCGCATCGCGGTTGGCTCCATCCTCGAGCGCTCGGTGCCGGCCCTGGTGGCGCAACCCGGCCAACTCAGGGTGAGCCTGCTCGGGATGAGCTTCCTCAATCGGCTCGAGGGCTGGGACGTGCGCAACGACCGGCTGCGGATGCGGGCCCAATAGATTTCCGCCTCCCGGCGCGAGCCGGCTCCCGGCGAGTGCGCGTGAATCGGGCCGGGATCACGCGGCGGCGAGGCGAACCGGATCGCGTGCCTCGACCATCGCGATGGCTTCGACCAGCACTTCGGCGCCGGCGCCGGGCCTGGTGGCGTTCACGGAGAGATGCCGGCGAAAGCCCCGCGCGCCTGGCACGGCGCGAAACAGGCCGAGCACGTGCCGGGTGACCGCATGCAGCCGCTCGCCGCGGGCGAGCGCCCGCTCGACATAGGGCACGAGATGTTCGAGCACGGCGCGGGGCGAGACGGCGGGTGCCGGCTCGCCGAAAATCTGCGGATCGACCGCGAGCAGCCGCCACGGCTCGCGATAGGCAGCCCGCCCCATCATGACGCCGTCGACGCGCTCGAGGTGGCGGGCCGCCTCGCCGATTTCGGCGATGCCGCCATTGACGATGATCTCCAGATCCGGATGCGCGGCCTTGAGCCGGTAGACGCGGTCGTAGTCGAGCGGCGGAATCTCGCGATTATCCTTGGGCGAGAGCCCGTCGAGCCAGGCTTTGCGCGCGTGCACGATCAGCGCGTCGACGCCCGCAGGCTGAACCGCCGCCACAAAAGCATCGAGCGCCACCTCCGGGTCCTGATCGTCGATCCCGAGGCGGCATTTGACCGTGACGGGGATGGGCACGCTCGCCTTCATGGCCGCGATGCACTCCGCCACGAGCTCGGGCTCGGCCAGCAGGCAGGCGCCGAAGCGCCCGCGTTCGACGCGGCTCGACGGACAGCCGACGTTGAGGTTGATCTCGTCGTAGCCGAGATCGGCGCAGATCCGTGCCGCCTCGGAAAGCGCTTTGGGGTCCGAGCCGCCGAGCTGCACCGCCAGCGGATGCTCGGCCGGATCGAAGCCGAGCAGCCGTTCCCGGTCGCCGAACAGCACGGCGCCGGTCGAGAGCATCTCGGTATAGAGCAGCGCCCGGCGCGTGAGCAGGCGATGGAAGTACCGGCAGTGCCGGTCGGTCCACTCCATCATCGGACAGCGGCACGGGGCCGTGGGTACTGCGGATCATGATATTGAGATGGCGCAGAACCGGGGACTCGGCAAGAGCCCATCATCGCTCAGCGAATGGCTCTTGAGCGCGTACCGGTATACGGTATATTAGGTCAATGATCCGATCCTTTGGAGACAAACGAACGGAGGCATTATTCCGAGACGAGGTCGTGCGCGAATTCCGGGGCATCGCACGTTCTGCCAAGCGCAAATTGGAGGCGGTCAACGCGGCTAGCCGGCTTGAAGACTTGAGGATGCCGCCGGCAAATCGGTTGGAAAAGCTGAAAGGCGACCTGCAAAGCTTCTACTCGATCCGGATCAACGATCAATGGCGCGTGATCTTCAGATGGGTGGATGGCGAGCCCCGTGAAGTTCGGATCGTCGATTACCACTAACAGGAGGCGAAAATGGCAGAGAAAGAGTTTGCGCCGGTCACTCCCGGGGAAATGCTCAAGGACGAATTTTTGGCCGAATATGGGCTCTCGCAGAATCAGCTCGCAAAGGCGATTGGCATCTCGCCGAATCGTATCGCGGAGATCGTCAATAATCGACGGCGCATCACGGCCGATACCGCGCTCCGGTTGGGCTTGTACTTCGGCAACAGCCCGGAGTTCTGGATCAACCTTCAAACTCGCTATGATCTCAAAATGGCTCGGCGAAATCTGAAGCCCGAGGATATGAAACGCATCAAGGCGCAGCGTGCCGCCTGATAATTGGCACACTTGGATGAGGGTCAGGTTCCCAGCTCGAACAATCCTGACTCTTCCGATTGACGGCCCCTGCGCGCGGCGATACCGGTCGCGCGGGAGACCGCGATGGCAACCGACAAGGAACGCGTGGCGCTCGGCTCGATCGCGGCCTCGGCGGGGCTCACCGCGGCCAAGGCCGCGGTCGGACTTTTGT
>WNGQ01006166.1_pt1 | contig 13480 bp, 21 predicted proteins | sample 5407661 | NCBI WGS metagenome assembly WNGQ01 (sample SAMN13153382, study PRJNA577476) | soil metagenome | isolation source: 60 cm soil or saprolite under Garry oak tree replicate 2 | place: USA:California | collected 2016-06-15
GAGCACGGGCGGCCCGGCCTCGAGCACCCGGCTGAGGTCGGTGCCGGCCACGTGGTCCATGACCACCACCAGGTCGGGCCCGTCGCGCACCAGCTGGTGCACGCGCACGATCGCCGGATGGTGGAGCCCGGTCAGCAGGCGGGCCTCCCGTTCGAAGCGCCGGACCGTCTCGGGATCCTGGGAGGAGGCCCCGCCCGCGATCCGCTTCAGCGCGACCTGGAGGCCCAGCGCCGGCTGCCGCGCCAGGTAGACCGTCCCCATCGCGCCCTGCCCCAGTTCCTCGACCAGCTCGTAGCCCGGCGGCGCTGCCCACATTAGCCGTCCGCGAGCCTACCATCCGGCCCCGTGCCGCCGTCCGCGCCGCCGCGCATACCATTGGTGGCCACGCCATGGCGTCAGCGGCCACATCGATCCGACGCGCGCGGCCCGCGGACACGGCAGGGCTGGAGGTCGCGCTCGTCGAGCGCGCTCTCGCCGATGGTGGCCTGCTGTTCACGCGAGCCTCGCCAGGTCTCCAGTGCTTCTACCGGCTGTCCCTGCAGCCGACGCTGTTCGGCGGGTGCGACCTGCTGCGCGAGTGGGGCCGGCTCGCGCCCACCCAGGTGGCGACGCGCTGCCTGGTGGAGCACTACGCGGGGCTCTCGGACGCACTGGCGCCGCTCGGCCACGCCGTTCGCGTGCGGCTGCGCCACGGCTATCGCGCCCGCGCGCTGCCGGCACGGTTCATCCCCAGCGCCGCAAAGGTGTACTGGTGCCCGGCGCCGGCGGCCGGGCAGCACCAGCGCGACTCCTGGCCCACCGGCGGCGGGAAGACGAGGAACGACGCGAGCAGGTCGCAGGCGCCGGCCGGGCCGATCGAGCCGCCCCGCAGCGGCGCGCTCCACGAGGTGCCGCCCAGCGCCACGATCTCCAGGTAGCGGTGGCGTACGCAGCGGCCGGGACGGCGAAGGCGAGCGCCCGCCCCGCGGCCAGCCGCCGCGGGCCTGGATCTACGGCTCCTCGCCGGACGCGGCGATCCTCTTCGCCTCGGCGACCACCTCGTCGAAGTCGGGCAGGGGCTGGTCCTGCGTACGCACCCAGGTCCAGCGGATCACGCCGCCACGGTCGACGATGAACACCGACCGCCGGGGCATGCCGCTGTAGCCGGGCACGTCGTCGCGGCGGACGCCGTACGCGTCCACCATGCGGCGCTCGAAGTCGGCGAGGAGCTCGAAGGGCAGCCCGCCCAGCTGGTCGGCGAAGGCATTGTGGCTGAACACGCTGTCAACGCTGATGCCGTAGAGGACGATGCCGGCCGCGGCCAGGTCCTCGTGCCTTGACCGGAACTCGGTCAGCTCGGTCTTTCAACCGGGCGTGAAGTCGAGGACGTAGAAGGCCAGGATGGTGGCGCCGTGCCCCGCGAACGCCTCCGAGAGCTGGACGTCCTCCCCACCCGTGCTCGGCAGCTTGAGGTCCGGCGCCCGCTGTCCCACTTCCAGCATCGCTGGCGGAACAGTGTAATTCCGGCGGGCCCTCAGCTGTGGCCCGTCTCTCCGCGGAGCTGGCCGGTGGCGTGGGCGAGCACCGGCACGATCGCCTCCAGCGACTCCGTCGCGCCCCTGACGCTCCCGGGCAGGTTGACGATCAGCGTCCGGCCTCGCACGCCAGCCAGGGACCGCGAGAGCGCGGCCATGGGGGTCTGGCGGACGCCGGCGGCCCGCATCAGCTCGGCCAGCCCCGGCACCTCGTAGTCGAGGACGGAGCGCGTGGCCTCCGGGGTCACGTCGCGCGGAGCGAGCCCGGTGCCGCCGGTGGTCACCACCAGGTCGTGGGCGCGCGCCGCGTCGACCAGGAAACCGGCGATGCGCTCCCGCTCGTCGGGCAGGACCGCCACGTCGGACACCTCGAAGCCGGCGTCGGCCAGCAGGCGCCGCACGGCCGGGCCGCTCTCGTCGGCCACGACCCCCAGCGAGGTGCGGTCGCTGACGGTCAGCACGACCGCCCTCATTCGCGCCGCCACGCGCCCGAGCGGCCGCCGCTCTTGGCCAGCAGGCGGACGTGCTCGAGATGGACCCCCTTCTCCAGCCCCTTGACCATGTCGATCACGGTGAGGCCCGCCACCGCCGCCGCCGTCAGGGCCTCCATCTCGACCCCCGTCTGGCCCCTCACGCGGGCGGTCGCCAGGATCCGGACGCCCTCTTCGCCGACCTCGAAGCCGACCTCCACCGAGGTGATCGGCAGCGGGTGGCAGAGCGGGATCAGGTCGGGCGTGCGCTTGGCGGCCATGATGCCGGCCACGCGCGCCACGCCCAGCGCGTCGCCCTTGGCGACGGTGGCGTCCCGCACCGCTCGAGCGGTCTCCGGCGCCATGCGGACGAAGCACTCGGCCGTCGCCTCACGCCTGGTCTCGGCCTTGTCGCCGACGTCGACCATCCGGGCGGCGCCGTGCTCGTCCAGGTGGGTGAGTTGGTCTGGGTCCACCAGCCAAGAATAGAGAGGTGCTGCGAGCCGTCCTGTTCGACTACGGGCTGACGCTGGTGACGTTCACCTATCCGCGGGCGTGCCTGCTCCGCGCCCTCGCCGCGGCCCGGCCCTGGCTCGGCCCGGGCGCCCCCGACCCCGAGACGCTGCTCCGCAACGTGCTGGAGCCGCTCGAGGAGGCGCTGCCCGGCTACGGGGAGGACGAGGTCGACTACCTGGACTTCTACGAGCGCGCCTGGTGGCGGGCCGGCGTGGCCGCCTCCCGGGACACGCTCTACCGCGTCCTCGACCTGGAGCAGCGGTGCTGGGACGAGTCCGTCCGCGTGGCCCCCGACGCCCGGGAGGCGCTGCAGCGGCTGCGCGGGCGAGGGCTGCGCACCGCCATCGCCTCCAACGCGCCCTTCCCGCCCGAGATGCTGCACCGCCAGGTCCGGGTCAACGGCATCGCGGAGCTGGTGGATGCCGTCGTCTTCTCGTCGGAGGTCGGCAGGCGCAAGCCGGCTCCGGAGCTGTACCAGGCGGCGCTGGACCGGCTGGGCGTGGCGGCCCGGGATGCGCTCTACGTCGGCGACCGCGTGCTGGAGGACTACGAGGGGCCGCGCCGGCTGGGGATGCGGGCCGTTCTCTGCAGGGCGCCGGCCCGGCAGACGGCCGGGGACGGCGCGGTGCCGGCGATCGCCCGGCTGGCCGACCTGGACGCGTACGTGGAGGGCCTGGCTTGAGCCGGCGCCGGCCGGGCCGGCTGTGGCTCTTCTTCTATGGAAGGAGGCGGCGCGGCTTCCCCGGCCTGCTGGTCGGCCTCGTGGTCGCCGCGCTGATCCTGGGGGCCGTCTTCGGCCTGCCCCGCGGGGCGGACCTGAGCCGCTACGCGATCGTCCTCACCGTCGGTGTCCTGGCGCTCCTGATCCTCGCCTCGCTCGTCCTGGTCGCGATCGCCGCGATCCGGCCGCCGCGGCGCGGGAGGCGATGAGGACCGCCGACGCGCCGGCCCCGACGCCGTTGTCGATGTTGACCACGAGCAGCCCGGTGCTGCACGACTGGAGCATGGTGAGCAGCGCCGCCTCGCCGCGGCCGCCGGCCCCGTAGCCCACGCCGACCGGCAGGCCGACAACCGGGACGTCGACGAGTCCGGCGACGACCCCGGGCAGGACGCCGTCCATGCCCGCGGCCACCACGATCACGTCGGGGTCCCACGCCAGCAGATCGGCCAGCGGGCCCAGCAGCCGGTGCAGGCCCGCGACGCCGAGGTCGGCGCAGGTGCGCGCGTCCAGCCCGCAGGCCTCGACGACCATCCGGGCCTCGTCGGCGACGGGTACGTCCGAGGTGCCGGCGGTCAGCAGGGCCACGCGGCCGCCGCGGCGCTCTGGTGCGAAGCCCGGGCGGAGCACGCGCACGCCGGCGTGGTAGCGGACCAGCTCGAAGCCGGCGGCACCGGCCTGGCGCTCCAGCTCGACCCAGTGCTCCGGGCCCAGCCGGCTGGCCAGGCCCTGGCCCTGCTCGCGGGCGAGCGCGACCGCCAGACCGGCTGCCTCCTCCGGCCGCTTGCCGCTGGCCAGGACCACCTCGGGCAGCCCGCGGCGCGCCTGGCGACCGAGGTCCAGGCGGGCCCGCCCGCCCAGCTCCTCCAGCTGCACGCGGCGCAGCTCGGCCTCCGCCTCGGCCACGGTCAGCTCCCCGGCCAGCAGCCGGCGCAGGACGCTCCTCACCGTTCCGCGCTCCAGCTGACCCAGAGCTCGCGCTCTCGTGGACCGTCGAACTCGCAGAGGAAGATCGCCTGCCAGCGGCCCAGGCGGACCTCGCCGCCGCTGACCGGCAGCGTCACGCTGCTGCCGACGAGCATGGCCTTGATGTGGGCGTCGCTGTTGCCCTCCGCATGCCGGAACGCGCGCGCCTGGGGCACCAGCTGGCGCAGGTGGGCGACGGCGTCCGAGACCACGTCCGGGTCCCAGCCCTCGTTGACCGTCACGGCGCAGGTGGTGTGGGGCGAGGCGACCAGGCAGATGCCCTCGGTGACGCCGCCGGCCCGCACGACGTCGCGGACCGTGGCGGTGACGTCGACCAGCTCCTCGCGCCGGCCGGTGCTGACCCGGATGGTCCTCACAGCGCCGCGATCCGCTCCCGCATCCGCGTCCAGTGCGTGCCCGGCCAGTACACGCGGGCGCACCGCGGGCACTGGGAGAAACGCTCCTGGGTGGCACGGACGTGCGGCGGCAGCTGCGCGCTCACGGCGGCCTTGAGGCGGGGCTCGAGCTCGACGTTGCAGTCGAGGCAGCGGCTGAGCGCGCGGTCGGGCACCAGGCCCAGCTCCTCGACGACCTGGCGCACCCGCTCCTGCACGCGGGCGTCCCGCAGCAGCACCACCCGAACCGAGCCATCCGCGATCACCCGGCGCCGGGTCATGTCGACGTCGCGCGTGAGGAGCACGCGGCCCTCCGCCAGGGCCCTGCCGACCACCTGCGGATCGGGGAGGCGCGGCTCGTACTCGGCGTCGTAGCCGAGGGCCCGCAGCCAGCGGGCGAGGCGCCCGACGTTGCCGTCGGCCAGGAAGCGGACCATCAGGCGATTGTAGGAGCGGCCCGGTGGGAGCCACGACTACCATCGGAGCGATGCCAGACCTGATGGAGCGGCTCCGGCTGGAGGCGGACGGCTGCTACTCGTGGTCCAATGGCCCTGGCGACGTCTACGGGGAGCACACGCACGCCTACGAGAAGATCCTCTACTGCGTGTCCGGTTCGATCACGTTCACGCTGCCGGACCGCGAGATCCGCCTGGCGCCCGGCGACCGCCTGGTGCTGGCGCCGGGGACGGTGCACGGGGCGGTCGTGGGGCCCGAGGGCTGCGTCTGCATCGAGGGCCGCGGGCGTAACATGGCCCCGAGATGAGGTTCATCGACTTCATCCGCGACCGGGCCCGCTACTACAACTGTCCCGTCTGCGGCCGCAGCCTGCGGGACTGCGAGCTGCGCATGCTCCGCCACGTCGAGGACCGCTACACCGTCCAGGTCACCTGCGCCGCGTGCCGCGTGCAGTTCGTGGTCATCCTGGCCGTGCAGGGGGATGGACTGGACGCGCTGCCGGCGGAGGAGGTGGGCCTCGACCGGGACCTGGTCGAGGACGCCGAGCCGCTCGGCCAGGCGATGGCCGTCCGGCCCGCCGAGCCGGAGCCGGAGCAGATCCAGTCCGACGAGGTGCTGGACGTGCACCTGACGCTGAAGGACTTCCAGGGCCGGCTCACGGATCTGTTCAAGCAGCCCTCGGCTGGCCGCAACTGACACCGGCGGCGGACGCCCGCACGCCGGCAGGCTGTACCTCGACGACGCCGGCGGGGCGCCGGTCGTGGCTGGCGCCCGCCTGGCGCGGGAGCGAGCCCCCACCGGCAACCCGGCCAGTCCCCACGCCGAGGGCCAGGCCGCTCGGGCCGCGCTGGACGCCGCCAGGGACCGCGCCGCGGCCGCGCTCGGCGCCCAGCCCCGAGAGGTCGTCTTCTGCGCCAGCGGCACGGAGGCCGTGAACCTGGCGCTGCTCGGCGCCGGCCGCCTGCTGCCGGCCGGCCGATCCGTGGTCACGTGGGCCTCCGAGCACCAGGCGGTCCTGGGCGCGGTGCGGCAGCTGCAGCTGGAGGGCCGGACCGTGCACGTCCTGCCGGTCGATCCGGACGGCTTCGCCGAGCCGCGGCTCCCCGAGGACGCGGGCCTCGTCTCGCTGGGGCTGGCCAACAACGAGGTGGGCACGCTGCAGCCGGTGGCCGAGGTGAGCCGCCGTGCGCACGACGTGGGCTCGCTCGTGCACCTGGACTGCTGCCAGGGCCCGCGCTGGGTGCGGCCGCCCCTGGAGCTCGCCGACCTGGCCTCATTCTCGGGGCAGAAGCTCGGGGCCGGACCCGGCGGCCTGCTCGTCGCCGGGGCGGGCACCCGGCTGCAGCCCCTCATCTACGGCGGTCCACAGGAGTGGGGCCGGCGCGCCGGCCGGGAGGACATCGCCGCCGCCGCCGCGGTGGCGGCGGCGCTGGAGGTGTGCGCGCGGGAGCGCGAACCGAGGGCGGCGGCCGCGGCGCCGCTGGCGGCCCGGCTGCGCGCCGTCGTCGCGGAGGCCGGCGGCCGCCTGACCGGCCGCCAGCCCCGGCTGCCGAACTACGCGACGGCCGCCTTCGCGGGGGTCCGCGGGGAGGACCTGCTGCTGGCGCTGGACCAGGCCGGCGTGGCGGCTTCGAGCGGCTCGGCCTGCGCCTCCGGCTCGCTCGATCCGTCGCACGTGCTGCTGGCGATGGGCCTCACGCTGGACGAGGCCCTGGGCAGCCTGCGGCTGACCGTCGGCTACGACACCACGGAGGAAGACATCGAACGGATGCTCCACGTTTTACAGTCGGTGTTTCCGCATGCCCGAGGTTGAGAGCGAGCTCGCCCGGCGCCTCGGCGCCGGCGAGGAGCTGGTCCTGGCCACCGTGATCCGCCTGGACGGGGCGCCCCCGTCGCGCCCGGGAGCCAAGGCGCTCTTCGACCGCCATCGCCAGCTGGCCGGCACCCTGGGCTGCTCGGAGTTCGACTCCCAAGCCCGGGACGAGGCGGGCGCCCTGCTCGACGCCGGGGCGCCGGCCCTCCGCACCTACCGGCACGACCTGGGCTCGATCGAGGTGTACGCCGAGCCCTACCCGCGCCGGCCCGTGCTGGTGGCGCTCGCGGTCAGCCCCGTGGCGGAGGCGCTGCGCCGCTGGGCGCCGGAGGTCGGCTTCGAGGTGACCACGGCGGTCCCGGCCGAGGCGCCGGCCGGCGACCTCTACGTCGTGCACACCGACCACGACGCCCCCGACCTGGTCGAGACGCTGGCACGCCTGCTGGCGATGCGGCCCCGCTTCGTGGGCCTGATGGGCAGCCGCCGGCACACAGGCCACCACCTCGAGGCGCTGCGGGCGCGGGGGATGGCCGAGGACCTGATCGCCCGGATCCAGAGCCCGGTGGGCCTGGACATCGGGGCCCAGACCCCCGCCGAGATAGCCCTGTCGATCCTGGCCGGTCTGGTGGCCATCCGCCGGGGGGCGCCGGCGGGCTGGAAGGACCGGGCGCCGGGCTGACGCAGCGGGGCGCCCCGACCCGGTCGGCATCCTGCCGGCCCCCGGCTCCCACCCCAGCCCTCCCCGGGTCACAGATGGGAAAGGATAAAAAGTGGCAGGTAGGGATGGGCTCCGCCCGGGCGAGCAGGTCCGCCCGGTGCCCACCAGACGTGGCCTGTCCGCCCGAGGGAACGGCGCGCAGCGCACGTTCCCTGGAGCGAGAGGGGTTCAGGAGGAAGATCACCTCCCCTGAAGCGAGCGCCGGCTAGCCCAGCTCCAGCTCGTCCGCCTCGCTCGAGAGGGCGGCGAGGTAGCGCTGGGCCGAGCGCGCCACCGCCGCCGGGCCGTCGCGGTCCACGATCCGGCCCCACCAGGCGCCGTAGATGCGGTCGAAGGGAAGGTCCGCCACCCGCCTCGCCATCCGGGCCACGACGTGGGCGGGCAGCGGGACCAGGTTCGGGTAGCTGTACATGAAGCTGACGTAGCGGCGGTCCGGGACGACCTGCAGCACGTCGCCGGCCAGCAGCGCCCCGGCGCCGGCGGCACCGTCGGGCCAGAGGCAGACGGTCGCGCCGGGGAAGTGGCCGCCGAGGCGGTGCAGGGTCAGGCCGCCGAACAGCGGCAGGGCGTCGCCCGACCAGTGGTGGATCGCCGAGTCCGGCCGCATGACCCAGCGGCGGTCCGCCTCGTGCAGGTGGATCGGCGCGTCGAAGGCCCGGCTCCAGTCGACCATCGTCGAGTAGTAGTGAGGATGGGAGATGGCGATCGCCGCCACCCCGCCGGCGCCACGGACGGCGGCCATCGTGGCGTCGTCCAGCAGGGTGATGCAGTCCCACAGCAGGTTGCCCTCGGCCGTCCGCACCAGGAGCGCGCGCTGGCCGATCGCGAACGAGGGCTCGGTGCCGATGCCGGTGACGCCGGGCTCCAGCTCCTCGATCCGGTTGGCGTGGCCGTCCCGCAGGGCCTCCAGCGTGGTCCACCGCTGGCCGTCCCAGCCGACGTACTGGCGTCCGTCCTCGCAGACCGGGCAGCGCGCCGGCGGGGACGATGAGGGCGCGAACTGGACGCCACACGTGACGCAGACGAAGCAGGCGCCGCTCATCCGCTCACCGTACTCCGTCGTTTCGACCGTCGTCGCCGGGGGTACGCACATAGCAGACGCGTCCGTCTCCTGTTCTCCTGGGAGGTGTGAACCCGTGGTGACCGCTGGCCTGCTCGTCCTCCGGCTCGTGCTCGGGCTCCTCCTGGCGGCCCATGGGGCGCAGAAGCTGTTCGGCTGGTCCGGCGGACCGGGCCTGACCGGCTTCGCGGCCACGCTGGAGCACCTCGGCGTGCGGCCCGGCCGGCCGTGGGCGATCCTCGTGGCGCTGGTGGAGTTCGGGGGCGGCCTGCTCGTCGCCGTGGGCCTTCTGACGCCGGTCGTCGCGCTCCTCCTGGCCGGCGACCTCCTGGTCGCCATCCTGACCGTCCACCTGCCCAACGGCTTCTGGAACAGGAACGGCGGCTTCGAGTTCCCCCTGGCGCTGCTGGGCGGCTTCGTCGCCGTCTCCCTGGTGGGACCGGGTCCCGCCTCGCTCGACGCCGTCATCCACCTGGCGCTGCCCGAGCCGGCGACCTGGCTGGCCACCGTCATCGTCGTCCTGCTGGGCGTGATCGCCGCCGTCGCTGTGCCCCGGCTGCAGCCCTCGGCCTCGGCCGCCAGGCCCGACTGAACCCAGGGCTCAGGGCCGGGCGACTTGCCGGGGAGAAAGGACCGCACACCAGTTCGCCCGGTGTGCGGCCTGCGGATGGCTCGTGGGGGTAGTCACGGCCATCCCGATCACGTTTATACCGCTGCTGAGGCGAGTTGTCACTTGACCAGGCTTGCGGGCCAGCAAGAGAGGCGGCGGCGACCCTGGACCGTCCGCCGCGCGAGGCTGCCGGAGGCCCTCAGAAGACCTCGGCGGCGAGCAGGTCGGCCACCGTCTCCCGGCGCCGGATGAGGGTGGCGGCACCGTCCCGGACCATCACCACCGCCGGTCTCGGCATCCCGTTGTAGTTGCTGGCCATCGCCAGGCAGTAGGCGCCCGCGGCCGGCACGAGCAGGACATCGCCGGGGCCCACCGGCGGCAGCTGCGCATCGGTGACCAGCACGTCGGTGGACTCGCAGTACTTGCCTGCGATTGTCACGGAGCCGTCCGGCGCGGCCTCCGGGTCCGATGCCTTGAAGACCTCGTAGCGGGCGCCGTACAGCTTGGGCCGGATGTTGTCACCCATCCCGCCGTCGACGGCGACGTAGCGGCGGACGCCCGGGATGTCCTTGATCGACCCCACCGTGTACAGCGCCAGGCCGGCCGGCCCGGCGATGGAGCGGCCCGGCTCGACGACCAGGAGCGGAGCGGCCAGCGAGCGCCTGGCCGCGCCGGCGTCCAGCGCCCCCAGCAGCGTCTCCACGAACTCGCGCGGGGTGGGCGGGTCGTCGGCGCGCGTGTGGGCGATGCCGAGGCCGCCACCGGCGCCCAGCCGCTCTGGCGCGTAGCCCAGGTCGCGGCGCAGGTGCGCCACCAGGTCGAGCATGATCTCCATGGCCGCGACGTGGCCGCGCAGGTCGAAGACCTGGGAGCCGATGTGCGAGTGCAGTCCGACCAGCTCCACCCGGTCGTGCTCCAGCGCCCGCTCCACCGCCGCCCCGGCCGCCCCCGACTCGATGGAGAAGCCGAACTTGGAGTCGACCTGGCCGGTGCTGATGAAGTCGTGCGTGTCGGGGCGGACGCCGGGCGACACCCGCACCTGGCACCGGATGCGCGCGCCGGCCGGCACCACCCTGGGCAGCAGGTCCATCTCGTGGAAGCCGTCGATCACGAGCGTGGCCCTCGCCTCCCACGCGGCGGCCAGGTCCTCCTCGCTCTTGTTGTTGCCGAGGAAGTGGATGCGCTCGGTCGGGTAGCCGGCGGCCAGGGCGAGCTGGAGCTCGCCGGCCGACACGACGTCCAGGCCGAGACCCTCGGACGCCACCACCTCGAGGAAGCGGGGGCTGGCGAAGGCCTTGGCCGAGTAGAGCACCTCGCCCCGGCCACCCATGGCGGCGGCGTACTCGCGGGAGCGGGCGCGCACCGTCTCCTCGTCGTAGACGTAGAGCGGCGTGCCGTGGGCGCGCGCCAGGTCGACCAGGTCGCAGCCACCCACCTCGGCGTGGCCGCGACCGTTCACCCGGTACGTGACCGGGAAGAGCACGTGAGAGCCCGCCGGGAAACCTAGTTGTGCGAGCAGCCGCAGGAGCCGCCGCAGCAGCCACCGCCGGCGGACGGGGCCATGGGCAGCGTCGAGGAGAACTCGCCCTCGCCGCCGATCGCGGCGAAGCTGGACACCAGGACGCGCGTGCGCACGGACTCGCAGGACGGACAGGCATGGGCCCGGTCGCGCTCGGCGAAGGAGGTCAGCACCTCGAACCTCCGCTCGCAGGCCTCGCACCGGTACTCGTAGATCGGCATCGGACTGATTGTAAGGGCGGTCCGGCCTACGATTCGACGCCGTGGACCCAGCGGAGCTCGAGCGCTACACCTCCATGCTCGGCGCCTGGCCCGGCCTGGTGAGCGGACCGCCCGGGCCGCTGGTGGAGGACTGCCTGGTCCTGCTCGACCACCTGGGCGACGCCCGCTCGCTGGTGGATGTCGGCTCGGGCGGCGGCATGCCCGGCCTGCCGCTCAAGATGGCCCGGCCGGACCTGGACGTGACGCTGGTGGAGGCCGACCAGCGCAGGGCCGCCTTCCTGGTCGACGCGGCGGCCCGCCTGGGGCTCGACGCGCGGGTCGTGGTGGAGCGGGCGGAGACCGTGGGCCGCGGGCCGCTGCGCGAGTCGTTCGACCTGGCCGTCTGCCGGGCCCTCGCCTCGATGCCCGTGCTGGCCGAGCTGTGCCTGCCCCTGGTCCGCGTGGGCGGCCGCCTGCTGGCCATGAAGGGCCAGGTGGAGGAGGCGGCGACCGCGATCGCGGCGCTGGGCGGCGGCGCGCCGGTCGTCCTGCCGGCGCCGAGCGGCGCCCGCAGCCGGGGCGTCGTCGTCAGCGTGACCAAGATCGCGCCCACTCCGGACCGGTACCCCCGGCGCCCGGGCCTGCCGAACAAACGTCCCCTGGGCGCGTAACCTTGGACACCGCCGACCTGCTGGTCATCGCGGGGACCGAGCTCCGGTCGCGGCTGTTCCTGGGCACCGGCAAGTACCGCACCGACGACGACATGCTGGCCGCGCTGGAGGCGTCCGGGGCGGAGCTGGTCACGGTCGCCCTGCGCCGGCTCGACCTCGACGACCCGGCCAAGCGGACCATCCTGGACGTCGTCGACTGGCGGCGCCACCGCATCCTGCCCAACACCGCCGGCTGTCAGACCGCCGAGGAGGCGATCCGGATCGCGCGCCTCGCCCGCTCGATGGGCCTGTCCGACTGGGTGAAGCTGGAGGTCATCCCCGACCCGCGCTATCTCCTGCCGGACCCGGTGGAGACGCTGCGGGCGGCGGAGACGCTGGTCCACGAGGGGTTCACGGTCCTGCCCTACATCAACGCCGACCCCGTTCTGGCCGAACGCCTGCAGGACGCCGGCTGCGCGACGGTGATGCCCCTCGGCTCGCCGATCGGCTCCGGCCAGGGGCTGGTCACCCAGCGGCAGATCGAGCTGATCATCGAGCGCGCGCGGGTGCCGGTCGTGGTCGACGCCGGCATCGGCGCCCCCAGCGACGCCGCCCTGGCCATGGAGCTGGGCGCGGACGCCGTGCTGGTCAACACCGCGGTGGCGCTGGCCGAGCGGCCGGCGCTGATGGCCGAGGCCATCCGCGAGGGCGTGGAGGCGGGCCGCAAGGGCTTCCTGGCCGGCCGGATCCCCCGCCGGGGCACCGCCGCCGCCAGCTCGCCCACCACGGGGATCTCGCGGCGGAGCTGACGCGGCCGGTCGCGATGGCGATCGTGCGCGGCGCCGATGCCGGCCTGCGGGCCGTGGCGCTGGGCGCCACGGTGGTCCAGCTGCGCGATCCCGAGGCCACGACCCGGCGCCTCCAGCTGGAGGCGCTCCGCCTGGTCGCCGGCGCCCCGGTCCCGGTCGTCGTCAGCGCCCGGGTCGACCTGGCGCTGGCAGCGGCGGCCGCCGGCGTCCACCTGCCGGAGCGAGACCTGCCGGTGGCGGCCGCCCGCCGCCTGCTGCCGGGCCGCCTGGTGGGCCGCTCGGTGCACTCCGCGGCGGCGGCCGTGGCGGCCGCCCCGGGGCCTGCCGGCGCTCCGCGAGGTCACGGCAGCCGTGCGGCTGCCGGTGCTCGCGATCGGCGGCGTCGACGCCCGGCGGGAGGAGGAGTGCCGGCGAGCCGGGGCGGCCGGCTTCGCGGCGATCGGATACTTCAGCCGATGGTGACGGTGCGCGTGAACGGAAGGGCGGTGGAGCTGGCCGCGCCGGTCCCGCTGCTCGACTACGTCGCCCGGCTCGGCGTCGACCCGCGGGCGATCGCCGTCGAGCTCAACGGGGACATCCTCCAGCGCGACGCCTATGCGGGCTGCACGCTGCGTGATGGCGACGTCGTGGAGATCGTGCGGATGGTCGGCGGTGGGGCCACCACCGCCGACGTCGCGCGTTAGCCCTGGGGCACCGCCACCGGCGGCTCGGGCGCACGGCTCAGGTTGGAGCCGACGTTGCTCACGACCTCGTCCAGCCGCCGCCGCATCGCCGCCCGCCGCCGCTCGTCCCACAGCAGGACGGCGCCCACCCCGGCCGTGGCCAGGAGGGCCAGAAGCGGCGCCGAGACCACGACCGCGTTCGGCCGGCGCCGGCGCTGCCTCGTGGGCAGCCTGTCACCGATGTTGCCCGCCAGGCGCCTGGCCTCCTTCACGACGACGCCGCGGTACACGTCGCTGCGGACGTCACCGAGGTCGCGGCGGAGAGACCCCAGGTCCTGACCTAGGCGCCGGACCGTCTTCTCGGCTCGCCGCCGAGAGACCTGTCGCCGCAGGTCGTTGATGCC
>WNGQ01004716.1_pt1 | contig 13477 bp, 10 predicted proteins | sample 5407661 | NCBI WGS metagenome assembly WNGQ01 (sample SAMN13153382, study PRJNA577476) | soil metagenome | isolation source: 60 cm soil or saprolite under Garry oak tree replicate 2 | place: USA:California | collected 2016-06-15
CTCAGGCATCTCCCGGAGGGCCCCGATACCCCAGCATTGACAATCGAGCTTCGCCGCGCCTTGGCCCGCATACTGACCTACCAGGGAGAATATCAGAGGAGCCTCACAGTGTTAGTCGAGGCCGAGGCGCTGGCTCGCCAACTCGCCGATCGAACCTGGCTGGCGCGTGTGCTGTACTGGGTGAGTTTCGCGCGCAGGGGGGTCGGGGACCTTGATGGGTCCATGGCCGCAGGCCAGGAGGCTCTGGAAATAGCGGCCACGCTAGGTGATCCGATCGAGCAAGCAGCCGCATCTTATCGCGTGGGGCAGGCGGCCCACAGGATCGGCGAGTTCAATCAGGCCGCCGAGTTATTCCGGGCGAACGTGGAGGCGGTCTCGCCTCGGGGGCCTGGTCAATCGCTTGATTTGGCGATCATGTCCCGAGCATGGCTGGCGTTGGTTACGAGCTCGATCGGGGAGTTTGCCGAGGGCAGACGCCATGGGGAAGAGGTGCTCCGCCTTGCCATAGAGGACGGACGAGGGATGGCGCCAATCGTTGCCTACGGGTGCCTCGGCGAGCTGCATCTCACGCAGGGAGACCTCGACGCGGCCATCCGGGTGCTCGAGCCGGGCCTAGCTCTCTGTCGCGCCGCCGACGCGATCTGGTTGGACACCATGGCTGCGAACCTGGGCGAAGCCTACGGTCGCGTGGGGCGCTTCGCCGAGAGCCTCGCGCTCTTGGACGAAGCGCTCAGAACGCACTCGGGTGGGCTGTTCCGCCAGGCCGTGACAACGAGGCAGCTCAGCACCGTCCATCTCCTGGCTGGACGCTTCGACGAGGCTTGGGAGCACGGGTGTCAGGCGCTGGACTTGGCCAGACTGCAGAAGACGGATGGAGTTGAGGCGGCTGCATTGTTCCAACTTGCTGCCGTCCACGGCCATGCCAGCCCTCCTGATGTCCTACGGGCCGAGACGCGCTACCAGGAGGCGCTAGCGCTTGCCGAACCACGCGGCATGCGCCCGCTCGTCGCCCACTGCCACCTCGGCCTCGGCAAGCTCTACCGGCGCACGGGCAAGGCCGACCAAGCCCGCGAGCACCTCACCACCGCGACGGCGATGTACCGCGAGATGGACATGCGGTTCTGGCTGGAGCAGGCGGAAGCGGAGATGAGGGAGTTGACCACCGACCCCGGCTAGAACCAGCCAAACCACCGACCAGCCGACGACCAGAAGCGATCGCCGAATCTCATGGCGAGCAATGCGGCGTCTGCTGTTTCGCGTAGCTCCCGCCCAAGGCCAAGGCAGCGCCGCGGTGTTATGGTATGGCTCCCGACAAGGAGGATGGCCATGAAGACTGTCGTCGCGCTGCCCGGACAGGGCATCGGAATCGAGGTCGTCGACGCCACGTGCGAGCTCCTGGTGGGCACGGGGCTGCCTCTCAAGATCACCACGCCTCCCCAGGGCGATCCCCTGCCGGAAGAGACCAAGCGGGCGGCCCGCGAGGCCGACGGCGTGCTCTTCGGCGCGGCCGGTCCGGCCACCACCTCCGTGGTCTCCTGGCTCCGCTGGGAGATGCAGGCGTGGGCCGGCGTGCGGCCGATCCGATTCTTTCCCGGCATGCATTCGCCGCTCGCCGATCCCCAGGGCATCGACTACGTGCTCCTGCGTGAGAACAGCGAGGGTCTCTATCCCGGTCGTGAAGGCGCGCTGTCCGACCTGATCGACGTCATGCCGAACCTCAGCGACCGGACGGGACGCAGCATCAAGGATTTCGGCGAGGAGGGGCGCTTCGCCGTCAAGGTCGTCACGCCGAAGGGCGCCGAGCGCATCGCGCGCTTCGCCTGCGATCTCGCCCGGAAGCGGCAGGCCAAGGGCAAGCCCGGCAAGGTCACGTGCGTCACCAAGTCGAACGTGCTGCGCCAGACCGACGGGCTCTTCCAGCAAACGGCCGAGCGCATCGTGCGCGAGGCCGGCCTCCAGTTCGAGCACTTCCACGTCGACGACACGGCGCGCCGGCTCGTGCGCTTCCCGAAATCCATGGACGTCGTCCTGTGCATGAACCTCTACGGCGACATCCTCTCGGATCTCGGCGCGGAGACGGCGGGCGGGCTCGGCCTCGCGCCCTCCGGCAACTTCGGCGACGGCGGCTGGGCCTACTTCGAATCCGTCCACGGCTCGGCGCCCGACATCGCGGGCCAGGGCATCGCCAATCCCACCGCCACCATTCTCTCGGCCGCTCTCATGCTCGAGCACATGGGCATGAGCGCCGAGGCGCAGCGGCTCGAGAGCGCCGTGGGCCGCGTCTATCGCGACGGCAAGACGCTCACCCCTGATCAGGGTGGCGCGGCAAAGACGCGCGACATGGCGCAGGCCGTCCTCGCCGCCTACAGGAACGCCTGACATGACGTACGAAGCCCAGATCGCCGAGACGGTCCTGATCCGAGGGCATCAGGGAGATCAGATCGACGCCTACCTCGCCCGGCCTTTGAACGCGCTCCTGTACGCGGGCGTGGTCATCATCCATCACATGCCCGGGTGGGATGGCGCCAACAAGGAGATCGCGCGCCGCTTCGCCCATCACGGGTATGTCGCCATCGTGCCCAACCTGCACTTCCGCGAGGGCAAGGCCACGCCCGAGGAGAACAGCGCGAGCATCCGGGCGGCCGGCGGCATGCCCGACGATCGCACCATGGGTGACGTGCAGGGAGCCATCGACTATCTCCGCAGCCTGCCCTATCTGAACGGCAAGGTCGGCGTCATCGGCTACTGCTCGGGGGGGCGCCAGGCCTATCTCGCCGCGTGCACGCTGCGCGGCCTCGACGCGGCGGTGGATTGCTATGGCGGCGGCGTGGTGGCCAAGCCGGAGGAGCTGACGGCGCGCCAGCCGGTGGCGCCCGTCGACTTCACCAAGAACCTGCCGTGCCCGCTGCTCGGGCTCTTCGGCATCGAGGACACGCGCCCCTCGCCGGACGACGTGGCCAAGACCGAGGCTGCGCTGAAGGAGCACGGGAAGAACTACGAGTTCCACACGTACGAGAACGCCGGCCACGCCTTCTTCGCCGTCGACCGACCGCAATATCGCCAGCACGCGGCCGTGGACGGCTGGAAGAAGGTCCTCGCCTGGTTCGGCCAGCACCTCGCGTGATAGTCGCGGAAAAGTCGCGAAACTTGGCGAGCTGGAGCGCGATCTCGCCAATTACGATGGCAGATCCTCCAATCGGACCCCGCTTCCAGTCCTGAAGGCCTTTCGCGCTTCGGCTACTCGCCGGAGAAACTCAGGATGATGCTCGAGGCGGTAGTCGAACCAGTCCTCGTCGCCTTCAAAACCGATCAGCACGCCGGCCGGCTTTCCGTGCCGCGTGATGAGGATCTCCTGGGACTCGGCCAACCGCAGGAATCTGGAAAGATCGTCCTTGACCTCAGCCAGGGCTACCTGGCGTACTGGGCGTCGCGTGCTCGGCAAGCCAGCGCGCCGCTTCAGCTTTCGTGATGATCGCGAGGACTTGGACAGCTTCGCGCGTGACGTCATAGAACACTCTCACTTCCCCGACCCGGAGACGATACTGTGGCTGGCGGAGACCCCGCAGCCGTTTGATTCGGCTCTTGCTCACCCGGGCAGGTTCGTGTCGCAAGTGCCGTTCGAGAGCGTCCCGCACTTCCGCCCGACGGTAAGCCGACAGCGAACGGAAGGTCCGTGCGGCCTCAGGGGCCAGAACGACCTCATACCGCATTCTGGCTAGACTCTAGCCAGATTCCACGCCTCGGTCAAGCTCGACCACTATCGTGTATCGGGCACAGCGTGTTGCTGGGAGGCACTGCGAGCCGAGTCAGCCCGCGCGTCCGCGGGGTCGTGTATGCTTGCGCCCGTGAGCGACTACGACGTCATCGTGGTGGGTGCGGGCAATGCCGCCCTGGCCGCGGCGGTCTCCGCGCGGGAGCAGGGCGCCGGGCGCGTGGCTGCGCTCGAGAAGGCGCCGCGCACGCTACGCGGCGGCAACACGCACTATAGCGGCGGGCTTTTCCGCATCGCCTTCGACCGCGCCGAGGATCTGCGCATCCTCGTGCCGGAGGCCGAGACCGAGGTGCCCGGCTTCTTCGCCGGCGTCGAGCCCTACCCCCACAAGCTCTTCATGGCCGATCTCCTGCGCGTCACCGACGGACGCACGGATCCCGAGCTGGCCGAGCTCCTCATCAGCCGCTCCTACGACACCGCCTGCTGGATGGCGCGCCAGGGCATCGAGATGGAGCCGGCGGTGTCGCTCTCCGCGGTGAAAGTCGGCAACACCCTCAAGTGGTCCCCCGGCGCGGTCATTCGCGCCAGGCACGAAGGCGTGGGGCTCTCGGCGATGTGGTTCAAGGCGGCGGAGCGCCAGGGCGTGGACATCCGCTACGACACGGCGGTGGTGCGCCTGCTCCAGGACAAGAGCGGCCGCGTCACCGGCGTGGGCATCCAGGGACCCGAGGGATTCTCCGAGCTGACCGCTCGATCGGTCGTGCTGGGCTGCGGCGGCTTCGAGGCCAATCCGGAATGGCGCGCGCGCTATCTCGGGCGGCCCTGGGATCACGCGAAGGTGCGCGGCACGCGCTACAACACGGGCGACGGCCTGCGCATGGCCATGGAGCTGGGCGCCTTGCCCCATGGCCAGTGGACGGGCTGCCACTCGACACCGATCGACGCCGATGCCCCGCCGCACGGCGATCGCAAGCTGACCGACAAGACCAACCGGCTTTCGTATCCCTATGGCGTCCTCGTCAACGCGCGGGGGCTCCGCTTCTTCGACGAGGGCGAGGACTTCCAGTTCTATACCTACGCCAAGCTCGGCGGCATCATCCTGAACGAGCCCGGCGGCATCGGCTGGCAGATCTTCGACAGCAAGGTGCAGCACCTGCTCGAGGGCCGCTACAGGACGGGCACGCCCGCCATGGCCGATTCGGTCGATGCCCTCGTGGACAAGCTTTCCCTCGACCGCGCGGCCTGCCGTCGCACGCTCGAGGCGTACAACACCGCGGTGACAGAAGGGCGCTTCGATCCGACGGTGCGCGACGGCCTGGCCACGCGCGGGCTGCCCCTGCCCAAGAGCAACTGGGCGCAGCGTCTCGACACGGCGCCCTTCGTCGCGTATCCCGTCACGGGCGGCATCACCTTCACCTTCGGCGGCGTGCGCGTGAATGACTGCGCGCGGGTCATGAGCACGAGCTGGACGGCCATCCCGGGTCTCTATGCCTGCGGTGAGATGGTGGGCGGGCTCTTTCACGGAAACTATCCCGGCGGCACCGGCCTCATGTCGGGCGCCGTCTTCGGCCGCCTGGCCGGCGCTCACGCGGCCGGGGACTGAGCAGCGTGAACCGCCCCCTCGGCATTTGCCCCCTCACCCTGCCCTCTCCCCCGATGGGGGAGAGGGATTCCTGACGGGACACCCATGAAGATCGGGTTCCACCTGACGCCGTTCTGGAGCCCGACGGACCGCGGCGCCACGCGCATCATCGACGAGGCGATCGAGGTCGTCGCCGCTGCCTCTCGCATGGGCTTTGCCTGGGTCTCGATCGGCCAGCACTGGATCTCTCACCCGACCGTGTGGCCGCAGCCGTTCCCCATGCTGGCCCGGCTCGCGCCGGAGACGGGGCAAATGCGCCTCAAGACCTCGGTGCTCCTCCTCCCCATCGTGAATGCCGTGGAGACGGCGGAGAGCATCGCCACCCTCGACCACATCACCCACGGCCGGCTCGACGTGGGCGTGGCCATCGGCTATCGCGAGCGGGAGCTGGAGGCGGCCGGGCTCGCGCGCAAGGATCGCGTGCCCAAGCTCGAGGAGTCGCTGGCGCTCATGAAGCGGCTCTGGACCGGTGAGGAAGTCACCTTCCACGGCGCCTACACCAGCGTGACCAAGGCGCGCCTGGGCTTCACGCCCTTTCAGCAGCCCCACCCGCCGCTCGAGATGGGCGCGCAGAGCGAAGGCGCCACGCGCCGCGCCGCGCGGCTCACCGACGGCGTCTTCTTCGGGCCCCAGGTCGCCTGGCGCGACATTGGCAGGCTGAGCAAGACCTTCAGCGAGGCGCGCGCGGAGTCCGGCGCGGTCACCCCGGGCAGCGTGGGCGCCTCGCGGAGCCTGATCGTGGCCGCCGACAAGACGGCGGCCCTGGCCGCCGCGCGCGAGTATCTCGAGAAGACCTTCGCGATGTACCGGCGATGGGAGATGCAGGAGTCGACCATGGTGCCGCTCCAGCTCGACTTCGACACCGCCCTCGACGACTGGACCGTCAACGGCTCGCCCCGCGACTGCGTGGAGACGCTCGCCCGCGCGCGTGAGATGGGGCTCGACAAGGTCGGCTTCACCATCTACAGCCTGCCCCGCGAGGTGCGGGCGCGGATCGACTATCTCCAGATGATCGCCGAAGAGGTGGTGAAGCCGGCGGGGACTCTGCCGTGAAAGGGAGCCGTCGTGCGGGCCGCGCGTGAGATCGCCGTGGCGGCCACGCCCGACAAGCTCTGGGCGCTCTTGTGGGATGTGCCCCGCATGGTCGAGTGCATGCCCGGCTGCGCCGAGGCCAAGGAGGTCGTGCCCCAGCAGCGCTACACCGCCCGCATGATCCAGAAGGTCGGGCCGATCCGCCTCTCCGTGCCGCTCGACGTCGAGATCACATCATCCGAGCCCCCGCGCCGGCTCGCCCTGCAGGCCAAGGGCCGCGACCCCGCCATCGGCGCCGAGATCAGCATGCAGGTGACGCTCGAGATCACGGACCGCGAAGGGGCAACCGTTCTCGCCATCGTCGCCGAGGGGCGCATCCTCGGCACGCTCGGCTCGCTGGGCCACGGCGTCATCGAGCGCAAGGCCGGAGACATGCTGGACGAGTTCGGGGTCAGGCTCCGCAAGGCCGCGGAAGGCTGAGTCGTGCTTCGTCCCTTCACGCTCGACCGGCCCTCGACCCTGGGCGAGGTCGCGGATCTCCTGACGGCGCATCCCCACGAGTCCGTTCTCTACGCGGGCGGCACCGAGCTTCTCCTCCTCATGAAGGAGGGGTTGATTCGCCCGCGGCGCCTGATCGACGTGAAAACCGTGCGCGAGCTCGATGCGATCACGGCGGAGAACGGCACGCTGACCATCGGCGCCACGGTGCGCCACCGCGGCGTCGAGCGCTCAGCGTTGGTGCAGGAGCGTTGCCCGCTCGTGGCCGGGGTCGCCCGCCACGTCGCCAACGTGCGTGTCCGCAACGTGGGCACGGTGGGCGGTAACCTGGCCTTCGCGGATCCGCACAGCGATCTCGCCACCCTCTTCCTGGCCCTCGACGGGACGCTTCACCTGTGGTCTCGACGAGGCGCGCGCGATGTCCCCCTCGCGGACTTCATTCGCGGACCATACGAGACGGCCCGCGAGGAGGACGAGGTCCTGACCTCGGTGCGCCTGCGTCCCTGGCCGGCCAAGACGGCGTCGGCCTATCTCAAGTTCGGCGTGTACGAGCGCCCCACCCTGGGCGTCGCGGTGGCATGCGAGCCGGTGGCCCTTCGGGTCACCGTCGGCTGCGTCGGCCCGAGGCCTCAGCGGCTCTTCGAGGTCGAGGGCAAGGCCACCGGCGAGCCGGCCGCCGTCCTCCTCGCGCGGGCCGAGGAGCTGGGAGCCGCGGCCGCCCTCGAGGTCGAGGCGGTGGGTGATCGCCACGGTTCCGCCGAGTACAAGCGCGCGCTGACCGGCGCGTGTGTGAAGCGGGCGCTCCAGGTTGCCGCCGCGCGCGCTCAGGGACAGCAGATCCAGGCACGCTATGCCCACACCGTCATCGTCTAGCCTCGCCTGCACGGTCAACGGGCGCGCCGTCGCGGTCGACGTCATGCCGCACAGCCTGCTCCTCGACGTCCTGCGGGAGCAGCTCGGCCTCAAGGGGGCCAAGCGCTCGTGCGACATCCAGGTGTGCGGCGCCTGCACGGTGCTGGTGGACGGCGCGCCCGTGAGCGCCTGCACCTATCTCGCTGTCGAGGCCGAGGGTCGCGAGATCCGGACCGTCGAGGGTCTGGCCGACGGCGACACGCTCCACGCCGTGCAGGCGGCATTCGTCGAGCACGGCGCCATCCAGTGCGGCTTCTGCACCTCGGGCATGCTCTTGAGCGCGGCCGCGCTCCTCGAGGAGAACCCCTCGCCCACGCGCGAGCAGATCCTCCACTACCTCCGCGGCAATCTCTGCCGCTGCACGGGCTACCAGAAGATCATCGACGCCATCACCTCCTGCGCACGGGGTCAGGTCTCACATTCCAACATCGGCAGAGAGACGACCGTGCCGGCAGAGAGGGAACCCGTCAGCAATTGTACGAATGTGAGACCTGACCCCGAGCCGCTGCGCGTGGTCGGGCAGTCGGTGCGGCGCGTCGACGCGCCCGAGAAGGTGACGGGGCGCGCGCGCTATGTCACGGACATGGAGCTGCCCGGCACGCTCCACGCGAAGCTGCTCCGCTCGCCGTACCCCCACGCGAAGATCCTCCGCGTGGACGTCGCCCGCGCCCGGGCCGCGCCCGGCGTGCGTGCCGTCGTCACCAGCGCCGATCTGGACTGGTGCGATCCGTACTACGGTCCTGCCTTCCGCGACCGCCCCATCCTCGCCATCGAGGTCGCGCGCTACGAGGGCGAGCCCGTGGCCGCCGTGGTCGCCGAGAGCGAGAGCGCCGCCGCCCAGGCCCTCGAGCTGATCGAGATCGCGTACGAGGAGCTGCCGGCCGTGACCACGCTGGAGGAGGCGCTCGCTCCCGGCGCCCCTCTCGTCCACACGGCCGAGCCGCTGGCCGGCCACTTCGCCGATCTCTCCACCCTCAAGCCCAGGCCCGGCACCAACATCTGCCACCAGTTCCATCTCGAGCGCGGGCAAGGCGCGGATGCCTTCGCGGGGGCCGACATCGTCGTGGAGGATGTCTACACTTTCCCGCGCGTGCAGCACTATTCCATGGAGCCTCACGCGGCGCTCGCGGCTTGGGACGAGCAGGGCACCCTGACCGTGTGGGCCTCGACGCAGAACCCATACTCCGTGCGCGTGGAGCTGGCCAAGATGTTCCGCGTGCCCATGAGCCGCATCCGCATCATCGTCCCGCCCCTCGGCGGCGGCTTCGGCGGCAAGACCTACGCCAAGCTCGAGCCCATCGTGGGAGCGCTCGCGCGCATGGTCGGGCGGCCGGTCAGGCTCGCCCTCTCGGTGGAGGAGGCCTTCCGGACGGTCAGACGCTGCGACGCCAGCGCTCGGGTGCGGCTCGGCTTCAAGCGCGACGGGAGGCTGTGGGCCGCCGAGTGTCGCGCCGATTTCGACGTGGGCGCCTATGCCGACATCGGGCCGCGCATCATCCAGAAAGGCACGTACACGGCCACGGGACCGTACCGGGTGCCCAACATCGTCCTCGACGCGAAAGCCGTCTACACCAACACGACGCCCGGGGGCGCGTTCCGCGGCTTCGGCGTGCCGCAGCTCGCGTGGGCCCTCGAGTCGCTCGTGGACGAGGCGGCCCGCGACCTCGGTCACGATCCCGTCGATCTCCGCCGGCAGAACCTGCTCGGGCAGGGGGAGGAGTTCGCGCCGGGAGACACGCCCATCGACGGCAAGTTCGAGGAGAGCCTCAACCGCGCCGCCGAGGCCATCCGCTGGACGCAGCAGACGCTCCCCGGTCGGGCGCGCGGTCTCGCCATGATGATGAAGGCGAGCGTCGCGCCCACGGTCTCCGAGGCCATCGTGCGCCTCCACGCCGATGCCAGCGTGACCGTGCTCGCGAGCACGGTGGAGATGGGCCAGGGCGCACGCACGGTGATGGCGCAGATCGCCGCCGAGGTGCTGGCGGTGCCCGTGGAGCGCGTCTTCGTGGCCATGCCGGACACCGCGATCACGCCCTACGACCAGACCACGAGCTCGAGCCGCTCGACCACCATGACGGGCAAGGCCGTGCAGGAGGCGGCCGCCGACGTGCGCGAGCAGCTCCTGCGGATCGCCGGCCGCCGCCTCGGCGTCGACGCGACCGCACTGCGGCTCGAAGATGCCGCCGTGATCTCGGCCGGGGCGCGTCTGCCCTACCCCGAGCTCCTCGCGGAGCGGTTCGGCATGAGCGGCGGCGAGCTGATCGGGCGCGGCATCGTGGCGCCGGGGCGCAGCGCGGCGCCGCTCGGCGGCAGCACGCCCTTCTGGGAGATGGCGGTGGGCGCGGCCGAGGTCAGCGTGGACGAGGAGACGGGCGCCGTCACCGTCCACTCGTACACGTCCGTGGCCGACGTGGGCCGCTGCATCAACCCTCAGCAGTGCGAGGGGCAGGACGAGGGCGCGGTCATGCAGGGCATCGGCCACACCCTGCTGGAGGAGATGCTCTACGAGGGAGGCCAGCTCCTCAACGCGAACCTGGTCGATTACCGGGTGCCCCGGGCGGAAGACGTGCCCAGGGAGCTCCAGTGCCGGTTCGTGGAGAACGGCGACGGCGCGGGGCCCTTCGGAGCGAAGGGCGCGGGCGAGGGCAGCCTCGTGCCCGTGAGCCCGGCCGTGGGCAACGCGCTCGCGCGGCTCACCGGCGTGCGCTTCCGCAAGCTGCCCCTGACCCCGGAGCGCGTGTGGCGGGCGCTGCGGGAGCGTCAGGTCACACGGTCGCGCGAGAGCTGAGACCTCGCCCCCTCACCCAGTGCACGACCCCATGGCAGCCTCGACGCGCAGCCCCCTATGAGTCGCTTCCCCGGAGGGAACAACCTCATGCTCGTTCACAGCTAGTCCGCACTTCGGACATTCTTTGGAAGAAGTCTCGGGCATGATCCCGCCTCCGTTCCTAGCAGAGACTCCGATCCGACTCTCGGCTGGCGGAAGTCTAGCAGAGCGGATCCCGCTACGGGCAATTGGCCGATGCGGGGCTAACTGTGTTCGAGAGAAGCTCCGCATTTGCAGGTCATCCAGACTTGCTCGCCTTCGACCTCGCTGTGCAGCCAGCCGCATCGGCGATGTTCCTGCAAGAAGGCTTCGAGATCATCGATGAGCGTCCACATCGGCTCGCCAGTCGATCGAATCGCCTACTGGATGACCTCATCCGCCCGCTGCAGCAGCGACGGCGGGATCGTGAGGCCGAGCGCCTTGGCCGTCTTGAGGTTGATGACCAGCTCGAACTTGGTCGGCTGCTCGACGGGCAGGTCGCCGGGCTTTGCGCCTTTGAGGATCTTGTCCACGTAGACGGCGGCCCGGCGGTACACCTCCGGGAAACTCGGCCCATAGGCCATGAGGCCACCGCCGTCCACCCAGTCCCTGAGCCCGTAGACGGCCGGGAGGCGGTTGCGCACCGCGAGTTCGAGGAGCCGGGTCCGGTGGGTCGTCAAAAATACCGCCTCGAACTGGATAAGGGCCTGGGCTTTTCTTGCCACCTTGAACGCGGTTTCGAAGTCGTTCGGGCTGCGCACGGCGATGAGGTCCAGCTGAACCCCCAGCGCCCGCGCGCCTGTCTCTGTCGCTTTCACCTGCAATGCGTACGATGGATCGGCGGGAACCCCCAGGGCGGCCAAGCGGGAGAGCTGAGGAACGACTTCCTTGAGTAGCTCCACTCGTTTCGCCAGCAGATCGACCGACATGAGGCTCGTGCCCGTAATATTCTTGCCCGGCCGCGAGAGGTTACTCACGAGGCCGCTGCCAACAGGGTCGTTTATGCCTGCGAAGACGATTGGGACTGTCCGGGTCAGGTTCTCGGCGGCCTGGGCCGCAGCCGTAGCCGAGGCCACGATCACGTCAACCTTGAGACGGAGCAGCTCGCCAACGAGATCGGGGAGCTGACCGGTGCTCCCGTCCGTGAACCGGTACTCGGTGACGATGTTCTGGCCTTCCACATAGCCGAGATCGCGCAACCCTTGTTGGAAACCCTCGACCCAGGATTTCGGGGGCGGCCCGGCACGCAAGAACCCGATCCTCGGGATCTTCCCCGCCTGCTGCGCCCGGGCGGCGAGCGGCGCGACGAGGAGGGCACCCGAGACCAGCGCCATGAAGGCGCGTCGAGGCATTTCGGACGAGCAGATAGAGTCCATGCGGTCCCTCCCCACGTGCCCGCGAGTCTATCAGCCCAGCCGAGCGTGCGGCAGCAGGAAGGGCGGGGACACAGCGACGGCGTCCCGATGTACTGGGACGCCGTCATGGTAGGCTTCCTGGAACCTGCTAGGTGGTCACACGTGATCTACGCGGGGTCTTCCGCCTGTCGGGAGAGGGCTGGACCTGGCCCCGGAACGACACCTCGTAGAACTTCGGTGACTTGGGATCCCTTGCTATCGGCGCTCCGGCCTCCCCCGATGGGAGAGAGGGAAATGCGTCAGATCACCCGGTCGCGCTTGAGCTCGGCCAGATCGGACTCGGAGAGCCCGGCCAGCTTGCCGTAGACCTCGGCGTTGTGCTCGCCCAGCAGCGGCGAGCGTTGCAGCTCCGTGGGCGAGGCGGAGAGGCGCACGGGGTTGCCGGGCATGGGGTACTTGCCGCGCGTGGGGTGCTCGAGCTCGACGATCATCCCGCGCCCCCGCATGTGCTCGTCGGCGAGGACCTCCGCGGAATCGAGCACGGCCCCTGCGGGCACCCCCGCCCCCGCCAGGATCTTCATCGCCTCGTGCTTCGTGTGCTTCTCCGTCCACGCCTCGATCATCGCGTCGATCTCGTCGACGAACTGCACGCGGTCACGCCGATCGGCATAGCGTGGATCGTCCGCGAGCTCCGGCCGCCCGCAGATCTCCACCAGCGTCTTCCACATCTCCACGGTGGCGCAGTGGATGAAGATGTAGTCGTTGGGCCCGAAAGGACGGCAGCGGTAGATGTTCGACGGCGCGGCGGCGGCCGAGCGGTTGCCCTGCCGGGGCGCGGGCCGGCCGCTCTGGTAGGTCTCGCGCAGGTGAATGCGCAGGAGGTTGACGACGGATTCCTGCTGCGCGACCTCCAGGCGCTGGCCGAGGCCCGTCGCGTGCCGCTGGACGATGGCGGCGAGGATCCCGATCGCCGTGTGGAGCCCCGCCCCCGTGTCGGCGAGCCCGCCGATCGCCTTGGTGGGCGGCCCGTCCGGGTGGCCCGTCATGCTCATGGCCCCTGACATCGCCTGGGCGATCCACTCGAAGCTCTTGTACTCCGCGTAGGGACCGGTGCTGCCGAAGCCCTTGACGGAGGCGTGGATCAGCCGGGGATTCAGCCGCGAGAGCGTGTCCCAGCCGAGGCCGAGCCGCTCGAGGGCACCGGGGCCGAGGTTCTCCACGACCACGTCGGCGTTCTTGGCCATCTCCAGGAAGAGCGCGCGGCCGCGCGCGGACTTGAGGTTGAGGGTCACGCCCTTCTTGTTCGAGTTGAGGAGCAGGAAGAACCAGGCGTCCTCGCCGCGCTTGTCAGAGAGCGCGTTGCGACCGGGCTCGCCGGTGGGCGGCTCGATCTTGATGACCTCGGCGCCGAGCCACGCCAGCATCTGGGTGGCGCTCGGGCCCGCCTCGTACTGCGTCAGGTCGAGGACGCGAATTCCATCAAGGGCCTTGGGCATCGCTCGAATCTCCTAGGTCGTGTA
>WNGQ01008133.1_pt1 | contig 13477 bp, 5 predicted proteins | sample 5407661 | NCBI WGS metagenome assembly WNGQ01 (sample SAMN13153382, study PRJNA577476) | soil metagenome | isolation source: 60 cm soil or saprolite under Garry oak tree replicate 2 | place: USA:California | collected 2016-06-15
CAAGCCATCCCAGAAGCCATGCAGCAGGGAGACAAAAAGATAGACAATGATTACCCATGCCGTAATGCGAAAGCGATGGGGACGACTGGCACGGAAGAGCGCCGCGCCGAGAATACCGGTCCATAGACCATGACCAAATGGCGCGAATAGACCACGTATAATCGTCTCTATGATTGAGACCGTAACCTGACCGTGACTGGAAAGAAAAACGGTGAAGGCGTAGCCTGTACTTTCGAGCGCTGCAAAACCCATACCCACCGCGCCACCTAACAGCAGGCCATCCATACCCGAGGTATGCTCGGTGTGTCGCGCCATAATTACCACTGCAACGATCTTGCATCCTTCCTCGATAAGACCAACGAGCAGTGCGCTGGAAAGTGATAACCCCTGATTGGGGTCCGATGGCACCGGCAGCAGCAGTGATTCGAGGATAGAGGCGCCAATAATGCCCAAAATACCACCGATACAAAAACTAGTCGCTATCGTTTCAAACGTCAGCCCACTGTAATGACGGTGGCTATAGAGAAATGCCACAAAAGTAACAGGCACAAGAAAGTTCCCCACCAGGATTACGGTCGGGTAGAGATTAGGGTTTCCTGTAAAGACCATTACAATCGTCGTCACGATAAACAGTAGCAGGCCGATGAGTAGCACACGCACCCAACTATGCTTAATAGGCGGGGGATTCTGTGTCGAGGATATCTGAGGGTTTTGATACATGGCTTTCCTCCCTTTATTGCAGGTTTTGATATTCTTCACGAAGGAGCCCGTGTTTACGTTCCAGGCTGCATCAAACCAATATCAACAAAAGTGTAGCACAAAATTATCAGGTGTTGTTGGGATAACGAGCGAGAACACGTTTTCGCAGCAGGGCACGTCGCAACATGCCCAAAAAGATCATCTGCATCTACGATCGCCCAGCCTATCCATAAGGCCAGGGTGATGCTATCCAAAGAAAACTGTTATCGATTATCATTGCCCTGTTGCCAGTGTGTTATGTACAATTATTATATACCCTATGTGCCCAGAGCGTTTATTTTATACTTATCCTATTCTTTATGTTACCATGCGTTACCATTCGGCTCTACCATGCTGCATGGCGTGTCCGAGCGAGCGCACGTTATATGGAGGAAAGACGTGAACATTCTTCTAATTGGCGCGCAAGGATCAGGCAAAGGCACGCAAGCAGAAAAGCTTTCGGCAGCGCTGCACCTTCGCCACATATCCAGCGGCGATCTCTTCAGACAAGCCACGAGTGAGCGGACCAGAGAAGGTCTGCAAGCACAGGCATATCTGGATCGAGGCGAGCTGGTACCTGACAGCATTACGATAGCGATGGTTTTAGCGCGCATTGCCAAACCAGATTGTTCTTCCGGCATTTTGCTGGACGGCTTTCCACGTACAATCGCCCAGGCACGAGCATTAGATACAAACATGCGACGCATCAGACGGCACATGGATGCGGCCGTGTATCTTGAGGTAAAGCGCGAAGAACTGGTCACACGCCTCTCAGGCAGATATATTTGTCGCGCTCACCAGCACATCTACAATATCGCAACGCGGCCTCCAAAGGTTGCGGGTATCTGTGATATCGATGGCAGCGCCCTCTACCAGCGTTCCGACGATAAGGGCGAGGCTGTAGCCAAACGCCTGGACACCTTCTTCAACGAGACCATTAAACTGCTCGACTACTACGATAGTCAGAAGAAGCTCATCGTCGTCAATGGCAACCAGGGCATCGAGGAAGTGCATGCCGATATGCTCTACACGCTAACCACTCCCCGCGGTAACACAGAAGAGCTAAAGATCCCTGCCTGGCAAATCCCGGTTACCACTGAGCGCCTCCCATTAACGCTCTCCGTGAATGAGTGACCTCCCTACACACAAAAACTAGAACGATAATATCCTGATGCTACAGCGTTTATGTGGTAGTATCAGGATATTTTACTACCTGGGAGGCTCAACAATGATTAACGAACAATTGGATGTCACTGGCATCACCAGTGAGGGAAAGTTCATCAGTACCAGCCTGGAGATCAGTGATGGTACAGGCACATGGCAACCCTGGACAGAGGTGCAGATGGCAGGAGAAGTCAACACCGAATCGTTGAACAGCATCGATAGCGCGATAGATGGTTTCGTTACCCATCTCTGTGTAACTACCATCGACGGACGGCTCTTGTATACCACGCGCAACGACACTGATACTGCGTGGGCACCATTTCAAGATGTGCAAACAATCATCGGTGGAGACTGGGGCAAGTTCCAGCAGGTAAGTATCGAGCCGGCAGCCGAGGAGTTGCATCTTTGCGCGCTCGTATTTACAGCCGATACACTACCACACATACTCCACACTATCCTTCATCAAAACGGCAACTGGGATCAATTCCAGGATATTACCCAGGACGGCCTGGCAGGCTCTCCTGGCTCTTTTGTCGCCATCGACTGCGCAACTGGCACAACGGCCAAGCAGATCTTGCACGTCTGCGCTATTACCAATGACGGTGGACTATGGCATACATCGCTCTGGGACCAGAATCAATGGAGCAAGTTCGAAGATGTGAAGGCGCTCTCCACCAACAATCCCGGTGCATTTACCGATGTACGTATCGCCAGCACAAGTGATAAACTTCATGTCTGTGCAGCACTGGCGGGCGATCTCTGGCATACCATCCAGTTCACCGATCCCACTATTCATTGGCAAGACGCGTTCGACAACATCAAAGAAGTTGCCAGCGATCCCGGCTCTATCTTCTCCATAGATTGTGCCACTGAGGATGTGAAATTACATGTCTGCGTGGTAACAGAAGATGGTCAACTGTGGCAAACGATGCGTTTCGAGGATCCCGATGGCTGGGTACCCTTTGATAACGTAACCGCTATTATTGGAGATGCCTCAATTTTTCTCCAGATTCTCTCTGTGATTGGTCAAATCGTCACTTTTATTCTATTTGACCATTGTCCCCCAGACGTGCGACAACGAATAACAACCAACTGCTATCGCATAGGGCGGAGAGATCCCAATAGTGGAGCATTGCGCGCCAATAATCAAACCTTACATGCACAAAACCCTGCCTGTAGCATGCCGTGTTGATGCCATGCCTGCCAGGCAAAGAGCATCGTATCATTGCGGCCGTTGTTCCGCCTGTATAGTCTGCGCGTTTTGGGGAGTGATAGGGTTTTGCCCGGCCTTGAGTTGTTGTATCCACGCAGTGCGTTCTTTGATCAAGGCATTGAACTGCGCTTGATGGGTGGCATCGATGCCGGGCGCATTTAAGCGCTGCTCTTTAGCCCATTGCACGAAGAGCGCAAAATCGGTAGCCGCCTCCTGTCGCTTGCCCAGCAGTGCCAGTGCTATCCCCTGGCTATCATTGTAGCGTCCATAACGGGGATTAAGTGCAACAGTCTGGTTACAGGCAGGCAAGACAATCTTCGCGAACTGATCTGTACTGCCATACCAGCACACGTCACTGGAGCGGTCGGTGTCTGTCAGTTCTACAGCTTCATGTGTCACCCGCGTATACATTAGATTGCCACCAGTAAACTGTCGCCATTCATCCATTGTCAGGTTGCGGTTAGCGATACCACATGCCTGCGACAACCACGCGTTCTCATCAACATTCCACATACTCACATGATAGTTCCCCGTATATGTATCCGTGGAGGCCAGTATTTCCTGGTCGTTCGGACTGAATGCGGTCGCCTCTACATTTGAGTACGTAAAGACGCCGAAGCCAGTCACCGTAAAAGCATGAGAGAGGCGTTCACGATCGCCTATCTTCCAGAGCGATACAGAATCCACATCGCCCGAAAGCAGTAATCCTCCATTATGGCTATAGGATAATCCAGTCTGGAGTGATAATGGATTGGCATCAGGCGATGCATTCGAGAGCGGCTGACTCAATAGCGGCTGCAATGTGCTCGCGTTCCAGAGCATGATCATGTCATTACTATCGTTTGAGGCAAGCGTATGTCCGTCGGGGCTAAAGGCCACGTTTTTAATAATGCCAGGTTGCTGAGCCATGTTCAAGGCAATTTGCTTGCCCGTCTTGCTGTCCCAGGAGATGATGCCATTATTGTAGCCGGTTGCCAGTATGGTACCAGCAGCATTAAATGCCAATGCAGAGGTTCCATTACTATTCTGTGCGGGATGCTTAAAGCGCTGGATAATGCTGGCGGTATCTGTGTTCCATAGAAGAATTGCGCCAGTATCATAGCTTGCCGCCAGGTTATGTCCTCCTGGCTGAAAGGCGATGTACTTCAAATGGGTGCCGCTAGCAAATTGCGCGCTGAGTTTGCGAGTGGTCACATTCCACAAGAAGATCTTGCCATCGAACCGACCCGCTGCCAGGCTGCGTCCATCGGGGCTAAAGGCCAGCGCTTCGATAACCAGCGGACCGTCAACGGCAGCATTGGCAACATTCGTAGAGATGACCGGGCCACTCGCGGTATTGAATGTAGCGAGCACATTCCCGGTCGCTCTATCGCGCAGCACTACCGCTCCCTTATCGTCGCCGGTCGCAATCACGCGATCATCGGGGCTATACACCGCGCTGTAAACGCGATCCTGGTACGTGAGCATGGTATTCATGGTATTCCCCTGAGCGATCTTCCAGAGCAAGACCGCACCACTCACATCGCCCGAAGCCAATGTCTGACCATCAGCACTAAAAGTTAGACTGGAGATACTGGCTTGTTGACCGATCAGAGGCGTATCTATTTGCTGCCCCGTGCTCACATTCCAGAGCTGAAGCGAGTTGTCCGGGTTCGCCTCCGCAAGGCGCTTGCCGTCGGGGCTGAGCGCCAGAAATTGCACACCCTTTATATTCAGTGCGGCATGCAATGCTTTCTGGGATGCAACATCCCATAAGTAGACATTGGTCGTACCATCAGTGGCTGCGAGCGTCTTGCCATCGGCACTGAGTGTAACATTCTGTACAGCTCCTGTAAACGTTGCAAAAGATGGGATTGCCACAGTTGCGGCGGCTATGTCGTAGAACTGGATACTGCCCACAGTGCTGTCCTGAGCTTGAGGTGTTGAGGAACTGATAATCAACTGCTTGCCGTCAGGGGTGAAGACAAGCGAACCAACCGGGAAGGTCTCGCGAACAATCTCCTGACCGCCAGGTTTGGGAGCGGCCATGCTGGTCTTATTCCACAACAGTACGCTACTCGCCGTGCAATTACCTGTTGTGTCAAATTGCGTACAATGACTCGATGCCAGCATCTTGCCATCGGGACTAAAAGCCAACTGAGCGGAATAATTCTTACCGCTTATACCCGTTTCGAGTTGAGCAATTCTTTTACCTGTGCGCGCATCCCACAACCACAATCCAAAACTACCCGCCCCCGCTATCGTCTGCCTGTCAGCACTCAGCGCCCAGTTATCGATCATAATAGCGCTGCGAAAGTCGAGGAAGCGCATCTGACTCTTGCCCGTCTGTGGCTGCCAGAGCGTGATATCCCCTTCATTGCTCAAGGAGATCAATCCCTGGTTACCCTGGAGCGCCACGAGTTGATTGACCACGGTGGGGGGTCGCAGTATCTTTAGCAAGCGAGGGCTGTATTGAAGAGAATTCAACAGGCTATCACGCGCGTCGTAGATATCTTTGGTCGTGCGAGCTTTTGCGCTCAGGAGGAGAGCCGTATCGACGTGATTCTTCACCAGAGCGTAGTTCGCCTGCGAGGCGAGGGCACGTGCGTTGCTATTATGCGTCTGGTCTTGCAGCGAAACGTTATCGCTGGTCAGCCTCTGCGACTGAAATTGAAAGATGGAGGCGAACACCACGCTCAACAACAGCAGCAGGGTTAGCACAGCAATCAAGCCTCGCTGGCGGTTGACTGTCTGACGGCGCAGTTTTTGTTCGCGCTGCAGGCGCTGCAACTCCTGCACCTGCTTGCGCTCGTTCTCAGCCACGCTGGCCGCGAGAAATGCGGCCTCTCCAGAACTGGGCATATTGCGCTCGGCCCATCCCTGCGCTTCAGCGAGGCGCGAGCCATGATACAGGCGATCCGCTGGTTTCCCGCGCTCCACCCAATCCATCGCGTCCGCGCTGATAGCCTGTTGCATCATGATGTCCAGCCGTGCCTCATGTAACCAATCTGCAAGACGTGCCCACTCACGAATAAGCGCCTCATGGCTCACCTCGATAGTAGTCCCCAACGGCCCTTCGCTGGCCGTCAATAGGCGCGCTGAGATAAACGCTTCCGCCACACCTCTCAACAGTTCGGTCTGCTGAGCACTGGGCAGCGTCAATTCAGATCGCGCTGCACGGCGGCGCGTCGTATCCTGTTCACTGGCGCCCGGCTCGATCAAGCGTAAGAAGAGCGCACGCGCCATAGCGCGCTGCTCCTCGGTGGATAGCGCCATATAGGCAGCTTCGGCGTGTCTAGCCAGCGCTCCTCTGACGCCCCCGATCTCGTGATAGGCGCGCTCGGTCAGGTAACGCCCCTCACGCCGCTGGAAAAGCTGATCCAGGGTGAACTCAAGGAGCGGAAGAGCGCCCACCTGTTTATGCGACTCGAAAAGCAGATCGCCAACCAGATTGCCCTCGAAGGTCAGTTGTACGTCGGACAATGCCGCCGGACGCTCGATCACAGCGCGCAACTCACGCAGTTCCATAGGCAGCACCGATCGGTGGCATGCCGCGATAAGCTGGCCCAGGCGTGTGTAGCGCATGGGACGATCGTAGAAGTCGGCTCGCAGTGTCAGTATAAGCACGATCGGACCGGTCGGGTCACTTACCGCAGTAATAAGCAGATCGATGAAGTGCTGGCGGAGCTGCTCATCTACGGACGAGGCAAACAGTTCCTCGAACTGATCTATGAGCAGCAAGACCTTCTGCTCAGACTGTTTGACTAAATGCCTGGCGAGACGATCCAGGCCACGAGACGAGTCATCCTCTAGCTCGCGCAGAATATTGCGTGGGTTGCTGCCAGGCACCTGCCGAGCAAGTGTGAGCGCGAGAGTTTCCAGCGGTTGCGTCCCTGGAACAATGGGAGCCAGGTATATCCAGTTCTCACTATCAGGCAGGGCTCCCTGGCGCAGTGCAGGCATCAGGCCCGCCATGACTGAGCTGGATTTGCCGGAGCCGCTGGGGCCAACGACGGTCAGGAGGCGAGCGCCCGGTGATGTGGGATCTTTGAAATCGAGCGTGCTTTGCAGGGTCTCCGCCAATTCCTGGATCAGCATATCGCGCCCAAAAAAATCGTGAGCATCAGAGCCAGTAAAGGCGTGCAGGCCCTTATAAGGATTGCGCGGCTCCCCCTTCAGAGTATCGGGCGTCACCGAATCAGAGGAGGGAAGGGAGGCATCTTTTTCAAGTGCGCTAATGATCTTCTGCAAGCCTCGTTCGTACTGTGCATCGCGCACGTCAACAATCTTGATCACACTGGTCTTGCCCCACATAGCCGGTACCGGCAGGAGCTGCGCGGCGACCTCACCCTCGCTCCACACAAAAATCATACGGCGCTCATACATATTGGCGATGCGCATCTGCTCCTCTACAATATGTGATGAGTTGGTAGAGGGCGAGAGAACTACCAGCACAAGATCAGCCGCACGCACGGCCTGTTGAATACTCTCATCCTGATCAATACTCTCTTCTGAAGCGCTCTGAAGAGTATTGGAAAGAAGCACACCACGCATATTCAGGTCCAGCTTGAGGCGATTGGCAACATCGACATCGTGGGGAGAGGCGCACAGAAAGACCTTGCGCGAAGTTCTCGAATGCGAGGATACATGTTGCACGCTCGCCCCGAATGATGCCGGATCGCTCGTTTGCAGCGGCGAGGTCACCTGGATATCCACATCGAGGGTAATACCGCTATGCAAGGCGGCATATTCCAGTGCTCCGGCAAAATCCTGTACTCTTGAGAAACGATATGCCGGGTCCTTTGCCAACGCTCGCATGATGATATCTTCAATCCCCAGAGGCAGGTCGGGACGTTTCTGGCTTGGTGGCACAGGTGCGTTGAAGAGGTGCTGTTGAGCAATTTCCCAGCGCGTGCCCTCGAAAGGCCGAACGCCACATAGCCACTCGTAGGCTACAATGGCCAGAGCATACTGGTCACTGGCAAACGATGATCTACCACGCAATTGTTCAGGAGCGGAATAGGGCATCGTGCCCGCCGGTGCCTGTGTATCGAGCAATTCAGGCGAGGGAGCGAGCAGGGAGATGCCAAAATCGCTGAGCAGCAAGTGATCATCAGTCTCTAACAGGATATTCTCTGGCTTGACATCACGATGGATAACGTTGTGATTGTGAGCATATTGCAACGCCGAAGCCATCTGTTTCACGTAGGTAACCACCGTCTGGATAGGGAGGCGCGAGCCACGAGGATGCAGGTTGCGCAAGGTACCACCCGGTGCATAGTCCATAACCAGGACTGGAGTACCCTGCTCCACCGAAAATTCGAGAACACGCACAATATGAGGATGCCTCAAACGCCCCAGGGTCTGCGCCTCGGAAAGGAAACGCTCCGTGCTAGCTTCGTCGAGGGATGTGTTCAGAATCTTCAGGGCGGCATATGTTTTGAGGTAGCCGTGTTCACCAAGATAGACCTCTGCAAAGCCGCCCTTACCAAGCTGTTGAACGAGACGATAGTTACCCAGATGTTGTCCAGAGCGATCAATCATGCAATGCTCCCCAGGACGAAAATCGCCTTATTCAGACGACGGAAAAACCACTAAACCGCAGCTTTTAGGATAAACGTCGAAATGGAGCTTTTCTTGCATATAGATTGATCGCCTGCTAGCACACCAATAATATCTAATAACGCTCCATAAATGCGCTGAAGAGTGTGAGCACTTCCTCCTGCTTCTCGATGTGTGGTGAGTGGCCGCAATCCGGCAGTATCACTTCGCGATAGTAACCACCATTGGTCTGATAGCTATCCATGACGGTGCGGATCTGCGCGATCATAGGCTGTGGTGGATAGAGATCCGCTCCCGGCCAACCAGGGACAGCGCCCAGTTGTCCGAGGAAACCGAAATCGAACAGAGAAGTGTCGGAGACGATCTGGTCATCCGCGCCATGCATCCACAAAACGGGCGGCTTCTGGCTCATGGTGGCAAACGATGCCAGGTTCAAATACTTGGGAGCCAGCGCGTTGTTGGGTCCCTGAACACCGGGAGCGACGTTAGGCCAGTTCTCAGATGGGGTCATATCACCAGGGTAAATGCCTTCCGCCACTTTGCAGGAGAGTATCGACGTAACATAGATCTCCTCACGGTCGGCGGCTGCGCGGAATGGCGGATTGAAATAGAAGGTATTCATGACGGTGCGCGGCGAAAACTGATCGCTACCACGATCCCCCTGACCGATACGCAGCACAAATTCGGGATTGGCGGTGCCACCGCCACTGCCAGCGAAGTCGGGCCAGTTTGGCGCACCGTCGGCATCCTTTGTACCTCCAAACCCAAAAGGAGAGCCTGGAGCTTGCAGTGTCAGCGAACGCAAAGCGTCGGGATGATCAATAGCGTATTGCATCACAACATTGCCTCCCATCGACCAGCCAAACAGATGAAACGGAGGCAAATTGAGCGTCTGAGTCAGAGCATGAAGGTCATCAGAGAAATCGCGCAAGCCCCGTGTAGCATCAATGGGCAACGCCTGCGTGTCACCGAAGCCGCGCATATCAGGGGCATAGACGGTATACTGCTTAGTGGCAGCCAATGCCAGCATGAAGTCCTGGAAGAAGAGCGACGAAGAAGTATTGCCATGTACCAGGACAATCGGAGTGGGCCCGGAGCCAGACACGAGGTATGCTATTTCCAGCCGTCCGGTGGCAACACTGCTCTGGGAGACTCCAGGCAACAGAGGTGGTGTACTCATAGATTGGAGAACCTCACAGTCTTAGAATGTGCTTTCATTCGAAATAAAGCTACTGTCAGCTCATCTTTCCTACATAGTTTGTAGCTATTTGAGCAAACAACTCTAGTATATATACCACAAGGGAGCAAGCGAAATCATGAGAATGGAATCTTCGTAACTGTTCAGATTCTCTCTCAGCCGCCTCAAAATCTTTAACTTTTTAATCTGGTATAAACATCGCTCTTTTATACCAATTTTAAAAAGTAAAGATCATCCGGCGCCTTCACCTTGTGTGCATGGCTGCGGACGTTTTCGCCTCGGGCGAAAGTCCGCAGGTGCTGAGAAGTCTGTCAAATATGAGCAGACAAAAAATAGCATAACTATTCTCTATCAAAAAAAGAAGTGCTTTAAACGTATAAGTAAATATAGGCAAGAAAACTATTTCAAACATCACAAGCATACAGTATATATCTATAGAGGAAAGGATCGATATGAGCGACGATGGATTAAAACCCTGTGACCTGGTCATGAAGGGCGGCATTACAAGCGGTATTATCTATCCACCAGCAGTGCTCGAATTGAAGAAGCAATACACATTTCGTAGCATTGGCGGCACCTCGGCGGGCGCAATTGCTGCGGTAGGGACGGCAGCGGCAGAGTATAATCGTGATAATGGAGGTTTCGAGCGCTTAGAGGATGTGAGTAAATGGCTCAGTGGGGATGGCAACCTGCGAAACCTCTTCCAGGCGAACGATAAAACGCAGCCATTAATGGACATCCTGCTCGCCCTGCTTGCACCTGATCCCAATCCAGGTACGCCAGCGGGCAATGGCACTCAAAGCACTGCGCTAGTTCAACTACCCCTATTTCTTAGAGCAGTGAAAATGCTCGCGCCAACCCTCTCGGATCATTTAGTGAACATCGCAGCGAGCTTGATTCGTACCTGGTCGCCATCTTATACAGCGTATAAAGATGGTGGGATGAGGGGGATGAGATTAGGAATGATAGGGGGTATCGTTCTCGGCGTAATCCTGGCGCTGGTGATTACGGGCATTGTTGCGGTGGTGGCACCACGAGTAGGCATAGCGAGCATATGGATACTGCTATGTGCAATTATAATATTTGGTGGCACCCTTGCAGTTGTAGCTGGATGGATAGGTTTGTGGTTCGGACGCATAGTCGGCACCATAGAGGACGTAGGCAATCTTGCCGGAAATCGACTGAGCAATAGTTTTTTTGGTGTCTGTACTGGACACAAAGACGCGCCATCAGCCGGCAATAGTGGAGAGAGCGCAGGCAATGCAGGAACAGAACCACCAGCGCTCACCGACTGGTTGTGCGATGTAATTGATCAGATGGCGGGACTGGAGACAACAAATCGTCCGCTCACATTCGGACAATTGAAAGCGAAGCAGATAGACCTGCAGACCGTCACATCGAACCTCAGTCATAGCCAACCATATATCCTGCCTGAAGACCTGCATAACTTTCTATTCAACGTCGATGACATGGCACAGCTATTCCCCCCATATATCGTCACACATCTGGTCAAGCACGCCCCACAGCCAGGTCACATTGAAGCAGATGCACGTGGATTAGTCGTGCCCCCGGAGATTTTGCCGAAGGGATACTATTTCTTCCCGAACGCCGATGATCTGCCTGTGATACTGGCGGCACGCCTGAGCTTAAGCTTTCCCGTCCTGTTAAGCGCCATCCCCCTCTACACAGTGAGCACGCAGGCTGCGACGAAATACTGGCAAGATAAGAGCATCACATTACTCGATAAGGATCACGATCTGCAAAAGAACTGGTTCAGCGATGGCGGCATTTGCAGCAACTTCCCCATACACTTCTTTGACGCCTGGCTGCCAACGCGCCCAACCTTTGGCATCAACCTGACGGCAGTAAGGAACGATGCTAACACCAGCGCACTCGAAGCGCCCAATACACAACCTCGTTCAAGCGCGGCGAAAGCCAAAGAAGCCAACCAGGATGTCTACCTGCCCCGCGCAGAAGAGCAGCAAGACGTAGAATGGCAACGCCTGACCGGCATTGTGCCGTTCTTGCAAACGATTTACGGCATATCACAGAGCTATCGCGATAATATGCAGTCGGTGCTACCAAGCTATCGCGAGCGCATTATGCAGATTCGCCTTAATGATCACGAGGGCGGATTGAATCTCACGATGCCACAAAGCGTCATTGAAGGGGTTGTTGCGAAGGGCACAGAAGCGGGGCAGAAGTTTTTAGACCCGGCCACATTCAATTTCGAACAGCACTGGTGGGTGCGCTTCCTGGTATTAACGGCACAATTAGAAAAGAATATTGCCCACTTGCATGAAGTGCTTGGTGATACAGCATTTTCATCGTTTGCAGAACGCTTAAAACAGGAGGCGGCCTCTGGAGAAAGCAATGCCACAAGATACCCATACTACCGCGATGAGGCATGGTGCGCACGAGCCATTCCACGCATCGAGGCGCTATGCGATCTGATAACAAAATGGCAGCAGACGAATAGCAGCGAGAATGTCTCTGCATTCTTCGGGCAGGACGCGCCCCAACCTGATCCGGCGTTGCGCGTCACACCACGTATATAGGATACGTGAGTAAGCTAGAACCAATCCGTGCTGGGAATCCAGGTATGGCCCATTGGAAAGAGGATCGCGAGCGCGGATTGGGCATCGGCAGGCAGAGACGAGAGATCGGTCAGCATGGATAGCGGACGATAGCCGAAGAAGAGTTGTACAAATGCCTGAGGAGTCAGTTCTACACGATAGGCATCCGCGTCAGCAGTAGCTGCAAGAGCGATCCGTGAGCCGGAGACCGCGAGTAGAGCATTTTCACCATTCACCGTGAAGAGTACATTGCCCTGCCACTGTGCGAGACTACGTTGCCACCGGGCCTGCAATTCGGGTAGCGCGGCTCGCAGTGCGAGAGGAAAGTTCACGAGGCAGGCCATCCAGCCTGTGAAGCGATGGTGATACGACATACTCTGCACACCCCATTGCTGCGCAGCAGAGTGCCACCCGGAGGTATCAGGAACCTCAAGCCTATCGATGATCTGGTACGTTATGGGAGAGTTGAGGGGCAGCAGGTAGCGCATCACAGAGGGAGGATTAGCAGCATCGTACTGATGCGCGTGATAGTACAGCAACGCATGTAGAGCATCCCAGTTGTCCGCAGCGATCTCGCGCCCCAGCGCACGACCCTCCTCCGAGTCGCCATCTTCGTACTGAAGATAGCCCTCAATCTCACCTTGAGCAGTAACCGCAATGACGAGCGATCTTTGTCGACGCGGCAGGCCCAGGCGATAAGCGCGCCACTCAAGAGGATGCTCGAAACTACCAGTGTATGCACCGTAGTGACGATTATAGAGAGCGAGGACAGCAGCGGTATTCTCAGCGGTTGCCGGTCGAATTTGATACTGCCGGGGTTGTTGTGCAAGGATAGCCGAGCGATCCACCTCAACGGCAGACGCATCAAACATATCGACGTAGCCATAGCGATAATAAAACTTGGGGATGCCATCCAGCAGCAAAAACGCGCAACCAGCGCGCCGAGCCTCCTCAAACGTGTCCTGTAGCAGCGCACGTGCCACACCCTTAAGACGAGCATCTGGAGAGGTTACTACAGCACCGATACAGCCAGTGAGGAGACGCGCC